>Ga0116144_10003327_pt1 | contig 16168 bp, 11 predicted proteins | sample AD_UKC035_MetaG_FD_89746 | JGI IMG/M metagenome (GOLD analysis project Ga0116144, IMG submission 89746) | Active sludge microbial communities of municipal wastewater-treating anaerobic digesters from USA - AD_UKC035_MetaG | ecosystem: Engineered > Bioreactor > Anaerobic > Digestate | place: USA...
CCTTGATTGTCTTGCTCATGGACTTAAGATTATCCACAACGGTTTTCACTGCCTTTTCGATGCCTCTTCTGAGGTGCACCGGGTTGGCTCCCGCGGCCACATTCTTAAAACCTTCCCTTGCCATTGAAAGGGCAAGAATCGAAGCGGATGTAGTCCCGTCTCCCGCAACATCGTTTGTCTTTGAAGCTACTTCCCTGAGAAGCTGCGCTCCGAGATTAAGATTGGGGTCTTCCAGCTCAATTTCCTTGGCTATAGTTACTCCGTCATTTATAACGGAAGGGGACCCGAACTTTTTTTCCAGCACAGCACATCTTCCCTTGGGCCCCAAAGTCGGCCTCAAGGCATCAGCCATAATCTCCATTCCCTCCAGAATCTTTCTACGTGCTTCTTCTCCAAGCAGTATCTGTTTTCCCATAGTTTTCCTCCCTTATTTTTCATCAACAACCGCAAGGACGTCTTCTTCCCTTAAAATCATGTACTCCACATTGTCTATCGTTATTTCCGTTCCTGCATACTTTCCGTACAAAATCTTGTCTCCCACCTTAACTTCCATTGCCATCGGCTTTCCGTTCTCGTCGGTCTTTCCTTTCCCTACTGCTACCACTTTGCCTTCCTGAGGTTTTTCCTTGGCAGTATCGGGGAGAATGATCCCTCCCTTTGTTTTCTCTACTGCTTCAAGAGGTTCAACTACTAACCTGTCTCCAAGCGGTCTCAATTTCAACTTTCCCATATATCCCTCCTTTAAATAGTTTTTTATATTATTGAACCAGGTAAAAAATTGAAAATTCTATGGTTTTTCAATAGACTATAAATTATACCCGCAAAAAAAAATCTGTCAATAGTAAGGAAATGGTGGAAACAAATGGCGCCGGAGAAAAAGAAATATTGGAAAAAGGCGGTTTTTCTGTCAGGCGTCCGTTTTAGAAAGCTCTTTGACCTTTTCTTCCAGTTCTTTTATCTTCTCAAGAAGCTTTTCCTTCTGCCCCCTCTTTTTCAGGCTGCTCATCCTGACACATATTCCCAGCGAAATAAGCGTAATGACAATCCCTATGCACCAAACAAGGTTATTCCTGGCAACAAAATCTGCGCCAAAACTCAGCAAAATACCCATCAGAAGTATTATAAATACCCAGATAAGCATGTCCCCTCCTTATTATTGACAGCATCAGGTATTTCCGAAAAGCCACGTGGAAAGATACCTTTCTCCCGTATCGGGAAGTATAACCACTATCATTTTATTACTGTTACCGGTTCTCTTTCCGACTTCCATGGCAGCCCATAAAGCCGCTCCGCTTGAAATCCCCGCAAGGATACCCTCTTTTTTTGCAAGAAGGTGGGCTGTTTCCCCTGCGTCTTCTTCTTTTACCATTATGACTTCATCTATAATATCCCTGTTCAAAACAGCGGGAACGAATCCCGCCCCTATGCCCTGTATCTTGTGAGACCCGGGTTCTCCGCCCGACAAAACGGGTGAGTTTTCAGGTTCCACGGCTATTGAAATGAAAGAAGGTTTTCTTTTCTTTATGACTTCAGAAATGCCTGTGATAGTCCCGCCTGTACCTACTCCAGCCACCAGAATATCCACCTTCCCTTCGGTATCTTTCCATATCTCTTCGGCAGTGGTTCTTCTGTGAACTTCAGGGTTTGCCGGATTGTTGAACTGCTGAAGGAGAATACTGCCCGGGGTAGTTTTTGCCAGCAGTTCCGCACGCTCTATCGCCCCCTTCATGCCCTTTGTCCCCTCAGTAAGAATTATCTCTGCCCCGAGAAATTCCATGAGCTTCCTTCTTTCAACAGACATTGTTTCCGGCATGGTAATAATAAGCTTATACCCTTTTACGGCAGCCACGAAAGCAAGCCCTATACCCGTATTGCCGCTTGTCGGCTCGATTATAACGCCTCCCTTTTTTAGTTTCCCTTTAACCTCTGCGTCCTCAACCATAGCGAGGCCTATGCGGTCCTTGACACAGCCGAGAGGGTTAAAAGATTCTATTTTACCCAGTATCACCGCATCCAGACCTGCGGATATCCGCGACAGCCTGACCAGCGGGGTATTGCCCACAGTCTTTGTAATGTCCTCGTATATCTTTCCCATATTTCTTCCTCCTGCTTCTATATTAAACCGATTTTAAAAAAAGTCAATGTTTTATGCTATAATATGTTCTGCCAGTTTTTCTTTTGCTGTAAATGCAGCGGTGCCATGGAGGGAAAAATGAGACACTACAAACCTTTGTTGTTTATATTTTTTCTTCTCATCTCGACCTTTTCTTTTGCCGCGGACAGAAAACAGGATACCCTTTTCCAGGTATCCACCATAAACGCCCTGTTTGACGGGGTATTCGAGGGAGAAATAAGCTTCAGCGAACTCAGGAAACACGGCAACTTCGGAATGGGGACGGTATCGGGACTTGACGGGGAGATGGTCGCTCTCGACGGAAGGTTTTACAAGATAGGCTATGACGGAAAAGCTGTCATCATACCCGGTTCGGTCCTGGCGCCATTTGCCATGGTGACTTTTTTCAGCCCCGACAGGAAAGCCGTACTCGGGAAAACTGACAGTTTCAAGCATCTTGAACAGCAGATAGACGCCATGCTGCCCTCCGGGAATATATTTCACGCCATAAAAATAGATGGAACCTTCAGGTACATAAAGACAAGAAGCGTAGAAAAACAAAAGCCCCCCTACCCGAAACTTGCCGATGTCATAGCAAAACAGTCCGTGTTCGAATTCAGCGATGTAAAGGGAACAATAGTGGGATTCAGATGTCCTTCATATATCGGGGGAACAAACCTCGCAGGGTACCACTTTCACTTTATCACGGCAGACAGAAAAAGCGGGGGACACTTGCTCGAATGTTCAATGGAAGGCGTCAGTGCGCAGATAGACTACACGGAAAATTTCTACCTCGTGCTTCCCAAAAACTCATCCTTCCTGAATATGCCCTGAAAAAACTCCTGCCGGAATATACACTGCAAGCCAGCGGATTTATCCGCCGTAGCTCGTTTGCCAGAGCGCAGGCGGAGGGGGTGGGATTCGAACCCACGGTACGGCCTTTTGACCGTACAACGGATTAGCAATCCGCCGCATTAGGCCAGCTATGCTACCCCTCCGTTTTCAATTATTCTCTATCTGCTTTCATCTCACGCAGTATTTTTTCAATTAGTGGTTTGATTTCCGGAAGATTTTTTATTATGACATTCCACACAATTTCGTAATCTATCCCAAAATAAAAATGTGCAATCTTGTCCCTTATTCTTGCCATATACTTCCATGGCACTTCTTTGTATTTTTCCCGTATTGCTTCAGGTAGATTTTTTGCAGCTTCTCCTATCACCTGTATCTGCCAGACCACCGCACTTTTTGTTTTTTCATTTCCACAGAATTCTTCAAAAGACATACCGTCTCTGAATTCATCAATATTCTCTATTGCTTTAAGAATATCCTTAACAAAGAGACTGTAATCCCTTGTCATATATAGATTACCTCTTTTTCAACAGTGTCCTTCAATTCTTCCCTTATGGCGCTCTTCCTCACAAGGTCAACTTTCGTATGCATAAGCCCTTTAAGGTAATCCTCCAAATCAATAAGATGGAACACATCCGGTGTTTTTTTAAATTCAACAAGTATATCCACATCGCTTGTTTTCCTCTGTTCTCCCCTCGCAAAAGAACCGAATATTCCTATTTCTTTAACCTTATATTTATTCTGAATTTCATCCTTATGCACCAAGAGTATCTTCCGCATTTCCTCTAAAGTTTTCTTCATTATCTTTCGATTAGCAATCCGCCGCATTAGGCCAGCTATGCTACCCCTCCGTATGAACAGCCCCTATATTATAACCCCAAATGCTCATACGTTCAACAGAAAAAGGACAGATTGAGAAGGAAAGGCAAAATATCCATAAGGGAAGAGGTCAATTTTGCACTATGCTCTAATGATACTTCGCAAGTCAGTCTTCCGCATTTTCACTTGTTGATTTTTAACAGATCCGGCCGGTAATAATCCCCGTGTCCAGGGAAAATCAAAGCTGATTTTCTCTTCTTTTGCAGTCTGTCGTCCAAAGACAAAACCATGTTTTTCAGAGATTCGCTTTCTTCCCTGAAAATCTGGCTGTTGGTATTGGTACTTGTCATCAGATACCTATTCACGCTGAGGATATCTTTCTCCTCGGACGAAAGACTTTCCAGGTTAATCAGGTAATCGGCAGTAAATAATAGTCCGTAATCTCTGTTAAGAAAAAATACCTGGCCCGGTATATGTCCGCCGTGGCTTTCCAGTACCAAAAACTTAATGCTTCCAACCTGAAAAGAGCCTATTACGTTGAAATCTTCTTCTCTTCCTATCGGGGAAGCCGGGAAAAAATTGATTCTTTCCGGGTACTTGCATTTTGTAAATCCGTTGACAAGTTTCGTAAAACATTTGTTCAATTCCAGTAATTTGGTATTGGTTCCAAACGCCCTGTTTTCGTTATCTACAACTCCCCTGCTTGCCGGATGCATGAATACCATTGCACCGAATTCTTCCGCAAAATATCCGGCAGTACCTACGTGGTCTGCATCGCAGTGGGATACAAATATCCTTTTAATCCTGGAAGGATTCATGGATTTGCTCCTCAAGAGAGCTTTGATTCCCTCGTAGTATAACCCGAAACCTCCGTCGAACATAACTATTTCATCTTCCGACTGGAAAACAAATATGTTTTCGGTCGTCGGCAGGCGAAAAGAAAAGAGCCTGGTTTTATCTCCAAATTCCAGAATAGGCAGTTCTTTAACATGGAAATTTTGTCCCGTCATGCGAACAGATATGGAGGCAAGGGACAGGACTTTTTCGAAAACCTCGCTTTTTTCGAGGTTGTTGCCCAGTTCAGAATAAAAATTCACAAGGTCAGAACAGAGTTCCCTGGATGATTCAACCGCTGTCCTCAATTCTTTCTGGTCCCAGCCGGGAAGTGTCTTCCTGAGATTAAGGAAAAACTTTTCTATCAGATTAAGACCAATGATGTGTTCGATCTTCTCCTGTTCATTTCCCCTGTAGATAATCCTGTAGTTATAACCCTTGCTGTTTATATCGCTCAATAATCCGTATATCCCGGAACTGTTTTCCGTAGCCAGTGCTATATCGGCAGATTCCGTGTCAATATCTTCATCGTAAAGCATGTATATCACGTTGGCATGGTGGTCCGTCAGAACCGAGGTAAAAGCAGCCAGCGAACCCGGCCGGTTTATCAGCCTGACCTTTATTTCAAGAACGCTTTCGGGCGTGGTGATATACACCTCATCTCTATAATCATCCTTTTTCTGGAAGTTGTAACCGCTTTCTGTAAGTGACTTTAGAAGCGCATCGAGGCAGCAACGATTTTTCATCTGGACTTCAACAACTACCCGGTTGGAATGCATGGAACGGTCATAGTGGAAGAAAACTATATTGCCATTATTCGCGGCGACCAGAGAAGAAAGAGCCAGCAGGGAGCCGGGTTTATCTTCAAGAGAGACGCAAAACTTGACACGCAGATTTCTATCCTTTTTTCCACTGCTCGTTCCCTGTATCTCTATGGGACTGTATATTTTAACGGGAAGCATATCGGAATCATAAACTGTTTTGTTCTTCATTTTTTAAAACCATGGAGTAGAAAGCGACTTTTAATACAGTACCTGTTTTGAACCATATTTAATTTCTGTATATTTTGACTGATAGGAACAATCTTGTCAAGGTTCTAATCACACAGATTCAAGAAAGCCCTGCAACAATTTTTTATGTATTTCCGTTTCCCCGTACGACAGGAAAATCAGATATTTTCAGCTACCCACCGCGCTTCATCTGAACTCAATTCCTGTTTCATGTAGGAACCCAGCAGGTGGAACCCTTCTATCCGCCCGGTCCGAACATATTCTTGGGCTCGCTTCAACTGGAATTGAAGGAGGTCCAGAGGAAGAGGCATTGGCACGCGGTGGCGGGCTTCCCCATAGTTGTGGAGATAAAGCCCCAGGTGTATCTGTTTTCCCGGGAAAAGACGTTCGGCAGCCTGCAGGTATTCGTCCAGTTTCACAAGGTCAGCTGATTTCCAGACCCAGAGGTTAATAATGTCGATACAGGGGAGATATGATGAGAAATCCAGGTCTAAATGCATGGTGTAAACAACCGCTGTCAGCCGCAAAGATGCGTTGGCAGATTTGAGCGCTTCATAGGTTTCCTTCATTGCTTTGGCAGTCATCCGTCCTTCCTTCACAGCCGTGCTGAAATCGTCAACAATACCTCCCACAACATTGGGGAAGAAGACAGATAGTCTGCTGAAAGCCCCGGCCTTTTTATCCTGCTGCTCCATATCCTTTAGAAATAAAGGGTCGCCAATGTTGCAGATTACTTGATTGAACTGTGACAGCCCCTGTAAAAGCTGGGGTTCATGATTTCCCGGATGAAAGAAAACAATGTTGCGGACATGGAAGAAATCTGCCAGTTCAGAAGGGGAAGAAAACAGTTCCCTTTGGGTTGCAGACTTGCGGCTTATTTCCCCGATGTAAGCCGGGCTGAGCGCCCAACACCATGCTTTATCAATATTACTACCCGCCATGATTAACCTCCTCGTATTTTACCATAACCCCCGCATCTATAAGAACAGGAAGATGCAGCTTCCGATTCTGCTGCAGGGAAGCTTGAACCCCCGGGGATTTGTTCAGGTCTTTGCCAGCCACTGCCCGGTAGATTTGAGTATTTTTAGTTTCATGTCCAGGTTCTGCCGGCGGATTTCAACCATATCCACCACGTTGAAACCACAGGTGTTCAGTATCTTCTGCAAATTGAATGAACACGCGGGCGCTCCCCCTCCTCCGCCGCCGGCAACACAAATGCCAAGAGCTGCCTTGCGGGCAATGCCCTGTTTGCCTTTGTCATGCATCGTGGTGCGCCTGAGACGGTCAAGGAAAGCCTTCATGCTTTCGCTGAGGTCTGCGAAATAGACAGGCGTGGCAAAAACAACAATATCGGACTGCCTGATTTTATCAACCAGAAAAGGGAAGTCATCATCAATCATGCACCGTCCTTCACCAAGGCAGATACCCCAACCGTCATCATTACACTGCCTGCATCTCCCGATGCTCTTTTGTGGCAGAAATACTTTTTCCGCTTGAACTGTACCGCTTTTCAGACCTTCAATCAATGCTTCAGCCGCACTGGCTGTCTGCCCTTTTGGATTGCGGCTTCCAAGAATAATGAAAGCTTTCATTTTATCCTCCCGGTCATATAAATATATTTATTCCCCGACACAGGCTGCCACGACAGTTGACCTGCGCTCTGACGCATCTGCGTCAGTCAATATTTTATTCTCTCCGCAAGAAAAGTCAATATCACGAATTGCCTATCCGGAAACCTTCAGCCTGTTAAGGGTTTATAATGAAGAAAGATATGTTAAAATAATACCATGATTAAGATAGGCACTTCCGGCTTCTCATTTCCCGACTGGAAGGGGATTATATATCCGGCCAGGTTACCTCCCAGGGAAATGCTTTATTACTACGCCGGCGAACTGAAATTTGATGCCGTGGAGATAAATTCCACCTACTACTCCATACCCAAACCGGAGAATATGGAGGCCATGGTTAAAAAAACACCCGATAAATTTGAGTTTGCAGTAAAAGCGTATAAAGGTATGACCCATGACCCGTTTGACGATAGGCTGGAGGAACAGCCGTCGCAAGAAGATATTGAAAACTATTTCCGGCTTTTCAGGGAGGCGGTGGAACCGTTCAGGGAAAGCAACAAACTTGGAGCAATTCTGCTGCAGTTCCCGGTCTTTTTCCGGCCTTCTTCCGTAAGCAGACAATACCTGCTCAAATCGAAAGAGATGCTTGGAGACTTGCCGGTTGTAATTGAATTCAGAAACAACGCCTGGGCGAAAAGAGAAACGTTTGCATTCATGAAAGACAACGGACTCGCTTACTGCGCAGTGGATGAGCCGAAACTTCCCCGGCTCATGCCCTTCATAAACGAGGTAACATCCGGTATCGGGTACATGAGGTTCCACGGCCGCAATCCAAACTGGTTCAATGCTCCTGTTTCGGAAAGATACAACTACCTGTACACGAACGCGGAGCTTGAAGAATTCATACATGAAGCAAACAAGATGAACGAATTTGCGGAGAAAACCTACATCTTCTTCAACAACTGCCATGGCGGATCAGCCGCCCGAAATGCAACAACATTCAGGAAAATGCTCGGATTCGACACAACCATGACTGCCGATGACAAACTTTTTGAATAAAAAAACAGGCGTTATCCGTCTAACGAACTGATCCCACAATAAGAATCTTTAGGACTTTTATTCTACCCATCTGAGCCTATTGCCTTTCGCAATAACAGGATTACATCGGAGATGTTCACTCCATCTTCCCGGTCCATATCAACCCGGTCTATCAGCCACTCTGGATATATAGATGTATATTCAACGTCATTTACTGTTATGGGCAATCCTATAGACATTCGCAAACAGAGAATCACATCGGAGATGTTAATTTCACCATCTCTGTTAATATCGCCTCTTGAGGATTGTATTGAATTATCCCCCCCGACAGCAACATCTGTTCCGTCAAAACTTGCCGTGCCTGCAAATGTCTTAATTCCTTCTTCTCCTTCAGGCGGTGTGGCTTTGTAAGTCAGTGTGCGGATATTGCTCTCAAAGAACGGACCCCATTTTACCTTCTTGTTCACTCCGTCCCACTGCCCGCTGTCGCTTATATCGCTTACAGCCCAACCTTCAGGCGGCGTGTCTTCCACTGCGTATACCTGGACTGCTTCATCAGGAGTTACCGATATGGAAACAAAAACCGGCGCGCCGGGTACATAAACGCCCGGCAAAGTCCGTTCCGCCTTGCTGTGATACGTGTTTATTACTACCTGATAACTCCCTGACCAGGCGGAAACACTTTCTGTATTTATCTCACACCGCGCCTGCGCTTTTACGCCATACGTACCGGCAGACGGCCAGGAATGTGAGGCGCTGGTTGATGATGACCAGGCAGAATAAGTCCCATCGCCCCAGTCAAAACGGTACTGCACGCTGTGTCCGTTGGAGCAGGTTGAACCGCCCGTGGAATAAGTGTAACCGGTGTTTACTATCCCGGGGGAAGGACCTGACGGGGCAGTGGGGATACCGACTGCACAATCCGGAATAAAAGTGGCAACTGCGTATCTGTCCATGTTCATGGAAAAGGAAATCTCGTCAGGATGCGGAAGCATGACATCCGTAAATACCATGCCTGTCACGCTCCACTGCCAGAAAATGTAGCCGGAAGAAGGTACTGCTGTCAATGTAACGGTTGTACCTGCAGGATATGTCCCTCCCGGTCCGGGCGAAGGAGAGACCTGAATACTGCCGCTCGTTGGGGGCACAACATCCATAGAGAGACTATATAATTGAACCGGTTCATAAACAGCCGTCAATGTCACATCAGAGTTTAATGATACTGAGATTGTATATGCACTGCTATAAAATTCCTCATTTTTGCGCCATTCCTTAAATTCATAACCACTATTAGTTGTCGTTGCCGTTAACAAAATGCTGTCAGTGTAAACACCATAAAAAGGGGTTCTTCTTCCAGCCAGGCCGTTAAGGTCTGCAGTAGCATCTATGGTTATTCCCGGCGGGTCTGATTGTATATCTACCCGGTAACCTGCTCTTTCGATAAAGACAGGATTGGTAAAAGCAATGTTCTGATTACCGGCATCTACACCGATAACCTGATAGGCACTGACCGGAGGCTGGACTTCCCTGTTATTATGTACAAAATCCCATTCATTTTTCCCTGATACATCCCCTTCGGCAAATCTCCAGACTCCATCCGGGTCTATTTCCAGGTACCTGATTTCAACGAGAGCGCCATATCCCTCATAAACAGGGATATAGTTCCTTCCTGCGCTTTTTATATTGACCTGCGGCAAGCCGGAAGCAGGCAGGAACAAGGTTTCTCCCATCGTTTTTGCAGCATCTCCATAGACAACTTCTATATCCAGCCATGCTCCCAGACCAAATGAACTGCATCCTTTTCGGTAACCCTCAAGAATTGTGCTTTTTGTGGGAGATAAAACTTTTACGTAAGTAACCAGCTCTCCAACTTCCTGTATATCTTCGCCGATTTTATAATGTATATCGGTGGCGGCATGCCCCAGAATCCTGTTTTTCTTTTTCAGTTCATCCCACCATCTCAGGTAAGCCCATGCAGTATTATCATAATTGAAATAACTGCCTCCATTTATTACTTCCATGCCTCTCAAGGTGCTATATCCTGAAAACTCGCCTTGCCAACCGTACAGAGGGGAAGAATCAGGATGAGCTATATAGCCAAAAGACCCTATTCTTTCTGCCTCTGCCATGATATCTTCAATATACCGGGGCCAGCCGGTCTCATCGGAAGGTATCGTGCAATTCAGATAGTTCAAAGTATTGTCCGGATAAACAAGATAGTGCCCCTGGGACCAGGAAGGAATTATATTGCAGCTGCCCAGTTCCATGGCCCCTATTACATACAGGTTATCAATGTCATCAGAGAGTTCAATATCACTGACATAATCGTATATATTGTCCTTATGTATCCCTGCCCAGCCTGTAAAACCGGTCATGTGACTGTGGTCGGTAATGGCAAGCCAGTCCAGGTCCTGCGAAGCGGCGTTTTGGACCAGCTGAGAAGATGCGAGCGTCCCATCCGACCAGGTCGTGTGGGTGTGCGGATCACCGGCATACCAATCACCAGGGGTAGGCAACACCGGATATCTTTTGATTCCCATGGTTTCAGAAAGAACCGTTGTTACATACCTGTCATCCTCAATTTCCACCTCTATTGGTATCTCAATCTTACTGCCGACAACTTCAAGTGCGGGGAATTGGGATAGGTCTATTGTAATTGCCGTTTCAGCGAAAGAGGATTCTATCTCCTCCCGAAGAGATTTCGCTTTTGCACAAAGTGTTCCGTAGTCCTTGTTTTCCTGCAGAATTTTCATATCATTCTGGTTCTGCACGGACTCAAGCTCCAGGTTTTTCAGCCGGGTATTGACCTTTTCCAGTTCTTCCAGTTTTTCTCCCATCGGCAAAAGCGGTTTTTCGAAAGCCTCCGTTCTGACGATGAATGGACCTGTTTTTAAAGTTCTCGTACCCTTGAAAAGGGGTAAAGACGGCGTCAGATGAACTTTCGGACTGGAAGGAGAATAGAGAGACAGGCTCTTGACCGTTAAAACTTTATCCTTGCTTGAGTTGCCTATAAACAATACGCCTGTATATGGATATCCTGTTCTGCGCACATATCTGAAGCCGGCATGGAAAAAGATGATATCATTGCCTGAACTGTATTCTATTTTTTTTCTAACAGAAAAACTTCTTTTTTGCGGCGGGGTCAAAACAACATCTTCTGCAATCGGCCTTCCTTCCAGGCGAATAGTTTCCAGTATTTCCTGTGCATATAGAACGCCGGAAGCCGCGGATATCAGAAGAATAAAACAGGTAAATATTTTAAGAAATCTCTGATTTTTCATTTGAGTTCAACCCCTTTCTATTTTACCACATAAGCTTTAAGCTGGCAGGAATCAAAATACTGAATTTGCAGGTGGTGAAGGTTAAGTGGTGATGTCACTGCGGCTTGCGTTGTTTCACTTTATTGGGGTATTCTATAATAGAAGGCGGCTGTACGTCAGGTTGCAAGATATTTCAAATGCCTGGTGATTAACTCGGGAGGAAAATAATTATGAAAAAGTCAGGGTTTTTAATTCTTTTTTTGGTTGCGTTTGTATTTACCGCAAGGGCAGAAAGCCGGGGATACTCTGAATGGGTCAAGAGAAGGGAAGCACTGAAGCAGGACAAAAGCGTTATTCGTTACTACACTTTTGAAAATGTGAAGGACAGCAAAAGCGTTGTAGATGATTTAAGCGGCAGCGGCGGCGACCTGACTTTTACTCCTTTTAAGGATGTGAAGACAGGCGAGGTTTTTAACGACCTGAAGGTAATAGAAGGCAGGTGGCCGGAAAAGAGAGCGGCAAGCCTTAACAGGGGATGGTACCAAGGAGCCCCTGTGCACATTGAGAATAAATCATTTACGGTGGAGGTGTGGTTCCGAAAGAACGGGCCAGGCGCCATTTCCATTACCCCCGGACAACGGGATGGATATATCGTCTCATCCCCACCCGGATGGGGTTCCGGATGGCGTATCCAGACCGCCTACACTCCGTCCCCATTCCTGACATTTGATATAGGAACGCACAGGGATAATGTAAGGGGCTCTGTCAGGGCAAAAAATAACACTCTTTTCCCGGACAATGTCTGGCTTCATGTAGCAGGAACATGGAACGGCAGAGAGATGAAGCTGTATGTCAATGGAGATTTGGCTGCTTCGCAGGAATATACGGGAGAATATATTCCGAACGGGAATCCCTTCCGCATAGGTTTCAGGGACGGAGGGTCCGTACTGCTGGATATGGATGAGGTGGTCATATATAACAGGGTGTTAAGCGAAAAAGAAATAAATGCAGCATATACAAGGGCTGCAGGTTGGTTGAGCCGATATCAGCAGACCTTTCACCATGCAGCACTGAAAAGGGAGCAGGGTGATTATCGAGAAGCTCTGGAATCGTTTGAAAAATCACTCCAACTTGCATCTACAGACAGGGAGAGAGCCGAAGCATTTTTAAAAATGGGAGAAATAAAAGAAAAGCAGGGCGATTATAGGAGCGCCATTGAAGATTTCAACTCTGCCTTGCAGTTGGGAATTACAGAAATGGAAAAAGCTGAAATATTGTTGAAGACCGCGGAAATAAAGGAAAAGCAGGGCGACTACAGGAGCGCCATTGAAGATTTCAGGTCCGTCCTTGAACTGGAAGTGACAGAGAGGCAGAAAGCGGCTGTTTTATCAAAGATATCGGAACTGGAACTGGACGAAATATTCAACAGGGCAGACAGATACATAAAGGCAGGTGATTACCAAGGCGCACGAGCTGAATACGGCAAGCTGAAGCATCTGCCCGATTATGGAAGGGAGCTGGCGTTTTTCAACATGGCGGAAAGCTGCCGGCTGGAGAAAGATTATTCCAACGTGCACCGGATATTTTCTGAAATATATGCAATCCCGGGCATTACACCTTTTTACCGGATTTACGGTCTGTTCAAAGAGGCTGATGTATACCTTGAACAGAAGGATTACAGGAGCGCACGCAAGTTGTATGAAAAGATAGCAGGTGTTGAAGGGGCTTCAGAACACCATATATTTAAAGCAAGACTTGCCGCAGGCGACACTTACAGGGCGGAGAATATATATTCCAGGGCAAAAATTATCTACGAAGAACTGCTGATAAAGGAAGAATCGTCAGTTTTTCCCAATGACGGCTACAGGCTGGATATACGGGACAGGCTGGAATCAATAGACGGACTGGCAGACGGTGAAAAAGAGCGGAGCAGAAACGAGAAATTGATTGATTGGGTCAACCTGCCGAAGCATTCAATATATGTATCATCCCGCGGCAGAGATGACAATACGGGCACAATAGATGCCCCTTTTGCCACTATACAGCGGGCACGGGAAGAAGTCCGCAGGATTAATAAAAAAGGTCTGCCTCCAGGGGGCATATCCGTATTATTGAGAGAAGGCATTTATTTTTTGACCGAGAGCCTGGTATTCGGCATGGAGGACTCGGGAAGAGAGGATTCGCCCGTGGTATACAGGAGTTACCCGGGAGAGGATGTAAGGATTATCGGCGGCAGGCAGGTTGACAACTTTGAGCTTCTCGCTGACCCCGGCATATTGAGAAGATTGCCCGAAAGTTCGCGCGGCAGGGTATGGACAGCGGATTTAAAAGAGGCCGGCATCACTGGGTATGGAACGCTTCTTAACAGGGGTTTTGGAAGGGCCCGACCGGGGGCGCTGGAACTTATATGCAACGGGAATATCATGGAGCTGGGGCGCTGGCCTGACAAGAGATGGACAAATATAGCCGGACTGACACGAGTTGACGGGGAATTCAGGGGAACCAAGTACCAGAAAGGGAAATTCATGTATTCGGGGAACCGGCCGGAAAGATGGGTGGAAGAAAAAGATATGTGGATAAAGGGATATATCGGGGTCAACCAGCCCTATGCATTGATACACATGAAAATAGATAAGATAGATACCGAGGAGAAAACGATAAGCCTTCTTCCGAATACTCTTCCGGGAGCCCACCCGAGGTGGATAGAAGGCCCGGCGGCTAAAGGACACCCGTATTACGTGTACAACCTGTTGAGCGAAATAGAAAAACCCGGAGAATGGTACCTGGACAGGGAGACCGGAAAAATCTACTTTTATCCTCCATGCGACATAAAAAATAGCGAGGTTATCGCCACCACGCTTGAAAATCCCGTTGTCATCCTTGCCAATGCCTCCAATATAGCACTTCTGGAATTGACTATTGAAGGCACGTGGTCCCACGGGGTGGAAATCAAGGGCGGAAGCAACAACCTCGTTGCAGGCAGTGTAATAAGAAACACGGGACAGTGGGGAGTAATTATAGAAAACGGCTGGAATCACAAGGTTGTCGGATGTGATATTCATGATACAGGAGAAGGCGGGGTATCACTGGATTTTGAGCAAAATACATCGCGGCTTATCCGCGGCAGGAGAAAGTTGATACCGTCGGGGCACCTGGTGGAAAACAACCATATATACAGGTTCAACAGGTTTTGCGGCGGGTATCGACAGGGCGTCCGCATAGACGGGGTAGGACAGAGGGTATCCCGCAACTTGATACACGACAGTCCTCACCAGCTGATATATTTTAACGCCAATGACCACATCATAGAGTTCAACGAAATTCATGACGGTCCCCACGAAGGCCGGGAAATAGGCGCGATGTATATATACGGAGAACCCTGGTACCTGATGAGCAGGGGAACCGTTATAAGAAACAACTTTTTCCACCATATAAGCAGCTCTGCGTCTCCCAACATATCCCACGGCTTAAATGCAATACACATAGATGCCATGAATGGAGGGCTGGTACTGGATAAGAATATCTTTTACAGGTTTCCGCAGGGCATATCAAGTACCCAGCCCGGCAACCTGTTGACAAACAATCTTTTCATTGACGGCGATGGATACGGGATATCACAGGGAGACAGGTCCCGGGTTTTCTGCAACGGACACAGTATAGAGGGCGGTCCCAATTTCATAATGATGGAAGGGATGTCAGCACGCCTGAATTCAGTAAGGCATAAACAGCCGCCATGGAGTTACAGGTATCCCATGCTTACAGGCATGATGGAGAAAGACCCTGCAACATGGGGCCAGATACAGGGCAGTATCATAAGGCGTAATGTCAATACCGGAGGGCGGTTCTTTTCCATCGCCAGCGGGCTGGCAGAACATACTGTTTTTGAAAACAACTGGACAGGACAGCACCTTCTCTTCATGGATAAAGAAAAGCTGGATTTCAGGCTGCGTCCAGGCTCACCTGTTTTCGGAATTACGGGGTGCGACCCTGTAAGCATGGAAAATATAGGCGTGTATAAAGATGGTCTGCGGGCGAGCTGGCCCATAGACAGGAAAGAAAGCGATATAGGGAAATACTGGAACCGCAAGGTTGAATCAAAACTTGCAAGAGTCAGTCCGCAACTGCTTTACGAGATAGGTTCCAGGAAATCCCCCGTTACAATAGACGGACGTCTTGAAAAGGATGAGTGGTTGCAATTGGACAAGAACAGGGCGATGGTAATAAAAAAATATTATACAGGGGAAGACAAAAGCGGGCCTGAGACCCACGTGTGGATGCTGCATGACAACCGTTATTTATATGTCGCAACCAGGCATGAAGCCGACCCATGTAAAGAGGGCATGGATGCCCGGGCAAAAGACCGCCTGCCGGTTTTTGAGCTTGCCATTGAAAGCCAGGAGGGACCCCACAGCAGAGGCTGGTGGATGGAAGACATGCAGACAGGTCCGATATATGTTATCTGGGGAACTTTCAACGGGGAAGCATTGGTTCAGAATATTTTCGGGATGCTTCTCGGGGACCTTATGAAGATTCAAAAATCCATAGAATATAAAAACCTTGTGCTGGATAAAGAAAACCTCACATGGACATCAGAGATGAAGATACCCCTTGAAAAGATAGGAATCAATCCCGGGGAAGCAGGACAACTGGCATTTAACATTGGGGTGCACAAAA
>Ga0116144_10003330_pt1 | contig 16152 bp, 23 predicted proteins | sample AD_UKC035_MetaG_FD_89746 | JGI IMG/M metagenome (GOLD analysis project Ga0116144, IMG submission 89746) | Active sludge microbial communities of municipal wastewater-treating anaerobic digesters from USA - AD_UKC035_MetaG | ecosystem: Engineered > Bioreactor > Anaerobic > Digestate | place: USA...
AAAGGGGCATCATACGCGACGGCGAGTGTCCGCTCTTGATAACGAAAGGCATCGGTGAGGGTTTGGGTCACAACGGCGATGGCCCAGGCCTGCGCCTTTGGGTGGTCGGTGGCGATCCGCAAACTGGCAACCGTGATCCGGTAGGCGTCAAGCCCATCAAAAAGAAACTGCAATCGGTGCAAAAACTGCGGCACCGAGGGGAAGAAGGTTGACTCCTCGGTGCGTAGGGCCAGCCCCCCCTGATTGGTAATCAGGTGGATCACCTGTCCGGCCAGGGCCTTGCAGAGATCGTGATTGAGCAGATGGGGATTGTCCTTTTGCCACTTGTGTCCGTAGTCTAGCAGTGTGCCGTCGATGTCAGCGCCGGTCGTGGCCGCCATCCGCTGTGCGTAGGGTAATGCGTTAAAATGGCTCATGTGTCTCCTCATGGTAGGGTTCCCCCCATGGGGGGAGAACCGCGCTTTTGGTAGTAGCGACGCTCATCGCCTCGGAGCGTGCCTGTCGCCAGTGACGGCCAGAGGGCACCTCCTGAAAAATGGCAACCCACAGCGGTCGATCTGGACGAAGCGTGTTGATAAATACTGTGCCGACCAGGTAACGCGCGGGGTCTGTAGTCCGTGATCCGCGAGAAAACCAAACCGTATAGGACGGCTTGTGGATGACTACGTTGGTTCCCACTTTTGCTATGATACGGATGGGGCCACCAAAGTCGTAACCAGGCGTTACGAGTGGTTCGTCAAGCGTCAGACGCTTAATCCCGAAGTAGTCAGCCATTAGCCCTCCATAATGGGTCGAGAACAGACGGGGCAGGCGTAGGTAGGTACCTCATCCAGAATTTCATCAAGGCTGTTCCCCTGCCACCCGCATGCGTTGCAAAACAGTTCGGACGCAGCGGTCGGGTTCGATACGATCTCCGTCGAAAAACGCTTGGCGACTGTGACCGCAAACGCGCGCTTGTACGACCGATCAATCACGCGTTGGTACAGGATGCCGCCCCAGATAAACGAAAGGGTCGTGTCCTTGCGGGTGATGTCCACCTCCACAAAGCCAGCGGGTGTCGCAACGGACAGCGATGGCGCATTCACCCCACCCATTGCCGCTCGTTCCATCACGACCCCCACAAAGGGGGACTGCTTATCAAAAATCGTCGTCATTGTTCGCTCCAATAGAAAGCTTCTTGTCCATATTGCCGTGAAACTTTGTTAATTTATCAGTCGCTCTCTTGGTTATCGACATTGTGAAAATACGCGGTCAGTTTGGGCGGTGCCCTACCGCCAAACTTCCATTAAATAATCTTCCACGACAAAGCCATACTCATCGGAGAAATCACCTTGATCATACTCGGCCCAGTCGATCGCCTTGGGGGAGATGCTGATGTAGTACGTCGCTCCTGGATTCTTCTTGCTGGGTGGCCGGACATCGGTATATAGCGCTGTATACCCTTCCCAGATTAGCACCGGCTCTGGTTCCCATAACCGATACAGCTTTACCCAGACCTCACTATCGGCGATGGTCGGTAGCAGATTCAGCAGTTCCACTTTATTGATCTTCTTCATTGTTCTCTCTCCCTTTTTTAGTATAACACAGGTAACACGTTCTCTCCATTTTTAGTATAACACGGGTAATACAACAGCACAAAGGTTGCTACCGTATTTTTAGCAAAAACACGGCGATGGCGGCTAGTAAGATCGGCCAGATCCGGGGCTGCCGTTTCCGGGGCTGCCGTTTCCGGCTAGTCCGTTTCCGGTCAAACAGGATGTGGCCGAGGTCTTGGATTGACCAGGCCAGAATGGTGCCCAGCGCGGTCTGTGGGGCGATCTCCCAGTAGGGGATGGCGATCTGGCCGGGGGTGCAATGGGATAGCTGGCAGTAGTTGAGCCACGCGCCATTGACGAGCCAGGTCAGCAGATGAGAGAGGAAGGCAGCATAGGTCACTCTGGTCAGTGTGCCCAAGATGGGGGTATGGCTAATCCCGCGGTGTGGGATCGCCCGCGCGTACAGGAACCACGCCCACTGCCAAAGGAGGCCGACCGGCTTAGCGAGGCTGTAGAAGCGCGCTTCCTCCCACGTTGTGCCCTCCAGATCGGCGTCCGGGGTAATCAGGATGCCTGCTACCGTGCCGCACCACACGCCGATGCACAACGCAGGGTTGCCGGTCGCGTACGCGTATCCACCAATGCCGGCTAGTGGCACGGCTAGTGACCAGGCGACAGTGGCGTGTACGCGACCGGATGACATTTAAATAAGCTCCGGACAATGCTTGTGAAACAGGGCAAGGCATTGTTCGCTGCTTGGAACGTTCCCCTTTTCTGCACCGGCAAGGCTCAGTTGTTCGCCCTCGCCTACGCAGACGGTAAGCCAGCGATTTGTCCAATAAACGACATACGCTACGACCATGCGGTCGGCGTTGCGTATGATTGGTACATTGAGAAATCCGTATGTTAGTAGATCGTCCCGGCTAATCTGCCGCGTTTCGAGCAGATTGTATAGTACGGTGTCTGGGTCTTCAAATTTCATAGTCATCTCCCCCCTGTGTCTTCTGGGTCGCTGAACGATGCGTAAGTCTCGTTCAGTCTATTGAATCCAGTTTCTAGCTTATCGCTTACCTCTGCTATTGCTAGATAGTTGGCTAGATCGGCTGGTGTAACTGCATCGCCTCGCCATTGGGCAAATGCGTCAGACCTACGAAAATCCGCATCGCACAATTGGGCGATAGTTTGCTGAACATAGGATGTCTGTTTCATTGTTCGCTCCATGCGATTGGCAAATAGATTGACGGTAAAACGACATCGATCATTCTCATGCTGCACATGTTCGACTCGCAAAACTCTGCTGTGGCATACCAGGAACTGTTCTGGGTTGCAGCGCTGATGTAATGGTCACAGTGGACGGTATTGCCGTCCGTAGATAAGATGCGGACGGCACTGGCGTTATCGTTCCTGATTTCTACTACCTGTGCATTGTGAACGTCACACGTAACATGGGCAGGATCGCCAGGTGACACCATTACGCCATCGCCCGCTGCGCGGGAATATAGCAGCCCGATGGCAATAATGTAGACGACAAAACTTAACTTGCGTAATCTCCATTTTATTGATACACTCATTTGTCCTATCTCCTTTTATCAGTCGTATAGAAGGTCGCACTTCCCTTCTATACGACTATGCCTTTGCAAATGGTACGAGTTATCCCTTCCGTAACAATAGCCCCGCTATGTAAGGGGCACCCAGCAGACTCGCATCTAGCAGATCGTAGCGGGATTCCGCTTCCCCAAGTTGCAGCCCATTCGGCGAACCACCAGCCTGGAGGTAAACCGTAGCTGCCTCGATCCGCATCCGCAATCGCCGTTCCCCGTTCAGGTGCAAGCGGCTGACATAAGCGGCGTCCAGGATGGCAAACGCATCCGAGCGATCTATCGACAGAACCTGTGAGAAAAGAGGCGATATCATCAGATTGGTAATAAACGTGCTGTCATCCTTGCCGACCTGCGGCATTGGCGGGGCTGGTGTCTCACCCTCCAACGGGGAGAAGTATTCGCCACTGGAAAACCGCGTCCGCATCCATGCCTCCACAACGTTGCCACCTGGGTCGGCGTAGCCAGCAACCGCACCATGCGTAATCTTGACATTCGTCGCCCCACACGCGGGGCAGTTGACGCACGTATGACCCTTGACAATGTAGCTCTGGCGTTCCTCAAAACAACACACGGTGAAGGTTTCCATCTCGGCGGGGCGACGGCCACGGCGCCCAAACTGGATCTCGATCCGCGCAAGCGCTTCATCATCCTGGGGGGTAGCGACCACTGAGCGGGGCTGGTACGGCCCAACTAATACAGCTTTGGGAATCACCATACGCTGACTGCCATCTCTCTGTTTCGTGGACAGCCCGCGCGCTGCAATATTCGCAATCGTGCTCGCCAAGCTCTCGCTGGCGCAGATGATTGCACCCTCCTGGGCGATTACACCCTTCTGGGTAGCACGGGCCGCGAGGATGCCGATATCGACATCCTCTCTGTCATCCTCGACAAAGACATTCTTCCCCTCGCGTACATGAAAAGAGGCTAATTTACTCAAGCGGCTATACCATCGGCTCGGCGGTGATTGCCCGCCCCACTCTATGATCACGGCATATTTTGTGGCGTTTCCCGTTTTCATGCTCCCCATCCCCCTTCCATACACTAATACCAAATACATTCGTATCAAATCATATTGTAACACTGGTTATGCAATGCAACAAATCTGCGATCAGTTATTCGGCAGTAATATCGGCAAGGTTCTTGGTTTTGCAGTGGATTTCCCCGTAATGGTGAAGGTGCTGCCGATGCGGGTGAGGGTCACCCGTTGTCATAACCCAGCGATGTCTACGCGTTCCCACAGAAACCAGTCAATTTTGACGATCTGCTGTTTCATCGGTGCCTCCTATTAGCTCACGGCTGACCAGGTTAAAATACTTGTCCAGCGTATACACAAATTCATTGTGGTAGTGGCCGCAGACGTTGAACGTGGGATAGCGTCCGATGGCCTGTTGCTGTAAGCGCCACGATAGATCGTTCCAGGTGCGGGTCAGCGGTCGGTTCAGGGTTGCCACCCATTGTCGATAATGGGTAGCGCTGATCCAGTGTCGCCCATAGATTTTACGCACCGGCCAGCCCTGGGCTTTGGCAAACGCAATCAATCGCGTAGGCGTCAGGCCGCACTCATCCTCGCGCGTGTCGCCGCGTGGGTCCAAATACGATAAAGATTCGCTCATTTGCGCCTCCCAAAAAGAATGGTTGGCTGATCTAGATCAGCCAACCATCAACGCTAGATCAACGGGGCTATACTTTTGCTAAGCTTGTCGCCGGTTGCGGTGTCCAGGTCGGCCACGCTAAACACTGTATCTGCTAATCGCTCGATGTCGTCGTACCCTGTGCGGGCGACTGCTACGTACAGTAACCGGCTACCGGTGCTGGCCTTGAATTCAAGCCACTGCTGGGCCACCGTGGGCGATACCATCGCTTCGCCGTCGCTTAAAAACAACACGTCGGCGGCCTTACCCGCATCACCCATGTTACGCAGTAGATCCATACTGCGCAGTAACGCCAGATCGAACGAGGTGCCGCGGCGGATCGTGCCCTCGGCCCACTCGATATGCTTCTCCCAGCCATCGCACGACGCCACCTCGATTGTGTCGTCGTGGTTACTGCTAAAGCTAAACAGGTGATAAGGCCGGTTTTCCTGCTGCGCAACCTGGGCGATGCCCAGCGCAACGGCCTTGGCGGTAATCTCGCGCTGGCCTAACATGCTGCCGCTTACGTCCACAGCGGCCACAAACGGCCCCGCCTTTTCGCCCTCGCCGGACAGTTCAAAACTGAGCAACCCGTGATTGGCAAGGTCGATCATAGTGGTTTTGCGCAACAGGTCGGGGCTGGTTGCGCCCAGTAACGCGATCTGGTCGGGCAGGATTTTCAAGATATCTTTGCTCAATACGATGTCGTTGGGCGTAAAGCCCTGCGCGACCGTGGACAGCCGCTCTTGGCTACCGATATCCCGAAAGCGCCCGGCTAACTTGGCTATCGCCTGTGCCTTGGGGGTGAGCCGATGCATGTAGTGTAGCGCGGCTTGCGGGTCGGTACGTAACTCCTCACCGGCCTCGCTGCCCCATCCGCCCACCGCCACGGCAACCTCGGCGCTTTTGTCGGCGGCCTCGTTGACCGCTTTGGCAATGTATGCCTGGTTGAGCGGGTCGGCCAGTTTCCCCGCGGCTTCCTGCGCTTTCGCGGCGGCCCGCGCCGCGGCTTTTTCCGCTTGCACTGCTTGTTTTGCCAGATCGGTCGCATTCTCAAACTTCGCCCGAGCCGCTGCTTTCGCCGCGGCTCGGGCCGCATCCGCTTGGCGCTGCGCTTCCTCGGCCTTCTGCTGGCGATCCATCGCATTCTTAACGGCCTCGTCGGTAGTTAGGTTGTCCCACAGCATTTTTGTAGTAACGGTGGCGACCGTCATGTTGTTGCGGCTGTTACTGGCCGCCCGTTCCCACCCACTATTTTCGGTGGCCCACCCCAGGAGTGCATGGTTGACCATGCGCTCCTGGGGTGCCTCTTCCTGCAACGGGCGACCACTGTACAGATTATGGAATATGTCACCAGCCAGATCCGCTTGCGATTCCCCTGGTTCACCGGTAACATCAACGGATAAAAATTTACCTAACGCCCGGTCGCCAGGCGTTAGAGCAACCGTCGACACAGATGGATTCAGGCACACAGATGTGTTTTTATTCATCGTTGTCCTCACTTACGACCGCGTCTTCGGGCCAATCTACACTGGGGAAATAGATCACGGTGCCCATACCCATGCTGTCCGAACAAACATCTCTCCACAAGTTGGACAACTCCTCTCGCTCCTCGTCGTCCGCATACAACATGGTCAACGCAGCCAGGTATGCCTGGCTGTCATGGCGTCCGATCACCGCCCCAACGCATTCTCTGCCATACATGCTGCGTCCGCTATACGACCGAACGCGTACTTCCATGTCCCCTTCCACGGTTTTCTCTAACAAATCGATCAATCGCTGCGCTTCCATTCTGTGCTCCTTCTACTATCAAAAACAACATACAACTTACAATATACAATTATAACAGTGGTTACACCACGATACAAATTTATAGAGCGGTAAAATCAAAAATGATCGTGTAAACCGCGTACAATATATGTACGTAAAACAAAAAGACACCGCGATCTGTGGATCGCGGTGTCTTTTTGTTTGGGTGGCTAGCTAGGGAACGGGTGCCCACTGCTCGAACTTAAATTTGAACTTGCACTCGCTGCATGTGGCTGTGTAGGTGACCTCAAACCGATCCTCCACTATCCCCAACTCCCAGTCTTCGCGTAATGTCTGGGGCAAAGCGATCTCCTGCTCCGACTTATCTCGGAGGGCTACCCACTCGGCAATGGGCAATTTCCCATACTTCTCTGTCGCTGCCTGCCGCGCTGCATCCTTCTCTGCCTGGGCCTTTTCCTTACACTTGGGGCAGACGTTCCATCGATCTGCTGACATGTTAGACTCCTTATTGGGTTAACGTGCTAATGATTGTACTCGCTATGGATGCGGTGCCTGCTCGCCAGGAAGCGGCAGGGTTGTCATCCAGATAGGTTTCAATGTCGCGGGGCGTCACGATTTCCGCGTCGGCTGCTCTGGCCAGCCTCTTCGCCTTTTCCTTGATGCCATTCGCCTCGACAAGCTGCTTTGTTAGCGCGGCCTCCAAGCCCTGCTCGACCTGGGAGCGCAGCATCTGGTAGATTACTTCGCTGGGTGGAATCACTTTTTCAGCGTAGGGAGCCAGTTTATTGTCGAGCCAGGCCAAGAACTGGCCGGTCGTCATAGCGTTTAATTCGACGCGGTAACGTTGGAGCCAGTTGCGCCAGTCGAGTGACACATAGTCCGCAACCGGATGCTTCTTGCCGGTCGGCATGTCCTCTTGCTGCAATCCCATCTTCAGCGCTTCCTCTGGCTCCAGCCCAAGGTTGATCACCTCCACTTTGCGCCGGACACGGCGACTGCGGGTAGCCTCGGTGAGTGCCTGGTAGATGCCGGTGCCATAGGCATCGGCATCATGGACACAGAAGATCGTTATCGGTTCTTGCCCGTCGCCCAAGAGATCCAGTAGATCCTTCACCGCACGGGTCGCTTGACCCTTACTGGTTAGCAGCGCACAGTCGTGTCGTTCCGGCCACTGTTCGTCGATCAGTAGTGGGAAAAATCCTTCTTTCTCGATATACAGCACTTTATTGATCAGATAGAACGGGCGTTCGTAACGCTCGACTTCAAGGGTGCCCAACGGGATCGTCTCCCTTGTATGCGGATGATACAGGCTGCCGCGTGCATCACGATACATGCGCGGGATCGGCCCGCAATCATTTTCGTAGTCGGTTAAGACTGCGCAAAAGTGATTGTAGTTCAGTTCCACGCCACACTGATCTTGGATGACCGGACGCATCACGTAGTACAGTTGCCGCTGACTAAAGCGGTGTCGCCCGTTCTCGCTGGCCTTATCTACCGCACCGGCTAGGTACAAAAAGATCGTATCCTTCTGACTTGCATTGTTCTCCTTGATCCGTCCTCGCCGGCTGCGCCCCTTCTTCATTGCGGTCGCTACCGCGCTCGATATCCCTGGGAGCATAAACGATAGGTCAGGGGCTTTCCCGTCGCTCTGGATTGGCATATAGGGAGTAATCACGGACATGCGGATCTTGCTGGGAGCGTGCTTGCCGGTGTTCCCGACATAATGACTAATCCCTGCTCCCACTAGGGCAAGTCTTGCCTTCGCGCGGTAGGCCCGCGCGCTGGCGGTAATCGGGGTGCGGTTCACGGAGATCTGGAGATCGACCTCATCGTGATCCACTCCGTCATATTCGGCCCACGCCTCCGCCACGTAGGGGATAATCGCCCCCAAGTGTCCCTTGCCCGCAACCTGCTCAAACGTGCCAGTCGCTCGCCCATACCCACCGCCCGCGAACGCATCTTTCCCATACCCGCCCAGTGCCTTGTGATCTGGCTCTTGGGTATGGGATCGCAGTAGATGCAACAGAGCGTCTGTGTCCTCTATCCGGTTTGCCGCGCTATCGCTATCGATAAGTTGATCGATATCGTTGTCCACTGTGCGGGAACTCACGCCAAATTCTGCGCAGAGTGCCCATACGGGCTGCGCCCCTGCCGCTTGGCATAGCTCGAAAAAACTGTCAGACGTGTGCCAGTGTGGGCTAGCCTTCCCCGTATATACTTTGCCGCCCCGCATCGACAGGCTCAGGTTTGCCCAACTCCCGTCGATGGACAGGCCTGGCAGATAGACCCGCACTACGGTTACGCCTGCATCATCTAGCGACGGCATGATATGGACGCGCGCTTCTCCCATCCGATCAAAGGTCACCCGTGCAATGTAGCCATTGCACGAAACGATGATATCTCCACCCGTCGAGGCCACTGCCCCACAGATCACGCGCAGCCCGTTGCCCATTGCCCCACGCGTGGGCAACCGCAGTAGCTTACTACTGCGAAGGGGCCGTTTGATTGAGAAAATAGACAGCAGTGCATCCTTGCGCATATCAAACCCCGGCCCGTCGTCGGCAACGCTGATCACGTCGACGTCAATCTGCATCACGACAGAGGCAGGCGACGCGGCCGCATCCAGTGCGTTATCTATCAACTCTTTGGCGATGAGCTTACCCATATCCGTCACCGGCACCCCCGCCTTTTGGGCCAGGGTCGGCAGTGAACGAAACAGCGTCCAATCTTCCCGTTCAAATATCACGATCTTTCACTCCTTTTTGGTGACTAGTGTACATGCCTTCCGCATTTCTGCCACCTCTTCATCGTCCAGCATGTTGACGACCATGCCATTCCCGTAGTGTCCGCATGGGCTACGCTTTTCCTTCCATAGGATCAACGTATAGGCCGCAGGGGAGACGGAAACCGTACACCCTTGAATCTGGGCCTCTTCATCCTGCATAGGGTATTCCCCCGCCCTAAAGCGTCCAGAAATCAGCAGCGCAAACCGCAGGGCGATCTGGCGATCAAGATCGATTTCCGATTGGATGTAGTCCGCAATCTGGGCACTGGCACAATACGACATCAGCCTGTACAGGTTGGCGGCGACGTGCAACGTCCGGCACGCTGGACTATTGGTAAAACTTAGGCTTACCATTGCTTATTCTCCTTTGTAAACGTTACGTGGCTGGGGCAATCTTCGTAGCCCCATTCTCGCAAGCCAGATCTGTCGCCAAAGTAGCGGGCCTGATTCGCCAGCCAGTCCACTTCCTCACCCACAGGGCAGGTGACCCGCAGCATCATTTCGTCATGCGTCCAGGCCCATGCGGTAACCATGCAGGCGTGACAGATCCGGCTATTGCTGTTGTTCCCTGGATTGTCATCACCCTCTGGTAGGTAGGAGACCTCCTCACCAAACGTCCCATACTTGCCGCACGCTTCGCAGCGTGCAATCCCCTGCTCATCCAGCCAGTCGCCCCAGTCGGCCATCTGCCTGCCGCCAATGGGACTGTTGACGCGGGGGGCGCTGCGGAGGTATTGGGTAAAGACTGTCTTGTGGGATACCATCGCCGTTTCCTTTTTCAATCGGCGGTGCGCTCACTTGTCCGCGCACCGCCCGCAATCGATACTGTTATTCCCGTACGCGCTTGCCTGAGCAAGCTTTGCCGTACCAGTCGGTCATCTGCTGGATCGCGTCGTTGATCCGGCTGTCGTTGACGCCATCCTTCATCCGCATCAGCGTCGTTTGGTTGTTGGCAAAGGCCATGCCGACGTCCGCAATCGTTGTGATCCGCTGTTCGGCGCTGCGTCCCGCAAACTCGTCAAAGGTGGCCGCAACATTGGACATGATCATCTCTAATGCTGCTGTCAATGGATCTACGACACTTTCCAACGTGGTCACCCAGCGGTTGTACTCATCCTGGGACTGCGTCGGCCACGCGAATCGTAGATATCGCTTGGCCTCATCGGGAATCTCTGCAAAATCAGGGTCGCCGGTCAGCCAGCAGGACATGCGATATAGCACTCTCTGCCACTGCCAGATCCGGCGCGGGTGAAAACTGTAACCGGCCTTTTTTAATTCGCCGGCCACTGTGGAAATGTACGCGCTGACTGCCTCGGTTGCCTTTGGGCCTGGGATAGATGCCTGCACAGCGTCGATTTCCGCAGATGTGGGAATCCGACCAGGAACGGTCATCGTCCCATTGGTGGCGGCCATCTGGCTGGCGACCACGCTCTTGACATCGAGTTGATCCGGCTGAACCCACAGCCACAAGGCGATACGATCCAGTAACGCCCGCGCCCGTTCGTCCTTCGGCATAAAATTGCTGGTTCCCAGCACCGGGGCTGGATTGACGCAGCCCTTCATGTCCAGCCGCTCGACCCATTCATCGTTGAGGGCAGCGTTACCGCGCCCTAATTCATCAGCGATGATCGCCTTGAACTTCGGATCATACACGGTGCCCGCCTTGCTTAGCTCGTAGCGCGACTGCTGCAACATGATATCATAGTTCGGCACCCCCGCAATCGCTTGGGGAACGGTAGCCAGTTTGATGCGTACCATCAGCCAGGCTATCCCCTCTGGCCCATAGACCTCGGACACAAGCGCGCTAGAGATGTCCGTTTTGCCCCAGCCTGGCGGTGAAACAGCGAGGCTGTGCAGCCCAGTGATTAAGCTGGCCTTATATAGATCAGCCATATCGCTTACGTAACTCCCTTGAAAGTGGCTCATTTTCTCATCCTTTCAGACATGTGGCGATACGATAATACAATACAATATAATACAATGTAAATATAACATAGGCTATGTAAACATACAAATTTATGGTTAGATAAAATTACAAATTTCCGCGTAAATAGAAAAATCCCCTGCCGCTCGATAGCGGCAGGGGATTGGTGGGGCTACAATATTGGGCATTCATCCATCTCGCCACGCCGATGCGGTCGCCAAATATCTTTGCTTATAGTATTTCCTTGTCTTTACACAGTGTGCATAGCGGTTTGCCGGATACCTGATGGTCGGCTCTCCTACCGCACCCGCACCAGCCATACGTCCCAATGTCCCATACGGAGCGCGGCCGCTCTGCGCCATACCTTTTTATGTAACGGTAGCAGGGGATACACCGCCCCGATCTCTTGTGCTGCGGTAAGACCGTGCTGAGCGGGACGCCGCAGGTTAGGCATCCCGCCGCTCTATCCCACATCCAGCGCGGCCGATCTTTTCCGTTACGCTTATGGTACATCTGACAGGCGTTACATCGACCACGGCTGACGATTCGATTGTCGCCACAGATTTTACATTTGCGTGGCTTGACCCTAGCGCTCGAATATGAGATGCGTTTACATTCGATCTCCGTTCGCTCTCTTCCATTTCTCTTTCTAAACTTGCGACACGCGTCGCAGCGCGTCGCATAACGGACGATCTTGGTACAGTTCTCGTTGGCGCAGCGGTGTGCTAGAGCCGGTGTGTCCTTGCGCAGCAGAGCGGGACGCTCTGAGCGTGTGCGCCGTAGATAGAAGTAGCACACGCGGCACCGGTTCGACAGATAGGTCGGGCGCGTGTTGCAGTTCAGGCATATAGGGCTATATGCCTCCTTTTGTGATTGGCTGCGCTCTGTCCCATATCGCAACCAATGTCGGTAGCATAGATGACATCGTCCTTTGACGATCCGACGCTCGCTGCGTGGAGAGCCGCAATTTGAACACTGCGCAGGACGCACTGGCGCTGGCGGTCGCTCGGCTCCGGTGCGTCGCCAGTATCGGTAACAAGCCCGGCACCGAGATTTACAGAATATTGGCGCAGAACAGTTTAAGCAAGTTTCCAAAAACTTTCCTCCTATATCTTCTCTCAAAGCGCGGCCAGCCCTTTGTAGTCAAACTGTATGAACTTTTGTGCATTTGGCAGTGTGCCACTGGTAGCCCCAACGCACGCGCCCGGTCTTCTCACTTGCTTTCCTCCTTGATGGGCCAACCACCGCAACACCTGATTCCGCTTTCCATGCTCGCCCATCCGGGGCCGTCATCCTCTGATCGCCAGTCTGCCATGCTGTCCATCATCTTGAAAGCAGTTGCGATCAGATTCATGGCCGGTGTTCCGCATCGTATCGCGGCAGTACATGCCATGCGAAGGGATAGGCCTTTATCCAGACCGTCAATTAACCTTTTGAGAAATTGCGTCCACTGGTCACCGGCCACAAGCAAAATAGCATTGTAAAGAACGGAACTATGATAACCGTCCATATACTTTCTGGCTGTAGTTGATATTGCTACACCTAGATTGACGATCCGATCACCGATACCTTCAAGATCATTCCTCTTTGTCTCGTCTTCCATCGCATCGGTAGTCATTGTATTTTTCCCTTTCAGCTACACTTATCGTCTTACAGCATTAGTGCGCTAACGGTTCTTGCGCCCCGTTAGCGCACTTGCCCAACATATGGGGCAAGTAGATTTAATATGGCATCCACGCCACTGTCAAACGGTTCGATCAGACGGTGCGGCTCGCCCACGTCGTCCAGTAAGTTGGCGACGGCCAGATATCCAGACAGTGCGTTGTAGACACTTTCCACCGCGTTGGCGGCCTGTGCCAGTGTCCCCTTCCCCGTCTCGTTCATGGTGGATTTGTAGAAGCTTACCACGTTGCTGGACAACAAGATCGCCATCGCCCGCAGCGCGTCGTTCCGCTCCGCAACAATGTCGGATTGGGCAAGACTGCAATAAAACTTTCGCCGCTCCCCTGAGACCACGTCAGAAAACTCCTTATCCAGCATCGCCATGTAGCCTAGCTCCTCGTTCCCAGCGTAGGTGGCAATCAGGTAGAAATATTTACCGTTATCGCGCTTCGTCAGTTCAACCCGTCGCAGTGAGGGCAAGGCCAAAATCGCGTTCTCTCGTTCAAGCTGTACGGCTGTATCGGTAGTCATCGCATTTTTCCCTTTCGGATACAATACGTAATTGTTCGTGGAAATAAAAGGCCCCCGCGCTTTTTAGCGCGTGATGGCAACTATTCTTTAGGAATAGTTGCCGATGGCACTAGCGGCGCTTGGGTGGCGGTGTTTGGAGTTTGGGGGTAGCATCGCTGCAACCCTTTGTCGCCCACGGCTGTACGCCACCGTTTTTCCGATTCCAGGCAATGGGTAAGCTGCCCCACCCGTGTCCGCTTGCCCATTGCCTATTGCGCTCGTCGTACAGGGATGAGACAATGCACATCTTCCGCTGCCTTAGAATCAGATACTCAGTCCAGCGCGCGCGCTGGACTGGTACGACGATAGTCGATGTCGCACAAACAGGGTAATCAGATGGATCGGCACTGTCTCGCGCATTGTCATATGCGCCAGACAGTGCCGCCAAGTTGCCCAAAAATCCGTCTCCCTCAATGCGATACGCTACGCTGCTACCATATAGCGCTCCAAGTTCACCCATAGCGGATGATATCTGCCGTCGCGCCGGAATGCAGATCGGGGTGGCAACTTTTATTTTCCATTCGCCACTCGACTTTTCGGCTTTTCGGCGCGGCGGATTGCTACTATTCTGTGACCAATCTCCGATCAGCCACGATAGAAGTCTTTTTTGCTGTGGCATAATTCCTCCCTCTTGATTATGTTCGATGGGGTGGACACTGGACAGTAGGCGGATACCAGTAGGACAGATACAGGATTTACCTCATCCAGCCTACTGTCCAGTGTCCACCCCAGTCAATTTTATCGTCGCCCATGTCGGTTATCATGTCGAGCCGAGCCGCTGCGAAATCCAGTCGATCGGATGGAATTTTAGCGTTCCACGCTGCGGCGAGCTTTATCATGTCTGCCACGCTACCGGCTATGGCACGTGGCCATACGACTTCCAATGTTCTCATATACTCCATGCGCATGGAGTATATGAGAACATTCAACGTTGACTGATGCGTGAGATTGCGAATAAGCACAGAATCTCCAGCAGGGTCCAAAAATGTTTTCCCCTCGATCTGACCATCTACTACACTGCTCATTAGAAGATGGATGCAGAAAACCGCGCCAGACGTGTAGCTGCCAAGCACTGGGTATATATTGATAATACCGCGCCATAGTTTCACCTGCGGGAAATCAAGCTTCAGAATCAGCCCAGTAGTACTATCTCCATCCTCTACCGCCATGATCACAGGATCGGCTACCGCCATAAGTTCCTGTAGACTCTCTGGTATACGCATTTGATTCCATCCTTTTCTGCCTCTGTTGGACTAACGAGACTATTCTTTAGAAATAGTCTCGTTAGCGTCGGCTGTAGCCTTTGATTTCGCTGCGCTCTGTGTAGCGAAGGCTTTTTCCGTCCGTGATCACGACCTCATCCTCATCCGTGATCACGATCATGAATGATGATGAGGATGAACCGTCGCGATAGATGACGTAGTCTCCCGCTCTGAGATTGACGCCATCTGCCGATGAGAATTCTATGTGCTTTGGAATAAATTCCCCATTGTCTGTTGCATATCGCCGATCAAAAAGCCCGACGCGATCTCCACCCCATCGTAGCCACTGGTAGGGGATTTGGCTATTGCCATTTCCGCTCAGGATGACGTATCTAGCGCTCTTCATCACTGTATTCCCCTTCAAGTACTGTGATGCGATCCAGATATCGCGCATGTCCGACACCCGTTTCATGTGTTCGCGAATGGCCAGAGCGTATCCGAAATCTAGCATATGCCAGGCCGAGACAAAGGCTTTTAGCGATTTTTCAGCGGCGTCAATCGTAACGCTCTCGTTTGCTGGATAAAATGAACTGAGCCACGCATTGCAAGCCTCTGGATCTGTCCAGAGACCGCGATCTTTGATGGTTAGATAGCGAAGGCGCTTTCGCACGTTGTATGCATAGGCGCTACTGTCAAAGATAGGTGTGCTCCCATCGGTATCAGACGCATTTCTGGCGGTTACGTAGGTAACCTGGTCTGGGTCAATGCGGCCGTTCGTGTATGGATCACATCCAGTGCGCAGGAATTCGATATCGATTCCCATGCCGTCAGCCATCTCCTGTTCGGTGAACGTTATCTGATTTGTTTGCATAGAATTTCCTCTACAGTGAAAATGGAAGAACGAAGTGCTTTGGTAGCACCCACAGATGATAAATATTGGCGTCATCGACTACCCTGTCGGCAGCGGGGTAGACCTCGACGGCTACACGGTCTGTGCCAACGAGTTCATTTTTTACGCGCTGAGCGTCTCTCCAGATCATTGGCTGTTGGTCGTGTCTGCGCAGGAACAGGTGGATTACATCGCCCCACGCGGTGTCCACTTTGGCAAACTGAACGCTCAGCACTTGGTTACTGACCGCTCTGTAAATTGTCTGCGGATTACGGGGAAAGCGGTTGAGAGGGTGAGAAGCCAGCATCTGAGAGCGATCCTCCCATCGTCCCCAGACTTCGCTGCGCTTTATTTTCCCCATGTGCGACTATCCCAGTATCCTAGCAGCGCGGCGGCGAAATAGTTGCGCTGCAAATAGTTGCGTAGAGCGGTGCGGGCTTTTATGCCAAGTCTGCGCCGCTTGCTCTTTCCCATTCCCTTTGCTCTGGTAAAGCTAATTTTCTTTGTCACTTGGTTACCTCGCCGTAATTTCACCGCTATACAAGTATACCCGTTTGCCTGCATCGAGTCTCCCTGGATACGT
>Ga0116144_10003331_pt1 | contig 16147 bp, 8 predicted proteins | sample AD_UKC035_MetaG_FD_89746 | JGI IMG/M metagenome (GOLD analysis project Ga0116144, IMG submission 89746) | Active sludge microbial communities of municipal wastewater-treating anaerobic digesters from USA - AD_UKC035_MetaG | ecosystem: Engineered > Bioreactor > Anaerobic > Digestate | place: USA...
AATAATGGAAACTCGTAGTCAATTCCATTAAATGTTCCATTATAGTGAGGGGTAATATATGGGGGATAACATAAAAGAAACGGGGTATAAAATAAAAGAAACATAGTTTTCATTATTTAGTGGCTTAGAAGAAAAACTTACAGTAGGTGATATAATTACATATTTAAATAGTATAAAAAGTTATAGTATAGAGACAAATGATATTATTTTTGGGACTGATCCCGATTATGAACCAGTATATAACATTAAAAATTCTAATACAGAATAGTTACGATATAGAAGAAAATTATTAGAATAGTCCACAATAAATTTTAATGTATCTCAACCAGGAAATATTTCTAGTAAGGGTCACGATTTATATTCTTAGTTTTATGATTGGTTATCCACCGATTTTGAATGGACAGCCAATTTTATTACATCATATTAGTGGAATAATAGAACAACAATTTTAAAAGAATTAGCAGAAAATCCATTAAAAATATATTCAGAAATTCACAATAAAGATTTAAGATATAATTTCAATTATCAAATACAAAATGAATTATCGAGTAGTGTAGTAAGAAAAGCCGCAGGAGAACTAATAAATGAAATGTTACAGGTAGAAGGCGGGATGGCAGGATAGGTTAATAATACAATTCAATCAATTTAGGGAATTATGGATATTTCACACGATGTATTACAACGATAGAAAGCCGCAAGCGGAGGAACTACTAGAGAGGGTGGATTGGAATCTGTTACTTAGTTTAAAAATTAGATAATATCAACATTTAAAATGAAACAGCACGAAACAGTAAAATTATGGGGTAGTTCGAGATTAACTATGACCCAAAAATTAAAATTTATATTTAGATAGACCAGTCCCGAAAATTTGCATTTAGTATATTATCCTTTATTTAAATTAATTTTAATGGCAACACCATTTACATATACATTAGGAGTAGATTCTTCCGAAGAAGATGAAATAACAGATAAATCTGTTTTGTCGGGATTAACCGAAATAGTTCCACCCGTTTCACTATAGTATAATTTTGGAAACGGATTATTTTTAAATGAATATTGTATTATAAGTGATTTAAAATATGAATTGTATGATTATAAATTTGCAGATGATAGATAGAGTTAGATAATTCCAGATAAACTTATTAACAAAATAATTCCAACTGTATAGGAAGTAGAAGTTAGTTTAGATTCAATACTACCATTAGCATAGTATTATAGGTTATTAAAAAATTAGCCATAGGGTTTGAGGGGTTCAAAAAAAATTGGTGCTAATAACCAAGTAAGTGATATATTATCTCAATAAGGAGATTATTTATGAAAGAAATACGACCAGAATATATTTTTTACTTTTTTAGTGATAAATTTAATCCAACTACACCATTTATAAATCTATATGTAACTGATACTAATTGGGGAAGATATGATAAACTCTCAATTGAATAGTATGGTGAACCAGATTATTATTGGGTAATAATGATTATGGATTCACGTTAGACCCCGTGGGAAATGAAGTATGAATATACTTTATTCTTACCATCAAAAATTGATTTATTACGATATATGGATTATATTGACCAATATGTTATAGGAAGGAATAATTTGTAATGGGTGTATATTTAGGATAGGGTATTTATTCGAAAGAATCATCTCAAAAAATAAAATAGATGGGCGATACATTTAAAATTAATGATACATTAGACATAAATAGAGAAAATATGTTATTTTTATCATTTAATGAAAGCATATTTAGTAATTTTGAGGTTTTTTACGGTAAATTCTTTTTGTTTCCCGAACAATAGAATAAATCTAAATTAATAACATAGTAGTTTGAACCGACATCTATTTTATTTACATTATATTATCCAGAATCCCGCAATGGAGATTAGTATCAAGAACGTGAATATGAATTACAAATATATAAATTAAATAAAACTCCGAAATATATTTAGTGTTCGTATCCAGAATATGGAGTAGATGAAAATATTCAGAGTCATATACTTTATGAATTCTGGTAGATTCCTACATATGCTTATAAACTATTATCTAAAACTATGAAGTAGTATTCATATACTGACCAATAGTATGATTCTCTTATAAAAAAGATTTAGAACGAAATATTAGATGTAGAATAGCCAAGTGATAATATATCCGAAACTAAAAACCAATTACCAGAAGATACAAATTTTATAATACCTTCAGGTATTCCCGTTACTCAATAGTTAGAATGGATAAGAAAAAGATAGTTTCCGAATAAAGATAAATATAATTTGCCATTATATTTTATTAACAATAAAAAATTATATTTTAAATTTATAAATGATTATACAGTAAAACGTGATATTTATTTAGGATCTAAAAAATCAAACATGTATAATTATAAAAATTTAGAAGATTATATAAACAAAACAAGTGAAATTATAGAATATCAATCTTTTGTATATGTAAATAAGAATAGATCTACTGTTAACAATTAGCTTATTACTAGAAATATAAAATCCATAATAGAAGGAAAAGGGGATATTCCGATAAAAAGAATATAGATTGAATTTATGAATTCTTTCTTACCCGAACCATTATATCAAGACGAATGGAAAGATTTATATAAAGACTGGTATCAATATGATCAACAATTTTTAGATGATCCTTTATTATTAGAAGATAGGGCAGGATTTTTGTATTCTACATAGATGTTAGGTTTTATACAAAATTCAGACCAAATTATTTTTGAAACAAATAATATGGTAGATATTAAAACACTTGAAGATCTAAATATTTAGACTGTGCTTACCTTGCACATTTCAGACTAGCAATTTACAGGATCAGATGAAAAGCAAGATAATGAAGTAAAAGTATAGTAGGTTATAGAAGGTAGAACACATGTATTATTTCCATAGCAATAGTTTTGGCATATGATAATTTCCACAATTATAGATTCAAAATTTATTAATTTAAATAATACATTATATAAATTAGATAGCCCAATAGAAGATCAAAATAAATAGGAATCTACTAATCAATAGGATAATTTTGGAGAAACATCAGATGGCATATAATTTAAATGATTTAGATCTAACATTAACTCAATATACAGTTGAGAAATTAATTACTCAACAAACTTAGTCATTTGATAGATATTATTTTTAGACTGTAATAGATAATAATGATCCATTAACATTAGGTAGAATAAAATTCAGAATAGATCAATTTCATAGAGATCTTACTGATGATTTATTACCGTGGTAGCAAAATTAGTTTGGATTTAATAATTAGTTTGGTTCATTCAAAATTCCATAGATGAATAGTACAATATTAATAAAATTTTTACATGGTAATTTTTATAATCCCGTATATTTTCCATTTGATACATATAAATAGCGACCAATAATGAATGAAGATGAACGTAATAATCTTAAACCATTTAATTTTATACCATCAGATTAGTTATATACAAATTGGGAATAGGATGAATTTTAGATAGATAATTATGAATATAACGCTAAAAAAATTATACATAGATTGCCCCCATCATGGGTATATAATTATGATCCTGAAATAAAAAGTAAAATAGTAGACGATTTACCCGAACAAAAATAGCATAGCGAAACTGATACTTACGACAAAATAAAAGATATAGAAAGATATAATGAAGAAAAAATTAAATTACAATTAAAATAGTGGGGCACATTATATTTAGATGATTTATATGATAAAGAATATAGAAAATATTCACCATTAGATGATTTTGAAAAAGAATTATTATTACAAGTAATTGATTATGATAATAAAAAAATAATTTCCAATCAATATAAATTTGATTTATATGAAACACAATGGGAAAGAAGAGATCAAGAATATTCTGGTAAGTATTTAGAAAAAACTGTATTAAAAGATACAACAAAGTAGATTAATATTCACGGTGTAAAGCAAGATTCCTATTATACTGATTTATTAAAAGATAATTTAAGGAATGATAGTAATAGAATTACTAATAAAATGGATGAGTTTAATAATTGGGGTGGCAATAGTGCGTTAGATAATTCTGATTATTAGATAGTAGAAGAATTAATTAAATACCCATATGATTAGTCTACATTTTATATTCATTTTGAAGATAGTGATTCAAATAGAATATATAAACAAGGAAATACTAAATAGTTCTAGTAGGATTTGTATCATAAACATCATTTGAATTTAACAAAAGATATATATGAAGAATTCGAATAGTTAATGTATAAATCACAAACCAGTTCATTATTGGTCACAATAAATAACAATTATATAAAAAGCGAAGATATAAATATACTTGATTCGGGCGCATATGCAAAAGATATAATAATTTCTACACCAGAAAATATAGTTAAAACCTTAACAATATCGTAGAAAAATATATCTGAAACTATTGATTTAACATTAACCGAAGATCATTCATACGATAAAACAATAAATTAGTAGAACGTAGCACAATCACATACTTATATATTATCAGAAGATATGAATTTAACTGATGATATAACTTAGTCGAACTTATCTAAAAATATAAATATTGCTCTTTCTTAGGATAATATATATTCTTATACAAGCGAATCCTAGAATTATACTAACTCAATAACAGTAAATGCAAATAGCTAGATAAATATAAGTGAAAATTATACATAGGTCGGAGCATTTAGTAAGCAAGTTACAGCAAGTGGAACTTAGCCTATATACTTTATAGATTTAATAGATGGTATGTGGGTGTCCAAAATCCACATGAATAATAGAAATCTTTTATTTGAATAGCAAGATAAAATAGAATAGATTTAGTATAACCAGAATATACTTATAAATTAGAAATTATCAAATATAGATGTATTGTAGGATTTAGGTAATGTTACTAATGAATAGCCATAGGGTACAGTTTTCTTAAAAGGATTAAAAATAGATGAAAATTAGACTACAACATATAATTAGCAATAGTTACAATATACATTAAATTCAACAACAACAATAGATATTACCGCTGGTGGAATTATAAATATAACTGGTTAGATAATAAACTTAAATTAAGGAATGACGAGTAATGTAGAAGATATTTAAAATAAATCAATAGGTATTATAGAAGATACGAGAAATTGAATAGTATCTTGATTAGTATAATGATAATTAGGATGCAGATCCTATTTTTTATTAGAAATTAGTAAAATAGTAGTCATTATAGACACCAGTATAGGGATTGGCTTATCCCGTATAGACAACTGAAAGTTTTTACTTTACAGACTCTACGGGAACAACATATTATAGTGGTAAGGGTTTTATGTTACGATTAGAAAATGAATTTCTTATTATTCCATTAGATTCTTCTGATGAATAGACTTTATTATAGTTGCAAGTATAGGAATTAGAATTAGAGCCAGGTGTACCATTAACATATAATGATATATTATCAGACAAATCTTACCCAATTTATTCTGGTGATTTCTAGATATTAGAAGAAGATACATAGGATAAAATAATAGTATTTCCGCTTGAATTATTAGAATCTGGCGATAATTATTATTTATATGAACGTATTATATTACGATCCGATATAGAAACAGATCAATTAGAAATAAGATATACTAACGATGAATTAAATTAGTAGGGAACTTATCTGGATGATATATTTCATGTTAGTAATGATAAATTAAGTTATTTTTTAGAATATTTTGGAATTGCGTGGATTGATTTAGATATACAATTTACATCTATGGCAAAATTTTATACAGATTAGCATAATTATTTTTAGTATAATAGTGATTTTTCTTAGCTGGATTTATATTAGTATGACGATGATCCTGATACATTAGACGGAGTATTACCAAAATTATATTTTAGAAAGCCATAGACAATAGATGTTTAGCACGAAACAAATTTATTTATTAATAAAAAAACATTCATAAGATATCAGCAATTAAGATCGGATTTAATGACAGAATTTTAGTATCTCGGAAATCTAATACCTGTGTTAGATGTTGGTATAACTAATCCTATAATATTAGACGATCCAGATCAATATAATTTTGAATTAAAACAATCGTGGGATCCATAGCAATAGTAGACAGTGGAAAATTAGTATTATTTTAAAATGAGTTCTGATACTTGTATATTGTGGTTATTTTGTGAACCTATATAGGATTATGATACATAGAAAATAGACAAAATGACATCAGGTCAGATATTTCAAACAGAAATTACACGACCCGTATTTGCTGATATATAGTAGTCTCAATAGAATTTATAGATGCCAAATGAAGATTAGAATATAGAAAATAAAATAGATGATATACGAATAGATACTACCATATAGGCATTAAAATTAGATTATGGAAATAAAATGACTATTACTCCCACTGATATATAGAACAAAATATAGTCTATGACATTTGATGAATAGGAATTAGAATTAATAGAATAGTAGTCGGGTATAACAGTTCAAACATTGAAAGAAGAAATGTAGAAATTATAGATAAAACGTGAAACATCATAGGGTCAAACATTTACACCAGAACAAATTAATGAATTTATGTCATAGATATTTATAGATAATATGGAAAATATTGTTCAAATAAAATATGAAATCCCAGAAGAAGAACCAGATTCATCCAATAAAGAATTTAGTGTTAAACATTATATAAATGGATACTAGCCAGAAGAAATTGTGAGAGAAACAGTAAAAGTTAACAGTGATAATAAATAGTAGTATTCAAGTTATGGAAACGATACAGCTATTGATACAATTGATTATGAAAATGGTATTATAACGTTTCTTATTTAGCCAAAAGAAATAGTAACATTTGATTATGATTATTTAATCGAAATATTAGATGAACCTTAGTTGGGTTCAAAAAATGGTTTTAATAATGTATTCAGTACAGAAAATTGTCCTATATATCCAAATAGTATTACAATAAATTTAGATGGTAATATTATAACAGATGATGGATAGGGTAATTTATCTGATGGAGGTATGATATTATATGATACTGGACAATTTGTATTAACATCTTATCCTCTTCCTTTATCTACATTAAGTTGTACTTATAAATATGTTATAGAATAGACAAATGTTGAACCATCTGAAATACCTGATGGAATAAATATGATATTTCATTAGCCAAATACTGATATTTAGATAGATACATTAAAATATAAAATTGATCCTAGATTTTAGATTGATAAAACCAGACCATATGAATTTGATCCAGGAACAGATACATATATAGATTTAACTACAATTGAAATGGATATAGATACTTAGAGTAATACCTTAACATTCAATTTACCATCATAGCAAAAAATATCAGTTCAATATAAATATATAACCGAATTTGTGGATGTTATACCAGAAGGAGTAATAGATGGAATTAATAATATATTCATAATAGATGAATATATACGATAGGGATCATTAATAATTACACTTAATGGATCTACATATACAGAAGAAGAATAGTTAATAGAAACAGAAATACCATTGGGTATAATAGACGGTAACAATTATAAATTTCAATTATAGAACGAAAATATAGTATCGGGTAGTTTAGAAATAACAGTAGACGGGGAATCTATTACTGAATCTACAATTGAAGATGATTTAGGTATATTATCTGACAACGGTATTATAGATTATTCTACTGGGATAATTTATTTAAAAGATATAATCCCAACAACTGAAATAACGGTAACTTATCGGTATTTTAACGGCAATATAACTGGAATTGGGAATATAGATTATACAACAGGAATTATAACATTTGATAGTTAGCCATAGCTTGGATCTATCATTAGTTGCTAGTATAATACCGCTACTCCAATACTAGAAGAATTACCCGAAGAAGAACCCGATTATAATACTACTGTATTTACGTTATAGAATTCGGGAGTAATACGTAGCGGGTTAACAGTAGATTTTGAGGATATAATTTTAGAACCAGATTATGATGGCACGGTTATTTATTATAGGGATAGATAGGGTAAATTTATTTATAATGATGGTATTGCACAATTAAATCAATAGCCAGAAGAAAATATTACTATTTCATATAATTATAAAATATAGTTGTGGCCAGTATAGAATTAGATATTAAATAATGAAAAAATAGTAGTTCCACCAGAATTCTTAGATGAATTTGGTAATAAAAAAGTATAGTTATAGATGTATGTAGTTAAAATATAGGATATGAATAATTAGATTACAGAATTATTAGGAGATTATTTAGAATATTCACTTGATTATAAAATACAGATTGTAGTACCACCTATGTTATTTGATGTAAATAGATATAGTGATAATAATGATTATACATTATAGATAACCCAATCTAAAATCTTTGGATTTACTGATAATTAGACCAATAAATCTTCAATAAAAATGATATTAAGAGACAATCTTACTAATACAGAAATAAATAGAACCGAATGTCCATTATATTTTGGTAGCCATGAAAAATAGAATACACCTGTTACACGATTAGAATACTCATAGAATAATTCTAATTTTCAAGTAGAAGTTCCGTAGTCGTTATTTTAGTCATTTGCATTAGATAACCTACCTACCGAAGAAATGTTTTATATATCACATTTTTATGATATATAGAATGATGATTTTTATATGGATGAAGATTAGTAGGCAATGGGCAGAGAACCATTTAAGTATGTATTATTCGGATTTATAAATTAGCCAGGAATAATAGAACCAATACCCGAAACATTATATGTAAGAATAGATTATTGTAATTTCCAAAAATTAAACAGCACGGGATTATTTTTATCTGATCTGTGAGGAGATAACATGGGATTACCAGTTTAGAATTAGACTTCAATAACAATGGGGCACTTAGATGCTTATGGAATACCACAAATGGGCACACCAATACCAAGAAATTGTTTAACGGTATTTGTGGAAAAAGTTCCAATACTTGTAAATAACGATAAAGTTTTAATTGTTCCACATGCTAATTAGATAGGACCATTAGGAGAACCGCAAGCAATATAGCCACATATTTTTTCACTAAGATAGATATAGAAAAATAATTAGTGCGGACAAAAAATTGCTAAAATTTCAGATGGATGTAATGAGGATCCTATACACCTAGTAATAACATAGTAGTTTACAGTAACAACATTATAATATTTGTGTAATATATTTCTAATTAAATTAAAAAGTAGAATGAACTTAGTTTAAGTTAAGAGGGTGAATAAAATGCTTAATTTTTATTTCAACGAAGATGACACTATAAAATATAAACAATAGGAAATATTCGAATTTAACTCGTTAGAGGAAATTAATAATACTACTATATTCTTATCTCATTTTGACACAACATAGGTTGGGGAAATTTATGTATCAAATAATAGCCAAGTTGGAGCAGAAGGGATTATTTTAACAGTTGATGTAGATTATTCTATAACTGGTGATTATGAAATTTAGATAATAAAGAATTTCTCAGGGGTATTATCTGATTTTCCCGCATATATTGTTGTGGTATCAAGCGAAGGTCAATATTTATTTAATGAAAATGGATTGGTAATTATAGAAAACACAACAATAATTGAAAAAACCGTAAAAATAGAATAGGTAGATAAAAATTATGAAAATATAATTATATCATAGAAAGATATGTAGAACACATATGGTTAGAACATTGATGTTGAAGTTCAATATGGTGAAGGTAATTATTAGTCATCTATAACTATACCAGAATTAAACGCTACTACTACTGATGTATTTAATGTTAAAATCACTTCTTATGGAATTGATAACGCATAGATATTCAGAGATATTTAGATTCAATGGTCTTAGATTGAAAAATAGATATAATAAGGAGTAATATATGATTAAATATTTCTCTATTCCATATTAGGATATTTATACTTATTCAAATGAATAGGTAGTTAATAATAAATAGATGACAAAATTAAATATTACAAATGCATATGATATTTATAATTATATTCATTTGGAATAGGGAAATCTATGTAACATAAAACAAATATATGATAATACTGGTCATTAGTATAATTTCAGTATTTTATCATATACTACTAAATATGAATTATTTTTAATGTTAAATAGTAATATAACATCGCTTACCTTTGTATTAGAGTTTGATGAAATTGGAGATCCTGTTAATATTTATCCATATTATAATTTTGATGATTTGTTTGAAACGTATAATGGAACATAGACTAATCTTATTGGATAGTAGTTTGATACAGAACATTATGATTACTATTACTTTGACCCATCATTAAATGGAACAATTGTTGATTAGGAGTAGGGATTTTGTATATTTGAAAAAACTACTTCACTTTCTCAATCTTATTTTGATGGAATATATTTAGAACATTAGATTAATTAGATTGATGATATTTATAACTTATATTTTTATGTATAGGGAAATATTATAGATCATACTGGAACAATACTATCAAATAAAAAATAGTAGATAAACATAAGAAAAATAGGAACCAGATATTATACTAGATAGTAGTTTGTAGACTCATTATAGGATTTAGAATTTGAGTAGTGGTAGTATGATACAGATTCAACTTAGTTTACACTGGAATTTATACTACATAGTACTAGTATTGAATTAAAAATTAATCATGTACAACTATCTGTATATAACACATTTAATGTTGGAGAATATTTTGCAATAGATAATATATTTATTAGATAGGAATAGGATTCTGGATAGGGAAGATTTACAAAATTTAATTATATATCTATGAAAGCATATGATATTTATTATTCTTAGTTAGATTATAGTATAGGAAGATTTTTAACATTATAGGCATTAGAAATAAATGATATAGATATAAGTGAATAGGAAAATTTTATATCTGGCTTTATATAGACTAGACTTCCAATATAGGATATAAAATTATTATATAATTATGATTTTACAGATATAGTAAATGAAGATTATATTTTAGATTTGTAGTATAAAAATTATATTATTTATTATTCAATTGGTGTAACTATATTTGATAGATTTGATATTGATTTAGAATAGATGGATATTCAAAAAGAATATTTTTACAGGCAATTAACACCATTTTATATTTAGGATGAAGCATTAGATAACAAAAATAAATTGTTTTCACTATTTTAGGAAAGTATGCTACAATTTATTAATAAATAGGAACAACTTATGTATCGATATGGAGATTTATTTAATCCATATGACAGTGATGTTTATATGAAAAAAACATTCTATATGTATCTTTTAGATATAGATATATTTGAAGAATTTTCATTTAAGATTGAGTAGAATACGCAGATATATTAGTTATTATCATTAGAATTTTTTAAGACTTTACAAAAGAATTATGTTAATCGTGGAATAGTATCTAATATTGATGAATTGTTAGATAATTCATTTAAGAATTTATCTTCTGTGTTGCAATTATATTAGATTTTATTTAATGAAACATATGGTGTTCATATAAACAGTTATTAGTAGATAGCCAATTAGAAAGATTTTTATTCATATTGTAAAGATGGTGGAATTCAAACAATTTTTGAAAAATAGAAATAGGAATTATATAGAAAATATAAAAACTTTATTGAAAATACAGATAAAGAAATTTCTCAATATTATTTATTACATAATAAAATTAAAACACAAGATATAATTGATAACATAAAAACTGATATTATGGATGATTTATTATAGAAATCAGTATATAGATCGTTAGTAATAGTTTATGATAGTTAGTAGATGAGAACAGTAAATATTAAAAATTAGTTAATACAATTTATGGATTTTATTTATAGACAATACCTGCCTATAAATATGGAAGTAATATTTATTGATTTATACTAGCTTCCGTCAAACTTAACATCAGATAGGGCAAAGCAATATGACTTTGTTCATTTTACATTCAATACATTAAAAACACCAGCCGAAGTAATTAGATCAATTTTTAATTAGTAATGGGGATGATTATATGTCAAATGAAAATGATATTTTATCCATACAAGGTAAAGTAGAAATTCAAAATAAATAGGGCAACACACTAATTGACACCAATAATACAATATTAAAATGGGGAAAATATAAATTATTGTAGTCTTTATTTTAGACACGTAATGAATCTATTGATGCCATAAAATATTTAGAATTATATTCTGATAATATGCAAAATAAAAATATTATACAAGATTATAAATAGTTAAGTCTCGTAAAAAGATATTAGATAAGCAGAAGATAGAATATAGAAATATTATATTATAATTAGATTTCAGATACTTGGAATAAATAGGGGAGTCCATTAAACATATTTTATTTTTCAGAAAGCACATATAGAAAGAAATTTTTACAAGAATAGATTACTACACCACTAACAAATTAGAAAACATATGTAGAAGTATTTGATATGGAATAGCACGATTATGATAAAATTATGGTTCAATTTTCTGTCCCTATCACTAAATAGTTTGAAGATCCCGAATTTAGTTTTAATACATTAATTTTAACCTATGGGGGTATAGATTAGGATATATCAATGATAAACCCATTAACAAATGAGGTAACAGACCCATAGATTACAAATATAGATTCCAATAATATGACTTCTGGATAGCCGTTTTCCATAGTATAGTTGCCAGAAGATTTTTTAATTTCTGATACAATTTATGTATTTTGGAAGTTCATTTTTACATTCAATCAAAAATATGATTGATGTGGGGGATGATTATAGTCAACTACCCACCACCTATAGAGGTGGGTGTCTTCTTGCACTTTATGATAAATAATAAGTTTGTTTTGTTTTTAATTTAAGTATTATAATACTAGGAGAAGTATCATGCCTATAAATTCATCATTTGCAAATACTAAAAATGAAATTCAAAATAATATTTTTATAAAATATTAGGAATTGTTATAGTATTTTCCATATAATGCATATTTAGGATAGACACCAGTAAAATTTATACAATATGGAACTACTTTATAGCAATATAAATCTGTATAGAACGATACAACATTTGAAAATGTTGAAGAATTTATATACAGATGGACTTGCCCAGACGAAAATATTACCCTTCTTGGAGTCGAAAGTATTTACAATTTAAAAACAAATAAACAATATTACCCAATAAAAACAACTGATACTACTATAGAATTTAGCATTTAGCCAGACGAAGAATTAAACTTCTCTTATGCTGTTTAGGATAGAGATAAAGATATTGATGATATTTTAATTTCATATCTTTATATAGATAAAACCTTACATAGTACATTGGTATTAGATACTTTATCTGACGATTTATATATGGGGTTAAATTTAGTACCATACGAAGGTTAGACACTAAAAGGACAAATATTATTTGATTAGGATCAATTTTAGGAAATAGAAAATAATAAAGAAAACAATGTTACAACATTATATATATTATCTAAAAATAATAATTATTTATATCTATATCGTTGGTATATACCTTGTACATATTCTAAAACTTTTAAGAACAATATTGTAAATTTTCTAAATATATAGAAAACAGGATAGTAGTCTACATATTAGGACTTCATAAAATTATCAGAAATAGATATAACAGGATTAACAGATATTATAATTACTGGAAACAATTTAGATATACAAGATGTAAAACTCAATAGTATTTATATTTCAAACGAATCTAATCTTACCGATATTCCAGATGAAACTATTATTTAGTTTACATAGCAATTCTTAGATAAATTAGAAGGAGTTACATTCTAGCCAAATTTACTTTATGTAACGGGATATAATGGCTATGGTCAACTGGGGATAGGCACTACTGTTGATGGGTGGTCATTCGTAATAAATGACACTGAAACATTCAAAACACTATAGACATATTATACTCATATAATTGCTCTTACAGATGATGATTTTTTGTTTGGATGGGGTAGAAATTATTATGGCGGATTGGGATTAGGAGATACCGTTGATAGATTGGTGCCTACACAAATTGGTACATCTACTTGGAAATAGATTTAGGCAGGTTCACATTTTTCTCTTGGGATATTACAAGATGATACTCTATGGGCATAGGGGTGGAATACATATGGGCAATTGGGATTGGGTAATACAATAAATATTAATACCTTTACCCAAGTTGGTTCATCCAATTGGAAAGACATATTTACTGGATCTGAATATACATTCGCAATAAAAGACGATGATACATTATGGTAGTGGGGAAGAAATAATTATGGTCAATTGGGATTAGGTGATACTACAAATAGATTAGTGCCTACACAAATTGGTACATCTGAATGGAAATAGGTTTAGTAGGGTTATGATCATACAATAGGAATACTACATGATAATACCTTATGGTAGTGGGGGCATAACGATGACGGTCAATTAGGATTAGGAGATACCATTACTAGGTTAATACCCACACAAGTAGGTTCTTCTACTTGGAAATAGATTTAGTAGGGTGTGGCATATACATTAGGGTTATTACCTGATAATACCTTGTGGTAGTGGGGATATAATGATGATGGTCAATTAGGACTAGGCGATACTACCGATAGATTAATACCTACCCAAATTGGTTCTTCTACTTGGAAATAGATTTAGTAGGGGCATTATCATTAGTTAGGTATTTTACATGATGGTTCATTATGGGTATGGGGAAGTAATTATAATGGAGAATTAGGTAGGGGGGAATTAACACCTACATTGTTACCAATGAAAATCAATAATTATAAATACAAAACAATTGCAGGAGCAAATTGTATTTCTATGGCAATAAGATATTAAGGTGAATTATTATGGATAATATACGTGAATTAATATTACAATTTTAGGGATTATGTAATCAAATTCCATATAGAAAATATTTAGGATAGACACCAATTTAGTTGTCTTTATTTCCTATTAAAAGATAGCAATATATAGCAATTGAAGACGATAATACTATATTTCCAGTTGATGGTAGTCCTTATTTATATAAATGGGTATTGCCTATATAGCTAGAATCAACAGTAAGAATACTCAATATAGAAAGTATTTATAATCCTAAATTAAATCGTCAATACTTTCCAACAAAAATAAATAATAATTCTATTATTTTTAGTATCTAGCCTGAACGTTCACTTGATTTTTCAAGAGATAATAATTACCGCAATAAATTAGTAGATGAATTAATTATTACATATCAATATACAGATTAGAGTATATAGTTTAATTTAATCCCCGAAAAACAAACATATGGTTAGTATAACTTAGCAATCTCACCAATAAATGGATAGTAGTTATCTGGTAATATAATATTTAATGAATCTTAGATATTAGATTTTAGCGATATAACCGAAACTAATAGAACTATATTATATACATTTTCTATTTATGATTAGAAATTACATATTTATAAATCGGAAATATTAGATATTAACCAAATGGATATTGTAGACTTAGAAGATCTAATTAATATTTAGAAGCAAGGGATAGAAATTTTAGATCCCAGATTGGTTAAAATACATGAATAGTAGTTACCAGCATAGAAAACAATATCAATAAATGGTTAGGATTTTGACCTACCCGAACCAAAAATATCATTAGAATTAGAATTATAGTAGTTATCCGAATTAGTATTATCAGATTTACCCGATGAATTATTATTTTCTTTTATATAGCAAATGTAGCAAGTATCAGAAGATTAGAAAAATAATGGGGAAATATCTATTAGTAATTTTATAAGAAAATCTGAAATAGATCCATCATTTTCATTATATGTATGGGGATATAATTATGAGAGTGAATTGGGATTTAATAATTATCATACGGTATATACACCAATACAAACTACTATATTAGATTAGAAAGATGTAACAATTGGTAATTCAGGAATTATTATTTTAGATTATAATAACCAGTTATGGGCATAGGGATAGAATTATGGTTCTGGTCAATTGGGTGTTGGAGATAACTATTATAGACTAGAATTTACACAAATAGGCTCTTCTAGATGGAAAAAAGTATCAATGGGTCATTATTTTACATTGGCAATTCTAAATGATAATACTTTATGGGGATGGGGAGATAATTATTATGGTCAATTAGGAAACCCATCTGGGGATGACGAATATTCTCCAATTAAAATAAGTAATGATGAATGGAACGATATATC
>Ga0116144_10003334_pt1 | contig 16139 bp, 13 predicted proteins | sample AD_UKC035_MetaG_FD_89746 | JGI IMG/M metagenome (GOLD analysis project Ga0116144, IMG submission 89746) | Active sludge microbial communities of municipal wastewater-treating anaerobic digesters from USA - AD_UKC035_MetaG | ecosystem: Engineered > Bioreactor > Anaerobic > Digestate | place: USA...
CAGCAAAACCACTTCGCGTATTCAGCTGTTGAAAATCGAAAAATTTTCGAACAGTCGAATGCTTATGCAAAAATAAGGTCATGTGGGAGCGCTACCACGTGAACACTTACCATCTATCCAGACTTAATGATGAAGTGCCGATCAAATGAGAAAGTATTGAACAAATTTCTTCTTTTTCTGCTGAATTCGGACGCCGTCAGGCGGTTTTTCCGAAATAATGCTACTGGAACTGCTGGTAATATGCCTAAAATTAACCAGCAAATAGTCATTTCAGCTCCAGTCAATTGCCCACCCATAAAAGAGCAATCTCAAATAGTTTCGAAGGTTGAGGCATTGCTCGGAATCGCCGATCAGATTGAACCCAAGCTCACCGCCGCCCGCGAGCGGGTCGATAATCTGACCGCCAGCATCCTCGCCAAAGCCTTCCGCGGCGAACTGCTCAATTGCGATAAATAAACAAGGAGAAGATTGATGGCAATTGATCCATTATATGTCACCCTGGCGAGCTCTCTGTTGTCTGGCCTGATAGGTGTTGGAGTCTCTGCGTGGTTTTTCAATCGACTAGAACGACGTAAACTTAAGATAGACACAGCTCGAAGACTTATTGGCTTTCGATTTGATGTTGAAAGCATGGAATTCAAGCAGGCTTTAAATGAGATACTGGTTGTATTTTCAGATGAAAAAAATGTTATTGAAGCCGTAACAGAGTTTTACGAAACCTTGGAAAATTCACGCGAACCAGACCATTGTACTAAGATCGATAATGGTCTTATAAAGGTTCTAAAGCTTGTATGCAGTAGCATTGGCCTGCACCCCAAAAGATTCGACGACAGAAATTACTTGAAAACATTTGGCTCAAGAAAAGCAGTTACAGAAACAAAATGTCGGACTTGATTTCTTGTTTCGAAAATGGCCGCTTATAAATAGTAAGAGGGGGTCTCTTGTATGGAACACTGTTTTGGAGGACCATGGACTAAGCAGAAGCTTACAATTTTAGAAAAGTATTTAAAGGCCTATATCAGCATATTTGAGGGCAATGAACGTGCAAAAAAGTTGCGAAGAGTCTATGTTGACGGTTTCGCCGGAACAGGCAACATTTTCAAAAAGCAGGAGAACGCTGACCAGTTGTCATTCAGTGATGTGTGTGAATTTGAAGAATTCGAAACAGACTTCATACCTGGCAGTGCAAAAATAGCACTGGAACTCGACCCAGGCTTTCACAGATACTATTTTGTAGATTCCAACCGAAAACATGTACAAAATCTTGACCAGCTTGGTCAAAGCTACCCGGACAAGAAAGTGGATATAGTGCACTCAGACTGTAACACCTGGCTACAAAAGTGGTGCAAAAACAACAACTGGTATGGAGAAAGGGCTGTTGTATTCTTAGATCCTTACGGGATGCAGGTCGAATGGAACACTCTAGAGGCAATAGCAAAAACTCAATCAATCGACCTATGGCTGCTGTTTCCGTTGGGTCAAGCAGTGAATCGTCTCCTGCCAGAAAACAAAGAACCGCCTGAGCACTGGGCCAAAGCTCTTGATAGAGTCCTTGGAACACCTAAGTGGAGACAGGAATTCTATAGCAAAACTACAGAACCAAATCTGTTCAACTTTCAGGATGAAAAAACGGTGAAATGCGTCAGCATTGAAGATATTGGCTATTTTTTTGTGAATCGACTCAAAGAAATTTTTGTTGGTGTTGCAGAAGAACCTATGTTCCTTTACAATTCCAGTAATTGCCCTATATTCCTCCTATGCTTTGCTGCCAGCAACAAAATTGGAGCAAAGCCTGCGGTTAGTATTGCCCAAAGCATTATTAGAAAAGAGTTTACAGATGGCCGGTAAGAGCACGATAGAATGGACGCAGGTTACCTGGAACCCGGTGACGGGGTGCACTAAAATCAGCGCCGGGTGCAAGAATTGCTATGCCGAACGCATGGCAAGGCGGTTGCACCTGATGGGCAGTAAACGCTACGTCAACGAGTTTGCGGTTACTCTGCACGAAGATCTGCTCGACTTTCCGAAGACACTGCGGGCACCGCGGCAGATTTTTGTCAATTCGATGAGCGATCTGTTTCATGAAGGAGTGCCACTGGAATTCATACAAAAAGTATTCGCTGCGATGAACGCCAGTCCGCAGCACGTATTTCAGGTGCTGACCAAACGCAGCGCGCGGCTGGCTGAAATTGCCGGTCAGCTGCACTGGTCGAAAAATATCTGGATGGGCGTCACTGTCGAAGATAACGACAACCAGCACCGCATCGCCGATCTGCGCAGAGTTTGCGCTGCCGTCAGATTCATCTCATTTGAGCCACTGTTGTCAGAGATTATAAAGCCGGACCTGCGCGGTATGAACTGGATTATTGTCGGCGGCGAATCCGGCCCCGGTGCCCGCCCGATCCGCCAGGAATGGGTAGAGTCACTGCAAAAGCAAGCTCATCGCCACGATATTCCATTCTTTTTCAAACAATGGGGCGGCACCAACAAAAAGAAAAGCGGCAAACTGCTCAACGGCAAAGTATTCCAGGAAAGCCCGGCATTTGCAGCCCATGGTGCATAACGCGATAAGTCGCAGCAGCATCAGACAAAAAGAAGAACTGCCCTGCCTTCCATAAGCTGCTGTTTTTTGCATTTTTTAGTCCCACTCATGCCGATGCTCAAGCACATCAATTTCTGCATCTCTACGATAGCTTTTTCCAAGGTCTCGGAGGGTTTCTCCTAATCTTGAAAATCCTTTATTTTCGGCATGGGTTGCTATTTTCTCCCATTTTTCAGCAAGTTCTAATTCTGCCTTTCCCCCTGAGAATCCATGAACTCCACGGGAATTAAAAATACGCATTCTCAAACCATTAAGAAATCTTACATCTCCCTTGGAGTCTAGAACTTCACACACTGACTCAATCCAAAGGTCATTCTCGTCTTTGGGAGCATAATAAAGAACCTCGCCTATCTTATGAGTAGCCGCTTCCCAATGGCCAGATTCTAAACATAATTTCTTCGTTTCATTCATCCAATTCTGAAAGCATTTTTTGTCAAAACTTCCATCTGGCATCATTCCCGGTGGTTGGTCCCAATTCATCAATAAGCGGTATGCCCGTTTAGCAAGTATTGCCTTATTATCATTTTCGTCCAAGGCTTCTCCGGGAGATTGACCAGGTTCATTTTTAGATCTATAAATCATTTGAATGACTTCACAGAAAAACTCAGGTTGTTCTGATAAATCACGAAAGAGTGTCTGTGGACGTGCTGTCCCAAATCGGTCAAGAAGCTCAAGAAATTTAATCTCCAATATTGCCAATCGTCTAGGCTCAATCCCACTGCTTTGTTGGAGGCGTCTAAAAGTCTCGCCAATTGCATGTGAATCAATGCGATTTTTATCATTCATAGCTTCCAGGGCGCGAAGTCTCAACTCGTCAAATTCGCAACCATTTAACTCGCCGAACTCCAGACAGCTAATTGCCTCATCTGAACGTCCATTTTCAATAAGTTGATTAATAGCGAAATCAATGTTTTCAATATGATTTTTATCTGGAAATGCTCTTGCTTTTAGCCAATATGCTGAAGAATTATTACCCAATTCAGAGTCTACTCTTTTCCACACTTCATTAACAAAAGGCAGAGTTGCAAAGTAGTGTGCCTTTGAATCAATTGACCATCCTGAACGGCTTATACTATCAACCCAATTCCACTCTCCTCTGCAGAATCGTCGCCAAATGTAGCCAACAGCAAATTGGAAGTCATGTTTATGGCCAGATTCTAACATTGCTGGCATAACGTAACCGTCATTTTCTATCTCGGGGTTACTTCCAAAAGCATCTCCAACCTTCTCTGGTGCTTCTACTGATTGCCAAAATGCTCTAAAGCTTTCGATTCCCTCTTGATCTAGAATTTCTTTTATGGCAGCAACCCTTTTCTGAAGCAATATTTGTCTTTGGCATTCCCAATTCCCCCTTTCCTCATATAGATCAAATTCTCTGGTAATAAATAGGCGCTTATGAATTATTGAAGGGGTTTCAGGTTTTATTTTCTCTGCAATATCATCCAGCTCCTGTAGTCTTTCTTCTGTAACAGCCCAATTCTCGCTGTCTGCATATTTTCTATGATCAGATGTCTTTACTGTCAATGCGTTCCACAAAATCAATCGTTGCTTTTGATCGAGCGAGAGGATCTCATTTGTTTGCAGCCGTTCCCTATATTTTTCAGCAAAACTGCTGAAATTTGGGTTCATATAAAAGTAGTGTTCGAGTAGCGCTTCCAAGCGTTTTGGGTCTTTCCCTGCCAGCTCAAGAGCAAGGTCGGCGTAAAAAGCTTCGTCTTTTGCCCTTTCAATCTCAGAAACGCCATCTTTCCAATTCTCAGGAATAAAATCTCGCCATTTTGGCTTATAAGTGTAACTGGATGAGGAATGGGGCTGAGGTAACAATCTCTGTATCAGTTCCCAGGCAACTTCGGGCTGTTCTCGAACGATAAGTTTTGCTGCAGCGTGGCGTCTCTCAAGATCTGCTGTAGTTTGAGGCAACCATGGGAGAAGAATTGTGTACAAAGAATTTGAAGGTCTATTGAGAAGCTGACCACCAGGATCAATCTCCGCCAGATTTGCCAGAATTCCACACACACGAATTAGATAATCATCGCTCCAAGCCAAAGATTCAAGCGCCCACAACAAACCGGTGGTATAACTGCCACCTCCCAGAAAACCGCTTCCTTCTTCTGCGAATACACCTGAAAAGGGATTGACGGAATGTTCACTAGCACCACCAACTGCTTTCAAAAAAACATCTGGGGCCGCTTCCGCCAATAAGGGCAGGTGATGATTCAAACTTGCCCATCTCACTGCGTCAGCTTTTTCCAAAAGTCTGTTTACAACAGTTTTGGCAACGAGTTCAGGCTTGCCGAGTGGACAATTGGAAATTGAAGCCCCATGAGAACCCAGGAGAGCAAGTGTTTCTGAGATACCTTTCAACAGATGGTTAGAGTATTTGGGTTTTTGCCCATATATACTCACTGCGTGACGTTTTTCCTTTGGCAAAGCCAATGATGGATCTGGCTCTGAAAGAATATTAATAGCAAACTGCTCAAACCGATCAATTATCTCGGGGCCAATCAACTTTCCAAGATACACCCATGGTTCATATCTTGATGTAAATTTCCAGTGCCCGTTGTATGATTCAAGGGGAGCAGACTCGGCACTGGCAATTTTTCGAATATTAATCATCCACTCCCCGTATGGTTTTCCCGAAATTCCTTCTATAGCTTCTTGATCTCCTTCACAGGCTTCTTGCCATTGTCCAATCAACTGAGCAATAGCCAAATCACTAGCTTCAGACTGAGTTGCCCATCCTGGCATAGCAGATAAGCCTAGTATCAGACGCAGCAAAGAATTTAAATCTCTTCCCGACTGGTTTGTTAAAGTTCTTGCGCGTTCTTCAGAATAGCCTGACTTAATCAAAGCTTCTTTCATTTCATGAACTTTTGGGGTATAAAGTTCGCAATTATTCCCATGTAACGGCCCTCCTCCTGGAAATGCCGAGTAAATGACTGTGTGGCGCTTGCTAATCGCTCTCTGTATTAATTCATGCCCTGAGTTCGAATCAACATCGAAGTCAGCAATAAATACATGAAAATTTCTAAGGCTACATGCCTGTTTAAAGGCTTCTTTTGACGTTAAAATCAATACTCTACTTTGATGCTCTAATCTCTCATCTTCTGGCAAAGACGCCAAAAATGCTGAAACAAAACTCTTTGTGTAGCTTGGGTAACGCGTCTCAAATCTAAGTTGAAGCCCTTCTTGTTCAATAATCAAACGTCGTAATTTATCTATAGCTGAAAAACGACCGACGGTAAAAATATCCGGCAACAACGAAGGCGGTGCACCGTAAGAACTTATTAGCTGCCAATAGTTTTCAGCAGTATCAAAATCTTCAGGCATTTGATTTACAATTGTGCTGAACCAATGTCCCACAACAGGGAAGTTGCTAACCCAATCAATCAACTGGCAACCATCTATAACTCTTACGTCTTTCCATTGCTTGAGTTTGTTTTTCTCATCAACCCAAGTTTCGATACCATCTGTCTTCCATGTATCTTTCCAGTCTTTCCGCCCCGATAAAGGCGTCACAAATATAAATGAACTATCTTTACGCACTTCTTCAGGGGTATTGCTAGTAGAGTCAGTATAGTCCGTATTTGCTTTGCTTTTTGCATTAACACCAGTACCGATCTCCCAGATGCTTTTGCCTGCAGGAATAAACGGAAGATAGTCAGAAGAGGTTTCCAATATTCCATCTGGCCCATGTTGAGCAATATCCAACGGGAAATGACGATGGTTTGGTTTTGGACACGAGACACATATTAGTCTCCAGACAAGTTCGACTATTTTTTTCTGTGCCTCGTCTGGGTGAGCTCTAACCCAATGATCAAGTAAAGCTTCATTTACTATTTGAGCGGCAGGCATTCTCTCATCCTCCTCCCCCTTACAACCGCAAAGCGAGTCGATTTGGCCAAAATTTCTCACACACACCAGACCCAGACTAAATTTTATTATTGCAAAGCTATATTTGCAACCGCTAATACTTTGTACAACCAATCCTACCCAAACGATGCATTATGCTTCTGAATACAGCCCTTTGTCTGAAGAACAAAAAACAATCATAGCAAAAGCCGAGGCCTTATTCTTGGCAGCTGACCAGTTTGAATCCAAGCTCACCGCCGCCCGCGAGCGGGTCGATAATCTGACCGCCAGCATCCTCGCCAAAGCCTTCCGCGGCGAACTATTGTGATACGCAAATGCAATTACAGCCGGGCAAGAAAATCGTATATTAAAACACAAAAAAACGCGGCTTGTCAGAATAATAAAGGCTGAATGACGGGTTTTGGCGGAAACACACCGACTATCACAAACGGGTTAAGACTTCGCGAGTGAAATTCTCTGGTAGTGCCGAGAAAGAGATGCAGGTCTTTGGTTAAAGCGAAATCATCGAAGTATTTCTCTCTCACATCAGCAACTGCTTCTTCCTCGTTTTTTCTTCTGGCAAGACAATTCCAGAAAAGAGCACCAATCTCCCAGTCCTCAATCATGAGCCGGCTTTCCTGACCTGCATCATCAAGGAACTTGTAATAAAACTTGTATGGTAGCTTATTAACTACTTCGAACGGGTTTTTGTCCTGCGCGAACAAATCGCCCTGCCTGTTTCTCGCTTCGATTTCAGCAAGCTTCTTCTTGTCCCATTCCCGTTCAACTGCATCATGCTCAAATCCAAGAATTGTTGTTGGTTTGAATGTGCACAGCGACATTTCCATAGCTTTCGCTCTTCTTATGATCTCTGCCTTATTCGTATAGACACGCTTCGTTACAAGCTTTCTGCGCTCATGCCATTCTCCGGAAGAATCGGTCTTAACCTCTTCTCCGAGAGCTATATTATTGTAATCATATACTTTATAGCTTTCGGGCCGGGGGTCCTCGGTGTTCCTGAAAACTTCAGTGGTAATCCACTGAAATTTTTTGTATTTGCCGTTGGGATCAAGCATTCTGAATGGCACCGGATAAAGCCTTATCCAGTCGCCTTCGCGCGTAACGCCTGCAGTGCAAACCAGTTCCATGTGTTTTGTAGACAGAGTCGGATAGGTCTTCACTGTGATCAGAATATCTTTTTTTTCGTGTTTACAGATGCTCAATCTTGAGTTTTCCTCGGCAGGTCTTCTGCAACGCATTTGCCAGGCGTGTTCTGTGGCATCTGCTCAGATCCTTCTCAAAACAGGTAATCGCAACACGGCCGGTTTTTTCGAGCGTATTCAAAATCAAATGCTGCGAATCGCCGGTCACTGGCAGCACTTCGCTTTCATACGCGGCAAAAACAGCATCATAATCAGCCTGAGTATTGAGCTGCTGACGCCGATCAGAGGCAATACCAAGTTCCGGCAGATGAACATAATCAATGCCAAGTCCCTCGCAACACTTTTTCAGCGTAGACTTGGAAAAACCATATTTCATACTCAGGGCATTCTTTCTCACGTCAAATAACGTCTTGACGTCAGAACATATCAGCCGGTGCATATATGCATCGATACTCTTACCTTCATATCCGATCGTAAAAAATGTTTTTTCACCATTCTGCTTCTGGAGCTCTTTGACTGTTGCAAGCTCTTCAGAGGTAAGAAGTTTTTCTGCAAGAAGACTTCTGGTTGCGAATCTTGGGTAGTTTATATAGGTAAACCTGATGAGTTCGTCGACATCCAGAGGCGAAAACTGCTCAAAAAGTCTGTTAATCTCCTGTCGGTCAGCACTGGCGATTTCGGCCAGGCAACGACTGCTCTCCGGAACTCGCCAGCTCTTCTCTGTTTCGTTGACCTGACCAAGCTTGCTCATAACAGAGAGATCATAGTTGGCCTGAAAAGAAAAGCAGCCATACTTATAAGGCACAAAGTCAAATTGCTTTTTCGCAGAATTTTGTGCCAGCAGAAATAACAGCTTCTGCAAGGCCATTTTATCGAGAGTCCCGTTAAATCGCTCAATCAGAGCCAATATGCATTTTCTGCGATAATACATCTTGTTCCCTTTATGAGTCTTATCATATCATCACAAATGGAACCGCCGCAAACGAAATACTCACCGATGGAATCAGACAATCAGGAAAGAGTTTACAGATGGCCGGTAAGAGCACGATAGAATGGACGCAGGTTACCTGGAACCCTGTGACGGGGTGCACTAAAATCAGTGCCGGGTGCAAGAACTGCTATGCCGAGCGCATGGCTAGGCGGTTACACCTGATGGGCAGCAAACGCTATATCAACGAGTTTGCGGTTACTCTGCACGAAGATCTGCTCGACTTCCCGAAGACGCTGCGGGCACCGCGGCAGATTTTTGTCAATTCGATGAGTGATCTGTTTCATGAAGAAGTGCCGCTGGAATTCATACAAAAAGTGTTCACATCAATGAACGCCAGCCCGCAGCACGTATTTCAGGTGCTGACCAAACGCAGCGGGCGGCTGGCTGAACTTGCCGGGCAGCTGCACTGGTCGAAAAATATCTGGATGGGCGTAACCGTCGAAGACAACGACAATCAGTACCGCATCGCCGATCTGCGCAAAGTTGGCGCTGCCGTCAGATTCATCTCATTCGAACCGCTTCTGTCAGAGATTGTAAAGCCCGATCTTCGCGGTATGAACTGGATCATTGTCGGCGGCGAATCCGGCCCCGGCGCCCGCCCGATCCGCCAGGAATGGGTAGAGTCTCTGCAAGAGCAGGCGCACCACCACGAGATTCCATTCTTTTTCAAACAATGGGGCGGCACCAACAAAAAGAAAAGCGGCAAACTGCTCAACGGCAAAGTATTCCAGGAAAGCCCGGCATTTGCAGCCCATGGTGCATAACGGTGATATGTCATTTTGCCCACAGTTGTATCAGTTGACTTCAATATGAGAGCACTTTTAAAACCGGTTTGGACAAAAGGTGCTTTTCTCTGTATTGACCGAAAATTTGCCAGCTGAATTAATCTCCAACTCAATATTACCCTGGCAAGGAATGCATTTTTTGAAAGCATTGTAATGAAAAAGAAGCTCACGAAGCTTTTCATCGAGCTTGCCGGCATTTGAAAAATCATTTTTCGACAACTGCTGATAGCAGCAGCCTGCCATGTTGGTGCAATAAGGTGCGACCGAGAGTCTCTGTAAACGTGCCAAAACCTCTGGAGCAGGATGACTGCTGCCGTCAGCTGAGATTGCGGCCATCCTTAAACCATTAGCTGTTCCATATTGGAACTTCAGAATTTTCTCCGAGTTATCTTTATCAGAGCCGTGATGTGAAAGTTTTACAAGGTTCCCGTTAAAAGTGAGCTGGTTGCGAATATCTTCAAGCCTGCTCCAGGCAACTTCTGGCACATCACCGTTGAGTAAAACGGTGAAGCCGGCAAATGAAATCTGAAATGCAAGGCTCATTTCATTCTGCTCAGGTGCTTCTGTCGAGACTTTTCCGTCAATAAGCTTTTGGAAGGCCTTTCCCTTAAATCGATCCAGAGGTTGAATAATATAAAAAGCGACCTCAGGGGGAAATCCTCTGAGCATGATACGATTTTCGGGGCCCGACAGAATGAGACAATCGTTGTTTCTATGCTGCTTTATGAGGATAAGCAACTTTGCAAGCGACTTAATCTTATGATCAATTGCGGAATCGGATCTCCTGGCCAGCTTTTCAAGAGCGGATCTGAACTGAGGCAGTCTGGTTTCAAGAAAGTCCTCAAAATTATGACCCAAATGGGGAGTTAAGATCAACTTTTCGGGAGAAAACTGCTGAATAACTTCTGCTAACCCCTGATAATGGTCGGCATGCAGATGGGTCAATGCAACAAAAGACAGCTGCTTAACCGCACGGGACTGCAAATAATCTACCGCCGGAATTCGCCCATTTACAATGTTTGAGTCAATTAATCCAAAGCTACTGTTACCATCCTGAGTGTGTTCAAGCACAATGGAATCACCATGACCCACATTCAGAAAAGTTATACGTAGTACAGACTCAGTCACAGCCTGGCAAGAAGATCATAGATTTCACGTTTCGATTTTTGATTTTGCTGTGGCATGCATGGGCTTACAACAAGGCTTTTAAAACCATCGACAATTTTAAGTTCTGCAGTGAAAGCCACGCCTTCTTCAATTTCTATACCGGCGCTTACAAAAAGTTGCAAAGGCAGCATAGTCTCATGTTGTTTATTGTCTATCAGCAAAACACATTTAACTGTATCGTCGTTGAATCTGCAAAGCACACAACCATGTAAAGAAGTTTGATTGCCGGCTTTATGTTGGGGCACATGCGCTACCGGTGTCTCATCATGGTCAGATTCAAGGATCGGCTGGTTCAACACCTGATCAGTAGTAATCTCAGCAGAATAGTTATGTGAAACAAAAGGGTCACCTTCATCAAAATTGCTTAAACAGACGGCAGGGACCTCTGCCTTCCGTTCAAAGCCTTCAAATGATTCACCCAAAAACTCTAAATTTGCCACATTTTGCATAGGATTTCCTCTGCTTTCGTTGCCTTTGCAGATATCATGCTGAAAATTTTCAGATTATGAATCTCCTGCTTCTTTTCGCTGACATCGAGATCAACAATCTGGCCAACACTCTTTTCAGGACTTACGAAATTGAAATATTTCTTGAATTCAGCGTTCTGATAAGGACCTGTCATGATTCTTACAAGATTGTCTGTACCATCACTACCCTCAAAAACATAAGCCAAATCGTTAGTATTTATTGCCAAAGAATCTTTAAGAGGCTGTAAAACCAACATGTTGCTCGAAAATTTTTCAACAACATCAGCAAACGAACAGCCTGATTCCTTTATTGCCCAAAACCTGCTGCCAATCCTTAAATATCGTGAAATTTTAACGCCAAAATCACTGGTAAGCATCTGCCAGAAATCAGAAAACGCATTAAGCAGCTTTGTGCTGGCCAATTCTTGCAGGCAAAGTCCTCTGGAGTGCTCAACAATGATGGTGGCATTGTTAAAACCAAATTTCATCTGCGCAAAAACTTTATCTTCCGAGCTTTCTACTATGCAGGAAACGGTGACATCGTTACTAAGCTCGATTTTCCATTTTTCAGCCTTGTTGTCTTTAACCTTGTTCCAAATCGCATTGGCAATGTTGCCAAACTGGCTTACCAGTCTGAAATCTGGCTCAAAATCAAGACGAAAAATGAATTTGTGTATTTTCCAGCTGCTTTTTTTACTCATGGCTTTGTAAATATACCACACAAAAAATGTGCTGCAAACAAATCATTGGTCGCGGTTGAGGAGGTTGTGTTTTTTGAGTTTGTAGATGAGGTTGCGGCGGCTCATGTTGAGAAATTCGGCGGTGCGGGCGCGGTTGCCGTCGAAGCGGGCGAGTGCTTCGAGCAGAGCCTTTCGCTCGGCGGCGGCGAGCAGGTCTTTGTTGTCTGGCGCAGATTCTGCTGTGGGCACCTGCTCATCGACATTTATGCCATGCAGATGTCGCGGCTGCAGCTGCTCGTCGTCGCAGAGCAGAACCGACGCCTCGATGACGTTGGCGAGTTCGCGCACGTTGCCGGGCCAGGCGTAAGCGAGCAGAACCTTGCGGGTTGCCTCGGCCAGTGCCGGAGCCGGGCGGCCAAAGCGGGCGGAGGCCTCACTGATGAACTTTTCGGCCAGCATCAGAATATCTTCGGGGCGCTCGCGCAACGGCGGAATATGCAGGGTAAACACTGAGATGCGATAAAAAAGATCTTCACGAAAAGCGCCGGCGGCGCACTGCTGTTTGAGATTACGATTAGTTGCCGCGATCAGGCGGGCATTGAAGCGAATCGTCTGCGAACCACCGACCCGGCGAAATTCTTTTTCCTGCAGGGCGCGCAGCAGTTTTGGCTGTAGGGCAATCGACATTTCGCCGATTTCGTCGAGAAAAAGCGTCGAATTATCGGCTTCTTCAAAGCGGCCGGGCTTGCGCTCAACGGCGCCGGTAAAAGCTCCTTTTTCATGGCCGAACAGCTCGCTTTCGAGCAGAGTATCGACTATGGCCGCACAGTTAACCGATACCATTTCAGTGGTCGAGCGCGTACTGTTGAGATGAATGAACTCGGCCATGCGTTCTTTGCCGGTACCCGATTCGCCGGCAATCAGAACGGTAACATCGGTAGAAGCAACGCGGGCGGCCATTTCGAGAACTTTTTTCATATTTGGCGAAGCGCAGGGAAAGGGATCAGCTGCGATTCTGGCCGCGACCTTGCGATTCTGCTGGCGCTTGAGCCGCGACAGCTCGAGCACCCGCTCGACCGTGTTAACCAGATCATCGACATGTGGCAACGGCTTGGTCAGATAATCGGCAGCGCCCTCTTTTACCGCGGCAACCGCCGAGGCAATCGAACCGTGCGCGGTCAGAAAAATCACCGGCAGCTCGGGAATCTTCTTGAGCAGGCGTGCCATCAGTTCGCGGCCATCCATGCGCGGCATCATCAGGTCGAGCACTGCAACATCGATTGAGCGGCGCAAAATAATCTCGAGCGCCTGTTCACCCGAAGCGGCCGCCAGCACTTCAAAGCCGGCGTCTTCGAGAACGGCTTTGATCATGTTGCGATAAGAAACTTCGTCATCGGTAACCAGTATGGTAGCGCGAAAATCTTTGTTCTTCATTCTGCTTTCCTGAGTTTCAGTTCTGCCATTATTTCGCCGGGCGCAGCGTTAACAAGTCGCAATGAACCACCCATCTGTTCAGCCAGGCGCCGACTGACCGGCAGACCAAGACCGTAGCCTTTAACCTTGGTCGATACAAAAGGCGTAAACACATCTTCCAGCATCTGTTCAGACATGTAGCCGGCCGGGTTGTAAACGCGCAGAATGACTGTTTCAGAGTCAACAGTGATTTCAAGACGAACGGTGGCCGGGTTTTCTGCCGCATCAAGAGCGTTTTTTAAAAGATTCAGCAAGATCTGTCTGATCGCATTGTCGTCACCAAGGCACTCGGGAACCGTTTGGTCAGACGGCGCGACAATACTGCCTTCTGACAACTGCTGATTGAAAATACGCAGGGTGTCTTCGACGACCGCAGTCAGATTAAGCGGCAGAACCCGGCATTCCTGCGGCCGTGCGAAGTCGAGAATGCTTCTGGTGAGTTCTTCGAGGCGGAAGGTTTCCTGCTCGATGGTCGTCGCCATTTCAAGCTTCTCCGGCTCATGCCCGTCACGGCACTTTTTCTGAAGAAGCTGCGCCATGCCGCGTATCGCGCCCAGCGGGTTCTTGATTTCATGCGCCAGACGCGCCGACATCCTGCCGATGTCTGACAAATGCGACTCTTTCTGTAACATGACCTTGAGACGGGCTGTGCGCGACTGCATCAGTGAAATCACCAGCCAGAGCAGAGAAAACACCAGCCAGACGCCGGGCCAGAGATACATCTGAAGAATCAGCGGCCGCACAATCGTCCGATCGGGGCCATAAAAGACAAGATATATGCTCAGCCGCTCAGAATCAGGAACAGGCTCGCCAGATTCAGCTTCAAAACGCTGACGGCCTGGGCCCATTCCGCGACCACCGCCAGAACCGGGACCGCCGCCGTGCCGACGGCCGGTCTGCAGGCCCGCCGAAGAAACCGCATTGCGGCCGGGGCCTGAGAGACGCCGATACAAAGCGGTGTTATCATCGAGAATGACGGCTTCACGGTCAGGCGGCAGCAATGAAAGATCGACACGCAAATCAGGCAGACGACTGAAACTCGCGATCATTACGCCTCCCTGCATTATACCGGCGGCGAGAATGTCACTTTCTTCAAGCATGCTTTCTGAAAACAATTCTGGCTGCTGCATCAGCAGCATCGGGCTGAGGCCGCCCTCATGAATCACGCGGGTATATAGAGCACGCCCTTCTTTTTCTGCTGCCCACTGCAACAGAACGGCCAGCTGATCGCGGTTCCAGCGGCTCATCAGCAGAGCCAGAATCCCCGAAGCAATCACCAGCACAAAAATCAACGCCGACACGGCAAAGCGATCAAACCTGCCGATCACGCCCGCTGTAGCGATAGTATTTTTTACATTATTCTTCTCTGGCAACTTTTAATCCTGTAAGAATCAAGGTCGAGACCTGGCTTATATGATTTATTCGGGCTCTCGGCGGAATCTCATTCGCTACAACTCTCACCAGACGCAAGCATATGTTTAATAGCTATGGCTTTGCGTCAATGTTGCCTGGCTCGAAGTTTTCGCTCATGAGGCCCGGCGCTTGACCTCCTGTCGCGCCGGTCATAATCGCCATCCTGGCGAAGAAAACCCGCCTGCGCCCTTAGTAAATTCAAACAACCGAGCATTGAATTAATTCTTTCAATTCTTCTATCAATAATATCCGATCTGATACAAAAATCTTAGCAAGTTATATCTTGCAAGAACTGTTCCTGCCAACTGGCGCTGTATGAGGCATCAGTCAGATCGAGGCTGAGACCAAAGTTTTTTATGGCGCAAGCACAATGAAGATAGCACATGAGTGCAAAGACTTGCACTTTTGCCGTGAAATTCTTTGCACTTTTGCACGATAGATTAAGTAGTCAGATCGACCAAACAAATTGCAAAAGCCGCTCTTGATCGAGAGTTTCAAACAAAACCACAAACATGGCATGGCGGTTGCAAATTGATAAATATCTGAAATTCAAACTGGAGAAACAAAATTGAAAAAGTTCGTTCTTTTCGCGTTAATGGTCAGTGCAATGATGGTTTTTACCGGCTGCGCCGGCAGTGGCTCAGGGAATGGCTCCGATGACATGGCAGCTGTACTGTCGAGTGACGATATTGCCGGCATCGAAGCCAGTCTGCTGGCAGACCGCGTTCTGGCAGCATCAGTCATCAGCGACGGTGACGCCAGCCTGCTGGCATCTGTCGGCAACAGCGAAGGCATGATGAGATACCGGAACCGCCAGTATCGCTCTCAGAACGGCGAAACCGGATTAGGACTGCAACGCGGAACCGGCAGCTGCATGGCGATTGTTTCCGCCAACAGCGTGAGCGTCGGTCTTGAACAGTGTTCGATCGAAAAGCTCGAGACCGGTGAAATCGTAATTACGCGCGGCAATGGTACCGCCATTACGATTCCAGCGGCTGATGAATCTGGTGATGTCAGCAGCCTGACCGTCGGCGAAATCATCTGGGAAGTTACCTACGGCGATGACGGCGAACCGCTGGTCGAAATCAAAAACACCAGGTCGGGCGTCAAGCTCAGCATCAATGAGAGCGACGATGGCACCCTTACCATAGTGCGCGACCTGTCGGAAGTATTTCGCGGCAGATGGGCTGAGAACGGCGATCTTGAGCTCAATGACAATCAGGGTAAAAGATTCAGATACAGGTATGGCAAGGCAAACTGAAGGCTGAATCAATAAAATAACTCACAGGAGGCAGGGATATGAAACACTTAAGTATCGTTCTCGCAGTAGTTCTTCTTCTCGGCGTCGGCATAGTGTATGCTCAGGACAGCAACGCAGCTCAGAACCAGGGCAGAATGCGCGGCAACGGTCAGCGCGCGCTTCTCAACCAGAGCGCACAGACTCAATCAACAGTCGCAGCACAGACCTCTACTACCGCAACCCCGACCCAGGGCGTCATCAAAAGTGAAGCCTGCGACGGCAGCGGCCGTGGCTATGGCGATGGCA
>Ga0116144_10003335_pt1 | contig 16138 bp, 19 predicted proteins | sample AD_UKC035_MetaG_FD_89746 | JGI IMG/M metagenome (GOLD analysis project Ga0116144, IMG submission 89746) | Active sludge microbial communities of municipal wastewater-treating anaerobic digesters from USA - AD_UKC035_MetaG | ecosystem: Engineered > Bioreactor > Anaerobic > Digestate | place: USA...
ATTATCAAAAACAGATGAAGATATTACAAAGAAATCAGGAATAGGGATATCCATATCTTTCAATTCAAAAAGTGATAAGCCCTTTCTACCTACAGTAGATTCTTTTAACTTAGAAAATGTATGGTCTTCCCAGAAATAAACAGCTCTTTTGCTTTGTGGTGTAATCTCAGACATCTCGGGCAGAGTATATTAAGATTAAATTCAAAATATCTAATTAATGCTACCTTTCGCTTCAATTTTTTGCAAGTCAACATAAAACTCATAGCATATCTTTCCTATAACTATGGCTGGTACAGACAAAACTGCACCCCATACTCCAAAGAGAATGAGAAAGATAATGGCAGAGAAAAGAACTAACATAGGTTTAATCCCAGCCGCACCTCCCATTACTTTTGGAATAATGAAATTGTTTTCTATCTGTTGATATACTAAGAAAATTAGTAATATTATAACAGCTTGAATAGGTCCTTTAACTACCAAGGCAATTAATAACGGAGGTATAGATGCTACAGTTGCACCAAGGGATGGAATAGCAGAAAACAGTGCTATTATTACCGCCATTGGCAGTGCAAAAGGTATACCAAACAGTGTAAGGGTTAATCCTAGTACAGTACCAGCTATTGTACTTACTACTGCCTGACCTAAAAGCCAACTACCCAATTTCCCCTCCAGATCAAGTACTAATCTCTTAACCCTTTCCCTTTTCTCATCAGAAGCTATTCTCATTAACCCAAAATCTAATATCTTGTTATGTTCTATAACTAGATAAACAGAGAATACGACAGATGCCAACACTAAAGATACCCACCCAAACACCCCACCGACAGTAGATGCTATGTTTTCCAAGCTATCAGCAGATGTAAATTTCTCAAACCAATTAATTACACTTTTATATACTGTATTTGAATCTATCTTAATATCCCCCAACTCAATTGCTGAAATATTTGAAGTAACACTCTTGACCCAAACAGGGACACTCTCTCCTAAGTTATCTATTTGATTAAGAAAAGGAATAAATACAACAGAGATTATTCCTAGCATAACAATTATTCCTCCAATATATGTAATAGCTATGGCAAATCCCTTAGATATTTTCTTTCTATTTAACCAATTAACAATAGGTAACACCGAAGACATAATTACAATACTCAAAAAAAGAAATACCGCAACAGAGAGTAACTGCTCTCCAAAAAATATCAAACCTAATATTACTAAAACAGATACAATTAGTTTCCAAGAGAACTCTATAACATAAATAGGTTTTGTGTCTTTCTTTGAGTCTCTACTCTTAGTTACCTCTTTTATATCTTCTTTCATATCATTATCTTTCTTTCTAATTGTATTTATATTTAATACCTTCATTATTAATTAATATTAATATATTTATATACCGTTATTATACCAAACTATTCTTAAACTATACATTATCTTTTTTAAAAATACTCTTGGGTATTAGCTTTGCTGCAATTATTGATGATATTGGTACAACCAAAAGAATCCCTATACTAGATGTAACAGTTCTAACTATCTCCTCTGCTATGAAATCTATCTTAAGTATATTCCCTATACCACCACTACTGTATGTTAAAAGCATAACTGTTGCTAAGCTAGAACCCGCATACGCTATAAACAGAGTATTTATCATTGAAGATATATGGTCTCTACCAATATTCATTGCCTGTTTATACAGCTCTGTAGTGGTTAATTTGCTATTTGCCTTGTACAGCTCTTGTACTGCAGAAACTTGGCTCATAACGACATCATCTAGTACCCCCATAGAACCTATCAATATACTAACAAAAAATATATCGGATAGATTAATGCCACCACCCGTCTGGCTTAATAGCAGAAACGCTTCTTCACTACCTGATCCATCTACTTTGATTAATGTTGCAAATAGTTTCGCCAATATACCTACAAATATGATACCAACAGTAGTAGATATAACCCCTACAGTACTTTTTCTATTTAATCCATGAGATGCATACATAATTACTATTAAAGTAATTACTACTGTAGTTACTCCAATAAATATGACATCAGAGCCGTTTAATATCTTAGGTACTGCCCATGTATAAAGAATAAATATGGTAAACATTAAACTGAATAAAGAACCAATACCCTGTCTTTTACCAATAATTATTGCTAAAAAAGAAAAGAGTAATACAAGAAGTATGATAGGGAAATCTCTATTGTATCCAGTTATACTCCACTGTTCGTTCCCAAACTCGTCGCTTAGTGATGTAATAAACACCTTATCTCCCTCATTGAATTTAGATTTTCCTGTCTCTGAAAGAATAGGAGTAGTAACTTTATTCTCTTCAGAATCTAAGATCTCTACTGTGTATTCAAAACATGTATATGTTTCTATAAATTCTTCTGAACATGGTACTTCATTAACATCTATTACTTTCCCCTTAAAAGACTCTTCTTTCTGCTGTGCAAAGATATAAAAAGGTGAGAATACAGATATTAAAACAGAAGTAAGAAATAAAAGTATTAATTTTTTCATATCAACCATTATACAAAAAAAGAGAGGCTTTCACCTCTCTTTAATATTTCAATGTGTTTTTATCTATCTTTTGTTCTTTAAATATACAACTGCAGAGCTACTAATAAATGCTATCAATGCAAGTATACCAAACAACATCATCAAATTATTTCCAATTAATTCATCAAATGTCCCTGCTGCCTGAGGTATATTTTCATCCACTACAGCATCTCCATTTACACTACCAGAGGGTGAGTAACTTACTCTTACTTTCTCATCAAGTAAGACTTCATTTCCAGCCAAATCAGTTATGTATACAGAAAATACATTCTTTCCCTCATCCAAAGGAATACCCTCTATCCTAAATGCGCCTGCTTTATCTGATAACCCTTCATAACTCTCTGTTCCTCTTTTTACCTTAACTGTAGCATCTGCTTCTGTTGTACCAGCTAATATGTATGTCTCTTTGTTTGTTTCTTCTCCATATTTAAGAGATACAGTATTTTTATCTGGTCCAGTTTTATCTATTATTCCAGTCATACCTTCAGATTTAGGTGATATATTTCTATTCGGAAATCCCTTAACACCCGCTATATAGAATTTATACTCTCCCTCATCTTCTGCAGTATACTCGTATGAGAATTTAGACTCATCATCTACCTTTACATCCCAACCTTCTCTTCATCTAAGTATATAAATACATTGTCATATCCAGATGCTAAACCCTTAATCTTAATCTTATCCCCATTAGTAATAGATGTAACCTCTTCTAACTTAGGTGATTCAAGCTTAGGATCAAGTAGGGGTTCTTCTCTAAACTCAATATATGAGAATATTCCGAAAGCTACTAGTAAAACTCCTAAACCAATAAATACAGAACCAACTAGTCTAGAAATTCTCTCCTGATTAGCAGGCATTGGTTGTTTAATCTCAACCTTACTCATCATACTTTCACTATCTTGATATTTAGGGGCATTCTTTTTTATTTCTTTCTTCTTTGCCACTCTATCCTATATTATAATTTATATACTTTATACATAATAGCATAAAACAAAAAATAAAATAGTGCAAGATGTTAGTATTATTGGTAAAATATGGGTATGAGAAAATCTATTAAAATACTTATCACAGCAGTATTAATACTCGTATTACTACTGCCTTTGGGATACTTTGTAATGTACCCAAATTATAACAAGCTAATCGGACCTATAAAAAGATTTGATATACATAGAAGTGCACAGGAAATAACATTTCAAATATTAACTCAATTAGTTCCTACTGAAGATAAAATTTTGGGTGTACAAATTGAAAGCCCCTTGGGTCTGAGTATTGAAGAAAGTATTAGTAAAGATACTGTATTAGGAAACAAAATACTAGAAGAGTTAAATACAAAGATATTTATTAATTCAATAGAGGTAGAAGGTAACATTTTTGAGGGGTTAGATTCGAAAACTATGAATAAAGGGTTTTGGCACTTTCCTACATCTGATTTACCTGGACAGAAGGGTAACAGTGTAATTATTGGACATAGATATGCAAAACTACCACCTAACAAAGATACATTCTTCAATCTAGATAAAGTAAAAGTAGGAGATAAAATAGAGGTTGTACAGTTAGATCAAACGCATACATATATCGTTACAGATACAAAAATAGTGGAGAAAAACGATATATCAATATTACAAAATTACTCTGATTACAGAATAACTTTAATTACTTGCTCCCCATTATGGTCTTCAGACCAAAGGTTAGTCGTAGTTGGTAAACTGGACAAACTGTATAAAAATACATAAAATACAATACTTTCTTAATTTCATATTTATAACTAATGGATTCCCTATATACAAGAAAAGATATTAATGAATATACAGTAGAGTTGGAGATGAAAATACCAGCTGATAGTTTTAAACACTCATACGATTTAATGTTAAAAGATTACTCTAAAGATTTAGATATTAAGGGTTTTAGAAAAGGTAAAGTACCTACAGATTTAGTAAGTGACCAAGTTAAAGAGATAGTTAAGTATGAGACTTTTGAAAAGCTTGCACCTATGTATATTAATACAGCGATCTCAAAAGAGAAATTAGAACCTATTGCTCCACCACAATATAAAGAATTACCTAAGATACTTGAAGATCTAGATATCCCTTTCACTATTGTCATAACAACAATGCCTAAATTTACATTAGGTAATATGAAGAAGGTAAAGGTAGAGAAGAAAAAACTTGTTGTTGAAGAGAGTGAAATAGAGAGTGCATTACAAGATTTAAAACAATCTCAAAAAACTAAAAATAAAGAGATAAATGATGATTGGGCAAAAGAGATCGGTAAATTAATTGATGCAAAAGAGGTTAAAACATTAGATGAGCTAAGAGAGAAAATTAAGAATGCTCTACAGGTACAAAAAGATCATTATCAAATGCATACTATGCAGGATGAAGCTCTTAAATTAGCCATATCTGAGTCTAATATAGAAATACCCCAACCTGCCATTGATTTCGAAGCTCATGAAAGAGAGAAAGCTTTTAATGATGATATGAAAAGTAGGGGAGTAAGTATTGATGACTTTCTCAAGGCAAACAATATAACTATTGATAAAATGAGAGAGCTATGGCAGGCAGATTCTAAGGAAGCAATCCAAGCAGATGTATTCTTAAATCTTTACGCTGATACAAAAGATATAAAAGTAACAGATCAAGAGTTAGAGAAAAAGATAGAGGATATTAAGACTCAAAGACCCGATGCAGATAGAAATATATTCAGTAATTTAGAATGGAGAGAGTATATTAAAAAGGTAGAGAAAAAAGAGAAGGCCTTTAGAATGTTTATAGAGGAAGTATTGGGTAAAGAGTTTTTAGATAGTCATAATTAAAATATTAAATATTTTAATATGTCATTTTTAATACCTACAGTTATTGAAAAAGAAAGAGAAGGGGATAGAGCATATGATATATACTCTAGATTACTTAAGGATAGGATAATATTTGTAGGAGGCCCTATTGAAACAGATATGGCTAATACGGTAATAGCCCAACTACTATTCTTAGAAAAAGAAAACCCCAATGAAGAGATTCAAATGTTTATTAACTCTCCTGGTGGAGTTATTAATGCTGGTATGGCTATATTAGACACTATGAATTACATTAAGTGTGATGTATCTACAATAGCTGTAGGAGTAGCTGCATCTATGGGTTCGTTTCTTCTTGCACACGGTACTAAGGGTAAGAGATTTGCACTTCCTAATTCTAAGATACATATTCATCAACCATTAGGTGGAGTAGAGGGGCAAGCAAGTGATATAGCTATAGAAGCAGAAGAGATATTAAAAACAAGAGAACTCCTCTACAAGATGTTATCCAAACAAACAGGTCAGAGTATTAAGCAGATTGAAAAAGATGCAGATAGAGATAAATACTTTACTGCTCAAGAGGCAAAAGAGTATGGATTAATTGATAAAGTTATTAGCAAGAGATAGTGGTTATATAGATTGATTAATAGGTATATTAATAATAAAATAGACATCGTAAGGGCGATTAGCTCAGCTGGTTAGAGCATCACATTGACATTGTGGAGGTCACAGGTTCGAGTCCCGTATCGCCCACCATTAAAAACCTTTTTCTAAAAGGATTACTCTTTTATCTAAACATCTTTTCCGTCAATACATCTTCCATCCTGCTATTAGGAAAATATTTCCTTGGTAAATCAGAGTACTCCTTCTTACCATATGCTTTACCAGCAGAACGGAAAGTAAGGTAAAGCTGGCTAACTCTATCAACAGTAATAGGTAATTTTTCTGGCCCAGGAAGATTTTTAATAAAGTATTCAAAAGCTTTCTTTATCCCCCCACCTTGAGTAGGAGTATATTCCCATAAATCAATATTATGTTTTTTCCCAATTGAAGCTAATTTTGAATACCCACTCAATAAATACAGCTGATATCCATAGGAATCTTTTCTCTTTGCCTCTAACGGCATCTCTCCATTTGGAGCAATCTGTTTTTCAATTCTCTGTTTTGATCTTCGTAATGCTTCTTCAATAAGATTATTTTTGTCTCCGAGAAAATTCGCAATTTGAGCTACCTGAAGATCATAGAAAACACCATGATTATTCTCCATGTTTTTTTCTTTTAAGCCCTTTTCACTAGTAGTTAACCAGACAAGGTACTTACCATACCAATCTTTAATACCAGATAGAACACTTTCATTCATTAAACCTTGCCCTTTTAATTGTTCCACTTGTTCAAGAACTAAAAGAAAGTCAGTACCTTCAATAATACCAAAATACTGCCCAGTATTCTCCCCATTTATCATCTGTGCATATTCCAAATTTGGTGACATCCTTGTATTGCTATCAACAAACCATCTCGCAAGAGCAGTGTTTATATAATCTTGATAGGCTTTGGTATCCTCACCCTTTTCTTTTGCTTCAATAGCTCTTGTACTAACAAGGAAAATTTTAGTTTTGAACTCTTCAACCTTTTTAATATCGGAATATTTTTCTGACTCTGGATTTGGGATTCCATCATCCCAATTTAAATCACCATCCTCTGTCCTCCACATACGATATCTGGTTACAGAGACGTAATCATGAGGGTCTCCAGAGGGAGCTATGTTTTGCTTCTCTGTAATTACAGGAGTTTTTCCATTAATTTTAAAGTCATCAACAATTTTATTTGCCATTACTTTTATCTCCTCTGAGACTATTTGCTCACTAGTTTCTACTTTATTGTCTTGTTCTAAGGGTATTTCAACATCACTCATGATTTATTATATCATTAGGGTAATAGATTTACGACTCTTAAGTTCCATGCTTAAAAGTATATCCCACCATTTCAATTATTCTTATGCTTCTTATCTCCATATCTACCCGTTACTGGATCTTTAAATAGGAATATCTTTGGAGGAAAGTATGTTAATATTCCAAATTTAAATGTAATAATCATAATAAATATCAAACTAATTAATTCACTAAATATAGATATTTCATTTTTTAATGCTAAATACTCTGAAAATAAACCCAATACTATTGAAATATAAAAGATAAGAATTGTAATCATAAATGGTATTTTTTTTAATATTAAACGCAAAGATTCATACAACAACGGAATTGAAACTATCTCAACAATATACAAAACTAAAATAGCGTTTATTAAATTTGAATACTCACCTCTCAAAACGATATTTTGAAATACCATAACTAATAGTGTGGGAGCTACAAGTAATTTCATATGCTCCCATGTACTTTCGTTAACTGCAGAGAACATATGTAAAAGTACTCCATTTTTAAACCATCCATGAGTGAAGTGCATAAGAGAACCAAAAACGGAAAGAATTAAAAATGAAGTTATTAATACTGTAATTAAATCCATTATTCAAAGTATATCTTAAAAGATTAAATTTTTTAAGATATGTTATATACTTATATATATGTGGCAATGTCCTAAATGTAATAGAGAGTTTAGTAAAACAAACCAATCTCACTCTTGTGTTGTATATTCAATAGAAAATCATTATAAGAATAAAGGTGAAAAATCAAAGTCACTATTTGATTTCCTAGTTTCATCAATTGAGAAAGAGATAGGTCCAATTAAGATTGAATCTCTTCCTTGTTGTATTCATCTGTTAAGCGATTATACATTTAGTGGAGTATGGATACTAAAAGATAAAATTAGGTTAGATTTTAGAGTAAATTACAAAATAAAAAGTACAAGAATGTTAAAAGAAGAAAATCTCTCTAAAAATAGAAATCTCTACTATCTTGAAATAAAGGAGGAAAAAGAAGTTGATAACGAGTTGATAAATTGGATAAGGGATTCTTACTCCCTACACAAATAGAATCTAGGATATTCTAATATTTTCAATTATTTAACAAAATCAGTCTATTTTGATAATATTGAACATGTTAAAACAAGAAGATCTATTAAAAAAACTGAAACAGATATCCCAAGACAGTAACACCCTAATTATATCTGCATTAGAAATTGCCCAAACAGCTCATAAAGATCAATTAAGAGATAATGGTACATCATATTTAGAAGAGCATATATATCCAATAGCCATATCCGTATTGAATAGATATAAAGATGATAGTAAGTTAGATGTACTTCTTTGTTCTGCCTTACTTCATGATGTATTAGAAGATTCTGATTATAAAGAGTCTGATATGAAAAAGAGGGTAGGAGATGAGATAACTAATATAGTCAAAAACCTCACCAAATCAGAAGAAGAGAATGCTTCTGGTCTCTCTGAGGACATTAAAATGAAAATGAATGGTAAATATTTAGAAAGAGTAATTAATTCAAATAGAGAAACTATCATTATTAAATTAGAAGATAGATTACAGAATTTATCTTGTATTACACAGGCAACTCATTTACTTAAGCCCGATAAATACAAAAGATATATCATCGAAACAGAGTTACTTTTTATTCCACTAACGAATAATCTTGAAACTCCTATTGATTACAAAAAGCTTCTCATAGGAGAGATATCTAGAGTAAGAAAACTATTTAATGAATAATCTGTCTCTTTCTCCAATCTTTTGTAGGTATAGGATATTTATCCATATCATTAGGGGATAACCTATCATAGAAATCTTTCCAGAAATTATTAAGAGTAGGATACTCCCCACCCCCTCTATTTTCACAAGGGAAACCGTGCCTACTGTAGTTAATCATATTTCCTGGATCTTCTACAAACAATTCTGGTGTTGTAGTAATAACTTTGACTATGATCTCCTCTCCATTTGAATTTTTAAATGTATGAAGTATAAAAAGGAAATCTTGTATAGCATTATATTTTGTAGAATCTTTAATATTTAAAAAATGTTCTGGATTAAGAACCTCTTTCCAAAATTCTAAGTTGTTTTTACCATCTTTTTGATATTCTGAACCTAAAAGCTTTCTAGGTGCATAAGAGATAATAGGGTAGTGAGCACTCTCCCAATCTGAATCAGAGATAGACTTTATACTTGATAAGACATCTTGTGATGTAATTTCATTTTTTTCATAACCTTCTACCTCTTTATCCACCTATTTATAATTCTGAAATTTAGTAAATTTAATATCTTGCATTTTTAATTTTCCTATATTCTTATACATATCTTTAATAAATTGGGGAGAGTTTTCTAACAAACTAATGTGAATATTAACCTGATTATCAAATAATTGAATAGGTATAACTGTTACAGCACTATCTGCTGATTCAATAAAATATACTCTTGGAATTCTCTTTGGGGATAGTGGAGCGTTATATATCTGACAGTAATCACATACTTCATGGTACATCCTTTCATCTGAGATTTTAATAAAACTGTTTTTTAATAGTTTATCAGGTAAATCCTGATCTCTCGCTATTTTTGAAAGAAAAGCATGAACAACATGCGTATCTGTATCATACAGTTTAAAATCAACAATGGGAACCCCTTCAGGGTCTTCATAATTTAACATTGCCGATATCTCTGTTCTTACTCTGTCTAATTCATCATTTGGATACTGTTCAAGATATGGACCCTCAAGTACTTCTTTACCATTCATAAATATTTCTAACAATAAATTAGTACTACATTATACTAAAAAATCCTTATGAAATAAAGATATCCTTAATACTTAGGTTAAGGCCTCAACCTTTGAAAGTAGCTCTTTAATACTACCTGTGTTCATCAAGTCCTCCCTTATCTCTTGTGAACCTACAAAACCATATATATATGATTTAACAAATTTTTTTAATACATTAAAATCCTTTGTTTCTCCCCATGTATCTTTAAATAGAAGAATATGTTTCTTAAACATCTCAAAAGATTCTTTAAGAGGAATACCCTCATTACCACTAAATATCCATGGATTCGTTATAGCTGCTCTCCCAATCATTACACCATCTACTTTAAATTTCTCTGCATACAGTTTAGCCTGTTTAAGAGATTGTATCTCTCCATTTCCAAAAATTAGTGTTTTTTTACCAAGCTCATTCCTTAAATCAACACAAGGCGTTATTCTACTCCACAGTACCTTCTTAGATCTAAAACCAGTAGCTGTTCTACCATGAATAGTGAGAGCATCTAAATTCTGTTCAAGCAGAAACTTAATCCAATCTAAGTCATAACTATCCCAGCCTAATCTTGTTTTAATTGAGATAGGAAGCCCTTCTGCTCCTTCTTTTACACTATCTATAACATCTTTAACATAGCCTCTATCTGCAATCATCATCCCACTTCCATTGTATTTTGAAACAACTTTTTTAACAGAACAACCCATATTAATATCTACACCATCAAAACCCAAATCTTTAACAAACTTAGAAACATAGTAGTAGTTATTTGGTTCTATTCCCCATAACTGCGCAATTATTGGCTTCTCAGATTTATCATACTGTAATCTCTGTTGTACCTTATCTCTTCCTTGAGAGTTAACACCCTCTACATTTACAAACTCTGTATAAAAAAGATCTGGTCTTTGTATAGATGCCACAACCTGTCTAAATACTGTATCTGTAACCTCTTCCATAGGTGCGAGAGAAAGTATAGGTCTTTCAAATGTTCTGTATATATTCATACTGATAATTGTATCATATACCCCAAAACTTGAAAAAATATCTGATTTACAATAAACTTGTTATGTATTACTGCCTTAGATATGATACAAAAAAATGCATTAACAAATAACGGGGGACAACAGTTATTAAACGAGAATAGGATTGATTCTACCTTAAGTATTTTAAGGTACTCTATAAAAGAATTCCTCAATTGGTGGTACATTAAGATGCTAGTATGGCATCTTAAGATGCTAGAAAGAGTATCTGTACTGGCTGATGATAACCTCTCATTAACACTCTTACTTAAAAATTTCTTTTTACCCTGGCATAGAGACTACTCCTTTATCGGTTATGTCTTTGGTATTTTAATAAAGTTAATATATCTACCATTTGCATTAATCACATATCTTGTTCTTTCCACAATATACCTTGTTCTAATTGTTCTTTGGTTAGTTTTACCCCCAGCAACAATACTTTTCATATTAAGATCAATCTTTACACTCTAATGTCAATAGATTACGGTTGGCAAAACAGAACAGTAATAGGGCATCATGAGAAAGATAGTAACAACTTTAAGTTAATAACAGAGCAACTTCCAATTTTAACTAAGGAATCTGATGCTCTCTTCTTAGTTACAAGAGATCAGTTCTTTAGTATATCTACACCACAGATATCTAATGTACTTACTAATTACTTAAAGTATAAAAAGATATATGACAATATTCGGGTAATCGCTAATGTATTTCTAATACCTGGTTTAGTAATAGCTGTTGGATACTTACTAAGACAGCTTGGGGTATTGGAGAAGATACAGATAGTAAATGATTTTATTTCAAGTCCAATTGCAGATATACTTTTCGGTCTTTCCATTTTTAATGTGTTTGTTCTCTGGCATGACTACTACAAAGATAAAAGTCATCCCATTAGATTACCGAAAGCAGAGAAAATCCCATTAAACGATTTAGAAGAGATTAGGAGTACAGGTTTTAAATTTGGTAGATATGCACACTTAGAAACAATAAATTTTGTAAATGAAGAGACCTTAGATGTAATATGTAGTAATACTAAAAACAATGAAATTGAAATATCTGATATATTTACACAATTAGTGGTATATCCAGAAGTTCAAGAGATATTCAGTAGAGCGGGTATCATTATTGATGAAGAAGTATTTAAGAAAAACAATGTAACAAAAAATACATTACCTAAATACTCATATACCGCTATTAGGAGTTTACTCATATACGCATTAAATGAAGCACTTCTTACCTCTTCAACAGACATTAAACCAAAACATTTGTTACTAGCACTTTTTAATGTATTCCCTGTACTTGAATCTATACTGACATCACAAAACTCCACAATAGATATTTTAAGAGAAATAGTAAGATATCAATCCTACGAACAGAATAAAAAGAAGAGGGCTAAATATTTTAATCCCAATGTTGAGTATTACAAAAAGGGTGGTATAGCAAAACAGTGGGTATATGGATATACATTCATACTTAGTCACTTTGCCAAAAACATTAACGAGATAGTATCAAGAGATAAAGATATATACGGTATTGGACATGAGGACGAAATAGATGCATTGGTATCTGTGCTTGGTAAAGTTACTAACAGAAACGCCCTTTTTATAGGGGAACCAGGTGTAGGAAAATCCAGTATAGTAATGGGTATAGCACAAAGAATTAATAGCGGGGATGTACCCGACCAAATAAAGGATAAAAGAATCTTACAATTAGATATTAACGGTTTAATAGCTAATGCTTCCAATAACTCTAATATCGAGTTACTAATATCTAAGGCGATGAAAGAGTTAGAAAACGCTGGAGATGTAATCCTCTTTATAGATGAAATGCAAGAGTTAATACCATCTAAAGCAAGTGAGAGTGGTCACTCTTTAGCAGGTATACTACTTCCATATATATTAAATAGTAAATTCCCAATTCTTGGAACAGTCAATTACTCTGATTACAAAAAGTATTTCTACAGTATGGAATCTTTAAGACAATCTTTTACAAATATTGAGATAAAAGAGATATCTTCATCTGATGCTCTTCAAATACTTGAAACAAAGATATCACAACTTGAGAGTAACTTTAGAATATATATTACATTCCCTGCATTAATTAGTGCTGTTGAATTAGCACAAAGATACAACAAAGAAAGGAAGCTACCAAGTAGTGCAGTAAGATTAATTGAAGAAGCGGCTTCTTGGGCACAAGCTAGTGGAGTTACTGTTTTAACTGGAGAGCATGTATCTAAAGTTCTCTCTAACCAAAAGGGTATCCCTATAGGAAGTATTAACCCTCAACAGAGTACCCACCTTATGAAATTAGAAGAGAATATGAAAAAGAAGATTGTCGGTCAGGAAGAAGCTATACAAGCACTTGTAGAGGCGTTAAGGAGAGCACAAGCAGATATTAGAAACCCTAATAAACCAATTGGCTCATTTCTATTCATGGGGCCAACAGGTGTTGGTAAAACTCATATATCAAAAGTATTAGCAGAGGAGTATTTCGGTAACCCTTCTGACATGATTAGAATAGATATGTCTGAATACAAAGATATCACTAGTGTAGATAAATTTTTGGGTGGTATGGGAGATTCCTCTATCTTAGGTAAGGTCTCCATATCTTTAATTGATAAAATAAAGAGCAATCCATATACAGTAGTACTCTTTGATGAGATGGAAAAAGCCCATCCCCAGATATTAGATCTTTTCCTTCAAATCTTTGATGAGGGTAGATTAACAAGTTCACTTGGAGAAACAGTAGATTTCACACATAGTATAATCATATGTACGAGTAATATTGGAAGTAATATATTACTGGATTTATTAAGTAATAGGGCTGTTACATGGCAAGAGGTTAAAGATAGAGCTTTAATTGAACTAAGACAAGCTATTAAACCAGAGCTACTTAATAGATTTGATAAGGTATTAGTATTTCAACCACATAATATTGAGAATCTTTCTAAAATATCCCAACTGCTTTTACAAGAGTTAGCAACAAGACTATCTGAAAAAAGTATTAAACTAACATGGAGTGATCTAATACCACAGTTAATTGCAAGTAAAACAAATGAACCAGGGTTAGGTGCAAGACCTATTAAAAGATATATACAGGATAATATAGAAGGCAATATCGCAAAAGAGATGGTAGAGGGTAAGATAACCTCTGGACAAGAGATAGAGATTAAAGAAGCGTGGATAGTGTAATAATTTTGTTGTTGCAAGAATTAATATATTAAAATATAATACAAGGTTTAATCTAGAGTAAATATATATGGGAGCATTACCAAAAAGAAAAATCTCAAAGGGGAGAAAGAACAGAAGAAGAGCACAAGACTTTCTTACAAAGCCTCAAATGTCTAAATGCCCTAAATGTGGTAAAACAAAAAGACCTCATTTTGTATGTGAGTTCTGTGGTTACTACGGAGATGGAAAAGATTTAAAAAGTAATAAATAGTAAATCTTAATAAATGAAGAAAGCAAACGATCCAAGACATCTATCTAGAGAATTAGCTTTACAATCTCTTTTTTCAAAAGATTTTGAGATAAATAGTGATAATATAATAGATTTTGAGGTATCAGAGTTATCTGTATTAGATGAGATTGATAACTATAATGAGGATTTATACAAAAATCTTATTGATGGAGTTAAAAATAAACAGGAAGAGATTGATGCGATAATAACTAGGTATGCACCACAATGGCCTATATCTCAGATGAAATTAGTCGATTTACAAATATTAAGGATATCAATATATGAGGGCTTTCTTGCAGAGATTACTCCACCTAAAGTTGCAATAGATGAAGCAATAGAGTTAGCTAAAGAGTTTGGGGGAGAGAGTAGCAGTAAATTTGTTAATGGTGTATTAGGAGCTATATATGAAAAAAACAAACATGAATAGTATAAATGAATTTGAAGAGAGAGTAGGAGTCTCTTTTGTTAACAAAGATATCTTGATAGAAGCCCTAACTCATAGGTCATATTTAAATGAGAATAAAAATTGCCCGGCTCATAATGAGAGATTAGAATTTCTTGGGGATGCTGTGCTTGAGTTAGTTGTATCTGATTATTTATTTAATAAATACTCAAATAGACCTGAAGGGGAATTAACTAGTTTTAGGTCTGCCTTAGTTAAGACAGACAGTTTAGCTGATACTGCAAAGTCCTTAGGTATTGGTGATATGGTACATTTATCAAAGGGAGAGGAAGACACTGGTGGAAGAACAAAAAACTTTATCCTCGCAAATACATTTGAAGCCTTAATTGGCGGAATATATATAGATCAGGGATACGATGCAAGCAAAGAGTTTGTATATAGATTTTTAATTAATAAATTGGAAGATATTGTTAAGAACAGATTAGATATAGATAGTAAAACTAAAATACAAGAGATAGCACAAGCAAAGTATAAAGTTACTCCTATATATGAGGTTACAAATGAACAGGGTCCTGACCATGAGAAGTTATTTACTGTTGTTGTTAAGATTAATAACAAAGTGATTGGAGAGGGAGTAGGTAGTAGTAAACAGAGAGCAGAAGAGGATGCCGCTTCAAGGGGGGTTAGGTATATTGAAGATAATAAAGATTAAACTTGAATATTAATATATCATCTGTTAAAATAACTCTGCTATGTTAAAAATAAGATTAAAAAGAACGGGAAGAAGTAGACAACCACATTATAGAGTAGTGGTTATTGAGAGTGCATCTCCAAGAGATGGAAAGAGTATTGAAGAGATTGGCTACTATAACCCTAGGACAAATCCAACGACTTTTGAAATAGATAAAGAGTTAGCAGCTAGCTGGTTATCTAAAGGTGCACAACCTTCTGATACTATAGCTCAATATTTTGTAAAATTAGGATTACTTAAATCCTTAAAAAAAGGTTCTAAAAAGCCTAGTACTGTAAAGAAAATAAAAAAGGAGGAGTAACCTCTTTTTCAAAAGTGCTAGTAAAATTTTTCTACTAAGAGTATAATTTCCCAATAGATCTTAATTTAATTCATTTTAAGATGAAAGAGCTACTAGAGCATATTATTAAATCAATTGTAAACTATCCTGATGATGTTTCAGTTGATGAGAGAGAGAGTGTAGATTTTCCTGGA
>Ga0116144_10003338_pt1 | contig 16132 bp, 13 predicted proteins | sample AD_UKC035_MetaG_FD_89746 | JGI IMG/M metagenome (GOLD analysis project Ga0116144, IMG submission 89746) | Active sludge microbial communities of municipal wastewater-treating anaerobic digesters from USA - AD_UKC035_MetaG | ecosystem: Engineered > Bioreactor > Anaerobic > Digestate | place: USA...
CCTGCCTTCTCCGAAATCAAACTTCTGCACAATTCCCATTCTGGTCAGCAAATCGAGAGTCCTGTAAACAGTTGCAAAACCGATTGAAGGGTTTATGCCGCGCACTATAAAATATATATCTTCGGCACTTAGATGACGCGAGGTCTTGCTGAGTATGTCAAGGATAATCCTTCTTGACTCCGTATTTCTGAATCCCTCTGCTGCAAGCCTTTCTTTCAACCACGGATTACCATACCTCATTTGTCACTCCCTTATTATTGATAATAATTCTCATTATCATAATACCTTTTTATTTTAGGCTTGTCAATAGATAAATAAAAATAAATTCCAGGCTTGACTCTATTTCTTATTTCAGCAATAATATTATAAAACCCTTAACAACCAGCCATTGCCACGGGAGGGAAAAATGAATGTATACGATGCCGTAAAAAACAGGAGAAGCGTAAGGGCGTACAAGAAAGAAACCGTTCCCGGAGATGTATTAGCCCGCATACTTGAAACTGCAAGGCTTTCTCCTTCCGGAAGCAACAGCCAGTCAAGAAAATTCGTGGTGGTAACAGAAAAAGCTTTGAGGGAAAAACTTGCCCAGGCTGCAAACCAGAATTTCATTGCACAGGCTCCGGTGATAATAGCAGCCGTGGGAACAAACCCTCAAAAAACAATGTCCTGCGGAATACCCGCGGACCCTGTCAACGTGGCAATAGCCATAGACCATATGACTCTTGCCGCGGTAGAAGAAGGCCTCGGCACCTGCTGGATAGGAGCTTTTTCACAGGAAAAAGTCTGCGAAATCCTGGAAATACCTTCATCCTGCAAGGTTATTGAGCTTCTTACGTTAGGGTATCCTGCAGATACACCCAGGGAGAAAAATAGAAAAAGTATTGAAGAGATAATCTGTTACGAGAAATTTTCCTGAAAGAAAATATGCGGGAGGCAATATGCAGAAAATGCAAAAAGCAGGTTTCCTGGTTTTCGGCCTGACATTCATGGTAATCGGCCTTCTATTCCTTATTGTGGGATATGCAGCGCCAAGCCCCACTCTGAAAATCATGGGAGCTGTATGGCTGCCGCTGGGCATTATACATTTTCTTTTCGTGACTTATTTTATCAGGAAAGAAAAATAATTCTTATTTTCTCTTCTCAAGCAAAAAAGCATATAGCCATGTACCCGTCCCAAGTCCTGCAAAGGTAAAAAGTACCGGAATTTTCCCCTCGCCAAGCTGTACAAGAACCGTGCCGGGACAGGAACCTGTCATACCCCAGCCCAGACCGAAAATTGCCGCTCCGAGCAAACTGAGCCTGTGAAGTCCCTTATAATCTATTTTTAAAGGTTCGCCCTGAAGGGTTTTGTTTTTAACCTTCAGAATTCTCATGCCCGCAAATGCCGTGGCTATTGCTACTCCCATAACTCCTGCAAGGGTGAAATTGATTCCTGTGAAAAATCCGTATATGAGACGGAAATCCGAAACCCCCGTCCTGCAGAGGACAAATCCAAAATATACGCCCATCAGAAGAAAAGCCGCTTTCTGCAGGTTCATATTCCCCTCCCCGTGAAGATAAGACGGACAATGTTGGCCCCGGCTGCTCCGAAAAGGATGAAAAAGATTGTTATAATAATGCTTGGAAAATGGAGCTGGGATATACCGTGGATACTGTGGCCCGAAGTGCATCCGCCTGCAATTCTTGAACCCAGGCCAAGCAGGAGGCCTCCGAAAAACATGTAGAAGAACGAAACAGTAAATGGCATTTGTATGAAACCGGTAAACTCGTCCATGAAGAATTTCAAAGAAAATTCTCCTGAAAGAATGGAGGAGAGAAAACCGCCTGTAATTATCCCTGCCATGAAAAAAAATCGCCAGTTCCATACATCGCTGAATTTTTCGGAATTAAACCACCTGAGTTTTTTCGGGTGCAATGCAATCTTGACAAGATTTCCATATCCCGTTGATACACCCAATGCTGTATTGAAGAATAAATAAAACAGGGGAACAGTCAGACCGAGCGCTATTCCTCCTGCCCACCATTGCCAGCGTTCAACAAAAATAACATTGAATATTGTGTGTTCCATCATTTTTCCTGTTCAAGAGGGAAGCCCGAATTTGTCCACGCTTCAATGCCGCCTGCCAGGTTATAAACAGACTTGAAACCCTTTTGTTTGAGGATACTCGCAGCCATCATTGAACGGGACCCGCTGCCACAGACAGTAACAACAGTTTCTGCCTTGTTAAGTTTCGTGTGAAATTTTCGCACATCGGGGGCAGGAACTGAAATGCTTTGGGGAATTCGTCCGCCAAGCCATTCCTTCCTGAGCCTGTTGTCTATTACTGTTATATTGCCTTTCAAACCCGGCATATTCTTGAGTTCGCGAGGAGTAAGAACTCCTACGTGCCCGAAAGGAAAACCCGAAGAAATCCATGAAGAAATCCCCCCTTCGATGTATCCCGCAATACTTTCAATTCCTACGCTGTAAAGGGCATCGAGAATATTCCGGGGACACCCTTCTTCTTCGGCAACGAGGATGATTTTCTTTTCGGGAGGCAGTATCCATCCCGCAAAAAGGGGAAGATTACCTCCAGCGTCTATGCTGAAAGCTCCTTCAATGTGGCTGGATGCGAAATGGAGGTAGTTTCTCGTATCAAGTACAAGGTATCCTTTTTTTATCAGTCTGAATGCTTCCTCGGGAGATAAACCTCTCGGCCGGATAAGAGAGGAAATAAGCCGGGGTCCTTTCCTGTTTATTTCGGAACAGCGGGCAAAATGGTCCGGCGCTTCGGGCATGTTCTCAAGCAGGGCTTTCTTAAATTCTTCAATATCCTGGTAAGCAAGAGCATAATTATATTTCTTTTCATTGCCTATGGTACTGGAAAGTTTGGCTGACAGCGACCTTCCGCAAAGAGAGCCCATGCCGTGTGCAGGATACACTTCTATGCAGTCATCAAATGCCTTGAGCCTCTTAAGGCTGTAAAAAAGTTTTTCTGCAAGAATTTCCTTTATACCAGGAAAAAGGTCCGGCCTCCCAACGTCTCCAACCAGTAAAGTGTCTCCGGTGAAAACCATAACCGGTTCCTTGCCCCTTTCCATGTCTGAAACAAGATACACCGAACATTCCGGCGTATGCCCCGGGGTATCAATAAGCTGAAACTTCAACTTATTGAAAGAGACTTTTTCCCCGTCCGAAAGAGGAACATGGGGAAAAAGACATTTTGCAGTTTTGGGAGCATATATTTTAGCTCCTGTTGCTTTTGCAAGTTCCATGTGCCCGGATAAAAAATCGGCGTGGAGATGGGTTTCCATGATACCCGCGATTTTCATCCCCTTTGAAGAAGCTATTTCAAGATACCTGGCTATATTCCTCGAAGGGTCTACAACTATGCACTTGTCCCCGCTTCCAACAAGATATGAAGAGTGCGCAAGCCCCTGCGTATAAATCTGTTCAAAATAAATGCATATCCTCCTTATGTTCAATCAAGCATCATATTCATGTAGGGATATCCCTTTTCTAAAAGGGAAATGTCAAAATTTCCTTTGAGCGCCTTGAGCATGCCTGCCGTTTTAAAAGCTTTAAAGGGTATGACTCCCCCGTAAACGCCTTCAAATTTTATTTCTTCCGAACTGTAGATTTCAATGAGAATTTTGGCAACATCCCCAAGCACGTCTTTTATAGACATTATTTCCTTGACCAGTAATTTTTTCCCCTCTCCGTATTGCTGGCAAAAAAGATATCCCAAATCAATATTTTCCTTCCCATCCCTTATTATATAGATATCCCCGTAAGTCTTATATATATCCATGGCAATCCTGTATGAAACTGCATTCTGAAGAACGACCACAGGCAAGCAGGTTATTATCTGCCGGTAAAGGGAGGTTATCCTTTCAGAATCATCAGTCCGCAACAAAACGATTCCGGGTTTAGCTTTTCCAGGTTGGTTTTTCAATGTATATCCTGCTATCCCGCGCTTAAAAACAGGCAGGTAGCCAAACCCCGAATAGAAACCGTAGAGTTTTTTTTCTCCGGGTATCAAGATGGAAAAAGAATCTCCTCTTTCGGACATGAAACTGAAAGCACGGTTCAAAAGCTTCGTCATAAGACCCTGTCCCCTGTACTCGGGAAGGGTTGCGGCGCCGCATATGTAGCCCGCACTGCAAGTCCTGCCGAAAATGCTCATTTCATAACGGGGATAAAAAAGCATTGACCTGACTTTTCCCCTTTCAACATCAAGCAATGCATCTTCATGCCGGTATTTTTTCTCAAAAAAAAGTTTCACATAATCTTCGGAATCCCTGAATACAGATTTCCATATTTCTTTAAGCTGGGAAACATAAAAATTGCCGGAAGCTACAATCATAAAATATCGCCTTTAAATACAGCGGTATATTTTTCAAGCAGGAAAAGGGGATAGTAAGAAAGCTTGGCCCTTCTCAAACCCTTGAGACCGAGGTCTTCCTCCCTGTTTATATACCTGTATTCCACCGCATGCCTTGCAGCAAACTCCCTGTTTATTGTAGCGTACCCTCCCTGGCAGTCAACAAGAGATTTTTCAATATGGATACCCAATGTCTCGGTGTTAATCCTGCTTCCGAAAGTAAAAGAACAGAGGTTGCCCCTTGCCCTTATAAGGCCTCCAATCAAACCGATAGCCTGGTAATGCTTGAAACATTCCTCCATTACCAGATATTCATCGGAGAACAATTTCATGTCTTCTCCCTTGTCTTTTTTATGTTCAAGCCATTGCCGGTAAGCTTCTCTGCATTCTGCAATATTGCTGGAAGTTATATCCTCGTATGAAATTTTTCCATATTCTTCAATAAACCTGCTGATATGGTTGCGCTTGGAATGATACCGGCGGCCCGGGAGATTAATCAGGTTATTAGCATCATATATATAATCCGAATAGTCCATATTGGTAATAAAACTGAACCTTCCGGGAAAAAGTGTTTCGAGAATATTTACGTTTTCTTTTGTTATTGCTGTAATATGGCATCTGCCGCCCGCTTCCTGAGCATCCCTGCATATCGTAAGTATAGTGCCTTTCAGGTCGCCATCTCCCGGGGGATAGAAATAATACCTGTCATTTTTATCTCTTACCATTATGATAAGATGCCCTCCGAATTCGCTTATCCGGTAATCATACTTTTGTCTCCAAATAAAAAGAGCGGGGAAAGAATACTCGCTTGCCATGAAATTGCTTTTCGAAAAATAATAGTTCATCCTGTCCCTGTCGCTCAAGGTGATTTCACGCCACTGAATATTAGACATAAAACCTCCGGAACTTTCCAATCAATGCTAAAATTGACATCCACAGCCTCAAAAGGTATCCTATAAAGGAAAAAATATATTGTAAATTTAATAAAATGTTAAAAAAAACATTGGTTTTTCTATGTTTTATTATATTCTGTAACGCATTTTCTGACAATAATCATTTTAAAAGCGGTGTCAGTTTCTTTAAATCCAGGGATTACCAGAAAGCGATAGAAAACCTGCAAAAAGCACTCGGTCAAAACTCTTCAGAAATAGTTGCTCACTACTACCTGGGTACTTCTTTCTTCCACCTGAAAAAGAACAGTGAAGCAGCTTTTCACCTTAACTATTATCTTTCCAACACTGAGTTAAAAGATGCTTCTCTTTTCAGGGAATCATTGAATAATCTCTTTGCTGCATACAGAGCGGAGAAAGAGTGGGACAATATCATAAAAGCAGGAAAAACCCTGTCTCAAAGGATAGAAGGGATTAAAGCGTTCGCCAGGTTTGACCCCATGATAAAAAATGCGATGGCAAACGCCTGCATTTCCAAAGGGAACAATTTATACTGGGAAAAAAATTACACTGAGGCAAAAAACTGCTTCGGAGAAGCACTCATTTTGAATCCCCAGAGTAACAATATCCTTGAGAGGCTGGGAATGGTTAATTTTTTTCTCGGCTTGTACGAAGAAACTGAAAAAAACTTAACAGCCTATCTTGAAAGCAATGTTAAAAGCTGGAGGGCAATATCATCGTCGGCCTATTACCTGTCAAAAATCACGGAAAACACCTCGCCCCTGGCAGAAAAAATAAAAGCGAAAAACAGCCTTGCAGCGGACATATTGAACATATACAGCCTGTTTAAAAATGGTTTTTATGACAAGGGTTTTGAAGCAGCCGTTAAAGCAGAAAAGGAACAGAATACAAATGGCGATATTGTCATGGATATTATTAACAGGATGCAGAGGGAAACGGACGAGCCAGAAGAACTTTTTATAAGATATATTAAAAATTATCCGCTGTCTTCCCAGGTAAACTGGATGTCACGCCGCATACTTGTACTGGCAAAAAACAAAGACAAGACAGATGAAATGAAGGCCGAGCTTGAAAAATCGTTAAAAACAATCATAGAAGAAGTGCCGGAAAACCGCAAGGCGGAATATGAAATGCTTTTAATGGAAATAAGATTTGACAGCCCGCCTGAAGAAACGGAAGAATTCCTGATGGAAAAAATTGAAAGTTATTTGGCTTTTGCCTCAAAATACCCCGGCAGTGAAGCGGCAAAAAAAGTTCTATTCGAATCTGCAATGATATATGCAAACAGGCTGGAAAATGATGTAAAGGCTGCAGAAATACTCAAGCAGCTTGAAGAAAAAGAAAATTACAGAAATGCGGCTGTTGAACTTGCAAAGATTTACAGCAGGCGTAAGGATTACGACAAAGCCATTGTTCTCCTGAGAAAAATAATAGCTGAACAGCCCCAGAATGAAAATGTGAAAATGATGCTGGGAGAATCACTTCTGAATTCAGGAGACTGCGATGAAGGAATAAAGATTCTCAGGGAACTGGAATCCGGAACAAAAAACCAGCATATGAGAAACTCGCTTGAAAACACTCTTGACAGTTACACGGAAATATACCCGAAAATTGAAACCGGAACAGCTGATTTTGTTTATATAGAAGCTACAAGGTCTGAAATATATTTCTCGACTTCTGCAGACATGGACAGAAATTCTCCGGCTCTCGGACAGGAAATGTTCAGTGTAAGCGTATATCCCTTTTCCATGGAGAAAAATTTCCTTCCTTTTACTCTTGAAATATTTTCAAAAAACAGGCCATCTATAACTGAGCCATATGCAGTCTACGAAACCAGGGGAGAAAATGCTTACGCTGCAAGATGGCAGTCTGAAACGGTTGCCTGCCAGGACAGATGGAGACACAAAAATCCATTCAGTATGATATATCCATGGAAAGAGACATCTCCAGAAAACATGCAAATCAGGAGGAATTGCACTGTTGGGGAAAACGAGCTTACAGCGGAGATTGAAATACTCCTGCCATCAGAGGGCTGGGATATTAATATAAACTGTCCGTCATATTCAGTCAAAAAGGAAGGTATTTCCCCTGCCCCTGATGCATCCGGCAGTTCTTTTGTTTTGTACAGAAACAGGGGTGGAGAAATGGGAATAAGGATTTCATATCCCAAACGCCTCGACATTGCAGGATATTACCCGGAAGTGGTTTTAAAAAAGAAATCAATTACGGAAAACAGGATTATCAAAACAGAATCCGGAGCGATGGTTTCGGAAGATTTTTCCCTTCAAACAGAAAAAATAATAGAAACGGTTGTACTGGCAGAAGTCATGGAAAAAAAGTCAGCTTGGCTGAAAAGGTTGACAGGAGATGAAAAACATTAAAAAAGCAGCCATACTGTTTTTTTTATGCTCCAGCTGTTTTTCACAGATTCTCTTCGACTTTGAAAATAACGTTGAAAACTGGCAGAGCAAAATTGAGAGGCAGCAGCTTCATTATTCTGGAGAACATGCTTCAAGCGGTTCGGGCTCTCTCAAAGTTTCCGTAAACGGCAGTGAAACTGCGTGGATAGCATACCCGCACGCACTCAACTTCAGCGACTGCCAGTTTTTGAAATTCAACGTTTTTCTGCCTGACCGCAGGCTTTCCGAGGTTTCTTTCAAGTGTTATATTAAAGACAGCGAATGGAACTGGTTTGAAACAGGGCTTTTCAGGATAAGGGGAGGAGAGAAACAGGAGATAAGCATCAATATTTCCCATACAAGCCATGAATGGAAACCTCTCAACCATCTGAAAAACTGGGACAGCTACGTGGCAAGAGATATAAGCGAATTCGGCATAATGCTGTTTTTCCAGCAGGAATATACAGGTTCTTTTTATGTGGACTCTTTTGAACTTATAAAACCGAGATTCCCCGAAAAAAATATATACCTTTATAACTTTGAGGCATCAGAGAAAGCAAAAACATTTGAAAAATACGAGATAAGTTTCAGCTCTTCATATATACCTTCAAATCCTTTTGACAACAGGGAATTCAGTGTTACGGCGAGTTTTACCTCGCCTTCGCGCAAAGTCTCTGAAATTCCGGCATTCTATTACCACAATTACATAAGGCATCTTGAAAGCGACGGGGAAAACCTTTTTCCATACGGAACTGAAGGATGGAAAATAAGATTCACTCCGCAGGAAAAAGGAAGGCATACATATAAAATAAACATTTACAGGGACGGCAGCAAAACGGCAGAACTTGAAGGAGGAGATTTTTTTGCAGAAAGTTCCGGGAAAAAGGGTTTTATAAGGTGGGATAAAAAGGACCCCATGTACATGTCGTTCCAGAACGGAACTTTTTTCTATCCCATAGGGCATACTTTAAGGTCAAACGACGACATCAGAAGCCCTTACAGGTATGAATTCACACCTCCCGAGAACATGGGAACTTTCGCATATGACGGCTATTTCAGGAAAATGCACGAAAACGGGGAGAATTATGCGAGAATCTGGATGTCTGCCTGGTGGGCAGGAATAGAATGGAATCCTTTTTACGCACCTCATTACAAAGGACTGGGAAAATACAGCGTGGAAAATGCGTGGAGGCTCGATTACATTCTCGAGGCCGCGGATAAACACGACATATATGTCGACCTGACACTGATAAACCACGGGCAATTCGGCAGGCCTGACGCGGAGTGGCGCGACAACCCTTACAATGTCATGAACGGCGGCATGCTGAAAACTGCTGACGAGTTTTTCACAAACCAGTCTGCCATGGAGTATTTCCAGAGAAGGCTTGATTACATAGTTTCGAGATGGGCTTATTCGAAAAACATAACATTCTGGGAACTGTGGAACGAAGTTGACCTCACCCTCAACTATAATACTCAAAACGTCAAGAAATGGCACCAGGTAATGCATCCTTACATACGTTCGATTGACCCTTACAAACATCTGATATCAACCCATTACTGCAGAAGAGACGCCGACCCCGTTGTATGGGCCATACCCGAAATTGAAATGATTGTCGGCAATTCCTACAATGCGGAGATGGTTAAATTTGTCCTTGATTTCTACATGAAAAGAAAACCGTTTGAAAAACCCATGCTGATAAACGAGTATGGAGTGGGGAAAAACCGGCGTTTGCTTGAAAACAACCTTCACGCCGGCATTTGGTCTTCTTCAATGACTCCCATGACGGGGTCGGCACTTTTCTGGTGGTGGCCTTTCATAGACCATTTTGAACTCTATTTCCACTACAAGGCACTTTCAAGGTTCTGGAAAGGAGAGGATAGAAGGGGGAAAAATTTCCAGCTTACAGACGCCAAGGTTGAATCAGAAAATAATGATATCGGCATTATAGGCATCCAGAATAATTCAGAAGGATTTTTCTGGTTATATGCCGAAAAACTTTTCAATGATAAAAAACCTGCAGAATCAACTACAAATAAATCCTGCAGGTTAAAACTGCACAGTTTCAATCCGGGGAATTATTCTCTGGAAGCATGGGATACATACAAAGGTGAAATTGTTTTCAGGAAAGAACTTAGCCTTTCCGAACAGTCAAAAGAAACAGATATACCGGAATTCCTGAATGACATAGCCCTCAAAGTAAGAAAAAAATGAAAAATATAACAGGCATATCCCTTACAATTATTTTTATTTTATGCGCCGTTCTGCATGCACAGGAATCATGGAAGTACGCCGCGGATTTTGCGATTCTTCCTTTTGAACCTGCGGAACATGTAAAGCTCGCTTCCGTCAAATTTATAAATCCGTCAAAGGAAAATATAGACAGACTTAACATTTCTGTCAAAGACCGTAAAGGCGAAAACTGCATGATAAAAAAAATCGAGAAAAAAGAAGGCAGGGAAATAGAAATAATTTTTGTTCCTTCCGAAGAACTGAAATATACTGCATTTATTGACGACAAGGGCCCTGCAACAGACCAGTCCGACAAGAACATCCGGGAAGGAAGGATGCTTATAGAAGATTTTGTTCCACTGAAAACAACAAAGGCAGGACACTGGAACTGGGCTACATCTCCGCGCATGAGCGGTTCATTTTCTCTCACAGGCAAGGAAGGAATTTCATTCAACAGGATTGTATTCCCTTCAGCCCACAGGATAGAAAAAAGTGATAAGCTTGTTATACACATGTATTACCAGGCGGAAAACCAGCCGGTGGAAATAATGGCTGAGCTCAATACGGCAAGAAACAAGACTTATTTCTTTTCCTGGGGAGAAGACGTCATAGATACAGACAGGACAAAGAAGACTCCCATGGGTGCCCTTGCTCCGGGCGGAATGTGGATAAAAATAGAAATACCGTTCACAGGCATATCGGAAAAAAGCCTGAATGCAATCGGTCTTTACCATTCAGGAGGCAGGGTCTGGTGGGACAGGATATCGTTAAACGAAGTCCCTTTAAAAGCGGAAATAACAACGATGAGGGAAAAGGGCAAAAAAAATACTGCATATTTCAATTACAGCATAAGCAGCCCTTTCAGGATTGGAGATAATGTGTTTGAAATACTCAAGGTGGACGCTTCGCCTTCATACAACGCAGAAAAATATACCCTGAAGGCATCGGGCAAAGATTACGGGGATAAAAATGCAGAGCTGCCGCTGTTGCAGGGAGATAAAAGAAAAATTTCACTTTCTGCACAGTCAGGAGAAGAAATAGCTGTAATGGAATACGATATTCCCTTGAACAGACAGAAAACGGAGGAATTGGCTATTACGGTAAAGGTTCTGCCCTACCAACCTTTCGTAAAAAACGGAAGCCCTTTCACTGCAGTTTTTTCGGTTACAAACCTGAACAATGAATTGATACCTGTTGAAATAAAAAGCAAAAACTTCGAGGAAAAGATATTTCCCCGCCCCGGAGAGACAAAACATGTTTACGTGGAATTCTCCGAATACAAAACGGGAGACATTATCGAAACAGAGTTTTACATATGCGGATTCAAGCTCTGCAGCAGGAACTTTTCAATAGTTTCGACTGAAAACCTCAACATGAAAATAGAAGGTCCTTTCCTGAAAAATGAAGAAGGGCATTTCCTTGCAGTCAATTATCCTGACCGCAGAGCTAAAACGCCGTCCGGCGCACCAGGTTCCTTAAATATCCTTCTTGCCGGTTCATACCCTGAAACAACGGCAGTATTGCTCCAGAAAAAACTTGGGGAATCAGGTATTAAAGCTTCGATTTCAGAAACAGGCAGTCCTCCCTATGGATACAATCACAAACTTTTTTCTGAATACGTACATGCGTCAGCCGGATTTAACATCTCTCCAGGAGGAGATGTATTAATATTTTTCCCATATACAGAATCCATGAAACATAAGCATGCCCCCCATGAATGGAAAAAATATGCGGAAGCTGTCATAGCTGCTGCAGAAAATAAATTCTCAAAAATAATTGTCGCATCCCCCTTCCCTTCTCCTCCATTTCCTGAAATTTACGCTCCCTACAGAAAAATCCTTGAAGAAATTGCCTCAAGCAGGGGAGCGTATTTTCTTGACGTATATGATATATACATGTCAGACATGAATTGGAGAAAGCTGTTCATTCACACGGAAGGCATTTACAGGAGCCTGCCTGATGAAAAATGGACAGAGATGCTTGTCGGAAACCTTGCGAATATGCTTGAACAAATATATAAACCCGTCTATCCCTGACTTTCAGAATGAGATTTCCACTGTATCTCGTACAGCCTGCGGTATATGGTTCCATTCTGCAGCAGCCAGTCATGGGAACCTTCCTCAGCAATCTTACCCCCTGAAACAACAAGAATCCTGTCTGCCCGCCTTATCGTGGACAGCCTGTGGGCTATGATAAAAGAGGTACGTGATGAAATAAGGCGTTCGAGGGCTTCCTGTATGAGAGATTCCGTCTGGACATCAACCGAAGAAGTCGCTTCGTCAAGTATAAGAATCGGAGGGTCTTTCAATAGTGCGCGGGCAATGGCCAGCCTCTGTTTTTCTCCAACTGAAAGTTTTATACCCCTCTCTCCGACTTCATGCTCGTATTCACCGGGCAGCTTTGAAATAAACTGGTGGGCATTGGCATCTTTTGACACCTTTATTACCTCTTCAAGAGTAGCGTCCCTTTTACCGTAAGCAATATTTTCAAATATGGTACCGTTGAAAAGAAACGGCTCCTGTGCAACAATTCCAATATTGCCGCACAGGTTCTTTATCCTTATCTTTTTCACATCGATGCCGTCTATGGTTATGCTTCCTGAATCGGCTTCGTAAAAACGGGGAATAAGACTCACTATGGTGCTCTTTCCTGCTCCGGTATGGCCTACAAGGGCAATAGTCTCCCCCGGCCTGGCGTCAAACGTGATACCTTTTAGCACAACCTCCCCTTTCTTGTATGAAAAGAAAACGTCTTTAAATGACACTTCTCCCCGAATCGGCACGGGAAGAGCTATTGAATCTTCTGAGTCTTTTATTTCAGGGTCCGTATCCATTATTTCAAATATTCTTTCACATGCCGCTCTCGCATGCTGCATCATGTGACTGAACATGTTAAGCTGGCGTACGGGGTTATAGAAAAGGTTCAGATAAAAAAGAAAGGAGACTATCTCGCCGGGCGTGGGATGACCGGTACCTGACAATATCCTGAGCCTTCCCCCGTACCACAGGACAAGGGCCGTACCGAGAGAAGTAAAAAATATTACGAGAGGAAAAAAGCCCGACCTCAATTTTATCGCCCTGATATTGGTAAGGAAATAGTTATTGCTCTTGTTTTCGAATCTTTTTTCTTCGTATTCCTCCTGTGCAAAGCTTTTTATTTCCCTTATCCCCGATATATTGTCCTGCAGGAGAGCATTCATGTCCCCCAGTTCTTTCCTCACCTGCCTGAAAATCTTGTGCGCACGGTTCACGATTTGGTAAGAAAGAAATGCCAGAAGAGGAATCGGGATACTTGCAATGAGAGCAAGCTTGAAATTCATCCTGAAAAGTATGACCATGATACCGAGCAGTGTAATAACAGCAACCAGTAGAGTATCCGTGCCTTCGACAATGATTCTTTCAACCTCGTTGACATCGTTCGTAACCCTGCTCATCATCGCCCCTGTCTGGGAATTGTCGTAGTAGCTCAGATTGAGTTTCTGCAGGCTGGTATAGGTGTCAACCCGCAGGTCGTGGACTATTCTCTGCCCAAGCCTGCCTATCACAAAAGATTTGACGCCCTCAAGGAAAGCGCTCAACAAGTATATTAAAACAAGCAGGGCAATCATCAAATGAAGAAACCCCAATTGCTCGCGCCCGATGGCTTTGTCTATAATCCAGCCTATAATTCTGGGTGGAGCCAGGTGGGTGGCTATAATCGCAAAAGAAAGCAAAACCGAAGCGACAGCCTGCCACCTGTAAGGCATAAGGTATCTTAGAAGCCGCGTGACGGGCAATTTACCACCCTTAGATTCTTCTTCAACGTAACCGGACCCCATTCGCCTTCCCCTGTGGCCTCCACCACCGCCTCCGAAAGAAAAATAATCCATTATAAATACCCCTCGCATTAATCAATAGTGTTTTCTATTCATAAAATAACATTTATTGAATTTTTTATCAAAAATACTAAGGACTTATCCCTTCTTCAATTATCGCTTCACTTGTCGTATTTGAAACCAGCTTTATCTCTTCCGTTATTCTTTTCTTTTTCCATGTTCCCCTCGAAAACCACACGAATGCAATAAATGCAGCAATGATGCTGGTTGCGGGAAAAGAAATCCAGATGCCTCTCTCTGCCAGGGACGTATAGCGGGAAAGAATAAAAGCGATTGGGAACCTCAATATCCAAAGGGTAATGACTGAAAGTATCATGGAAATCATGGTATTGCCGGAACCTATGAAAGCGCCGTTCAGCACATGGTATATGCCTACGAATCCGAAGGTGAGAGCTGTTATCCTGATAAACTGTGAAGCTATTCTCACAGTTTCTGTTTCGCCGGGCGCAAAAAGCACAGAAAGAAAAGATGCTGAAAAGAACATTGCAATTCCCACGGCAGTAAGCACAATGAAGCTTATGGAAGCTGCAAGTTTTACAATCCTTGAAGCTCTTTTTGTTTTTTCTGCACCGATGTTCTGTCCTACAAGCGTGGAAGTCGCCATTGACAATCCTATCGTGGGAATGATAACAAAGCTTGATATTCTACCCACTATTCCGTATGCCGCCAGTATGACCGTACCGAAAGATGCAACCAGGAATGTAAGCGCAGTCATGCCTATGGCAACTGTCGACTGCTCCATTGAAGCGGGAAAACCCAGGTTAAACATCTTTCTGACCAGGGGGAAATCCGGTTTTATATCCTTGAGGTCAATGTGTATCTGCCTTCTTCCTTTCAACAATAGAAATATCCCGACAACCGCTGCCAAACCCTGCGTTGTGATAGTTGCAAATGCCGCACCCGCAACTCCCAGTGGAGGAAAGGCCTTGTAGCCAAAAATGAACAGCGGGTCAAGGAAAAAATTCAGAAGAACCGTTCCGAGAACTATATACATGGGTGTTTTGACATCGCCCACTCCTCTCATCAGGGATTGAAAAACCATGAACGTGAAGACAAATATCATCCCTGCAAAAGAAATTTTCAAATAAGAAATGGCACCGGTAAGTACTTCGGGGTCGGCACCCATGAAGGATATGAAGAAAGGAGTGAATAAATATCCGATATTTGCTATAACCAGAGATATCATGAAAACCATGAATAGAGTCTGGGCCGATATGTAATCAACTGCTTTCAGGTCATTTTTGCCCATGTACTGGGAAACCAGTATAGTGCCAGCCATGGCAAATCCGCCCCCGAGAGAAGCACAGAGAAATAGAACGGGAAAACTTATAGATATTGCCGCTATGGCCGCGGCACCAAGCCTTCCAACCCAGAATGCATCTGTAAGCTGGTAGGCCGAATGTAAAACATTGGCTGCTATGATGGGCAGTGAAAGATTGACCAATGACTTCACAATCGGGCCTTCTGTCAAATTGTTTGTTTTTTTCATGAAATTAATACAGACAGGAAAATATGATTCTAAGGATGCACTGAAAAATTCAGGTTCCGGTTGAAATATTTATTTTAAACCCTGCGTAAATTGCCTGTAAAGCATTTCGCAAAGGAAGATAGGCGGCAATCAAAATCCTGTCATTTTTTTTCTTTCGATTCAGATTCCCCGGTTTTAGGTTTATCTTCTGCCTTCCTGATTTCTGAAAGAATATCTTCTGTAATATCATGTCCTCCAACTAAAAGAACATTGCTATCCATAACATACTTGAATCCCTGTTTTTCGGAAATTCTTTTTAAATCCTTGCGCATTTCGTTAAATGCCTCTGTTTCAAGCTTCATTCCCAGTTCCTGCATCTGCTGCTGCATCATCTGGCGGGCAGACATCTGCTCCTCTTCTTTCATCTCGCTTATCTTTTGCTGCATGGACTGGACTTCTGCCTGGTACTTCTCCATGGCCTTCTGAAAGGCAGGATGTGCCATCAAAATCTTGCCTGTGTCGACAGAAGCTATTTTCATTTCCTCGGCAAAAGAAGGTAAAGAAATGCATGTTACCGCGAACAAAAACATAAACAAAATATTTATTGATTTTTTCCCCAGCATCATTATATCTCCCATTTGTAGACATCCAACATATAAAAGAAAAAACCCTCTTACCCTTTGGAGGTCTCGGTTCAAGTCAGTATTTTCAACTTTCGATTCTCGATTTTCAATTATCCGGTTTTGTTTCTCAAAAACCGTGGGCGGTGCAGGACTTGTTTATCCCGAACTCTCCCCTGTTATTCTTTCCTGTGAGGGAAACCTGAGCTGTTATAAACTTACTCCCAAAATTAGTCATAAGGTAAAACGATAAATCTTAGCCC
>Ga0116144_10003340_pt1 | contig 16128 bp, 13 predicted proteins | sample AD_UKC035_MetaG_FD_89746 | JGI IMG/M metagenome (GOLD analysis project Ga0116144, IMG submission 89746) | Active sludge microbial communities of municipal wastewater-treating anaerobic digesters from USA - AD_UKC035_MetaG | ecosystem: Engineered > Bioreactor > Anaerobic > Digestate | place: USA...
AGATACGATCCGTGCGCCATGTTCGTAACTGCCGCCAACGAGGGGGGTGTAGCTGGCGTAGGGATAGGTCCACGCGCCGTCATTGGCGAAAACTTTGGAACCGGCGACGCGCCCGAAGGGGTTGATGCCCAGGCCGTAGTGATAGCCGTCGGCGTCGGTATAGGCAGCGCCGCTTTGTGCGTTATAGCCGCCGACGATGCTGGCGTTAAGGTTGCCATGGCCGGCGACGCCGTTGGCCGTGGGATCGTTCGTCCAATTGACGTTGTAGGCCAACCGGTCGGGCTTGGCGGGATCGCCCCATTCGTAGAAATCTGGATGACGGGGTGTGTCATCGCCATCATCAATCCCATCATCGGTGATGTCTACGATGGGGTAGGCGTCCGCAGCGGAGGTAAAGCCTACCGTCGCCGTCAGCCAGGTCAGGTAGCCGGGGCCGGCCGGCCGGGCGCCATCAGCGGTGAGGTTGCCGGCGAGGATCTGCCCCTGGATTTCGTCGTGCTGCTGGGGCGTGTGGAGCGGTTCCACGTTAACGACGCCAGGGAGGGCGGCCAGCCAGCCCAGGTCCGCAGCGGCGATTTGCACGGCCAGGTTGCGGTAATGGAGTACGGGCATGGGCGGCTGGAGCATCTGTGCGTGCTCCGTGATCGCGGCAAGGGTGGCGCTGACGGCGGCATGGGCGTAGACCTGCACTTTGACGTTGACCGTAACGTCTGCGACCGGCGCATGTAGCGCGGGGTGGAGGGCGTCGTAAGGTTGGTACACGCCACTCCAACGCACGGGGGCGGCGACCTGCGCTCGATCAAGTTGCGCGCCGGTTCCCCATACCAGGTAGGCGTAATCGGGGAGGTAGGCGACGACGCGCAGGCCGGTTGTTTCCAGGGCGGCATACCAGCTTTCTTGAATGGGGCCGGTGAACTGTATGAGGCGCAGCCCGGCCTCGTCTGCGGCGAGCGCGCGAGCCATCGGGCGGGCGGCGCGCAGCGGATCAAAGTCACCAGCGCGCAGGCGCAGCAGAACAAGGGGAGGCGGCGCGGCGGCCGGCGTTTGCGCTCGTGCTGGCATCGTTGCCGGCAGGATTAGCATAGCGGTCAAGCACCATAGTGCGATACGGGGGAGGATCTTTTGCATGGTAGTCTCCTGGGTGTTTGTTTAAGAGTCTCGAGTTGTGATAGATTGGGCTGACGCTTAGGGTTCCGCAGAAGTTCGGGGTAGGAGCGTTTCAGGCCGGAGGCATACTGGCCGGGGGAAGGGGTGGTTCTTCCGATTCTTTGGCATGGTGCCGGGCGCGTTGCGCCATCTCCGTGATCGCGTTGATAAAGTCGGTTTTGTCGCGGGTGTAGGATTCGCGGTCATCAGGGTATTTTTTTTCCAGGTCGCGTTTGAGTTGTTCGTAGGCATAGGCCGCTTCGGGATGTCGGCACAGGTATTCTTGAAAGAGAATGTGGGTGATCCAGTAATCGCTGTTCCATTCTACCACATGCAGATGGTGAGTTTTGATCTCACCCACGCCCTTGATAAAGAAATGCCAGCCAGGGATAGCCTGTTCTCCCATGTACTGATAGCCGGCAGTTTCCAGTGGCGCGATGCAATGGGTGACGTCTTCTAATTTGTGAAGGCCGGCCATAATATCCAGGATGGGCTTGGCGTAGATACTGGGAATAGCTGTACTGCCGATGTGGCGAATCTCCATTACGTAGGAGCCGATGAGCGCTTGTAGTATGCGCTTTTCGATGTCGAATAGAGTCTGCCATTTCGGTGAATGTGGCGCGAGCTTTACTGCGCCATAGCGTAACCCTAAAACACTGCTCTCTTCCATTGGTTTTGAATTGGGGTGTTACCATTCCTGATTTTGCCTACATTGTAACATGACCCATTCACCGCATTATAACAACTTTGTGAACCTTCGGTTAATTGTGTATGGGGCGCTGGCAGATGCTCCTGGCATTGGTTTGTTGTAGCGGTTGGATTTTGGGAATAAGCTGTGGCGTGTCGTGCGCCGCAGCTTGCTGTGGTCTGTCCGGACGGTTTGGCCGGCGGTGCGAGGGTGACGGGACGATTCAGGGCAAACCGGGAACCGCCGCTTCTGTTGGGGCGGTCGGAAATACCACATGAAAGGTTGTGCCGGCGCCGCGCTGGCTTTCAAACCAAATCCGTCCCTGGTGCAAGATCACCAGTTGCCGCGAAAGATACAGGGCCAAGCCGTTGCCGGGGGTCTGGCGGGTTTCTTCGTCGGAGGCGCGGAAGAATTTCTCGAAGATGCGGGGTTGTTCGTCTTCCAGGATGCCGATGCCGTTGTCTTGGATGGCGATGTGAACCTCTGCGTTGGGTAAGGCTTCTGCCGTGATGACAATGACGCCGGATTCTGGGGTGTATTGTGTGGCGTTGCTAATCAGATTGCTCAATATCTGGATCAGGCGGGCGCGGTCCCCCTGGAGGGGCGGCAGATCGTCCGGCACGGTGGTCGTAACGGTCTGGGTCTTCCCGGCAATTGTATGGGTATGGGGCTGTATCGCTTCTTTCAGTACATCGGTCAGCGGCACAGTGGTCAGATTAAGGGGAAACCGCTCCCCTTCAATTTTATTGATGTCCGCAAGATCGGCCACCATGCGCGACATGCGCTCGACGTTAGTGCGGATCACGTTCAGGAAATTCATCTGTGTTTCGTTGAGCGGCCCCATAATGCCCTTGAGCAGTAGGTCGGTGTAGCCCTTGATGGAGGTCATTGGGACGCGCAATTCATGAGTGACCAGTGCGACAAACTCCTGGCGCGCTTGTTCGGCTTCCTCTGTGGCCGCTTCGGCGGCGCGGCGCGCCATACGCTCGTTATCCAGGGCGTCGGTCAGTTCCCGTATTTGCTCTTGCAGATTATCCATTTATTGATCGCCTTTCTTTGTTTAGTAAGTCTGGCTGAGGAGCACGGCCAGGCCGGAGACGATGATTCCCAAGAGGGTCCCGACGATGGTTTGTGCGGGTGTATGATGGCGCAGTTTGACGCGCGACCAAGCAATAAGGGGGATGGAAATGACCAGGGGGACGGCAGAAAGCCCAAAGATGCGCAGGATGATAACCGCAACGCCGGCGGCCGATGTGCTGTGGATGCTGACTTTCCAACGCATCGTAATACCGAAAATGATAATCCATTGCAACATCCCCGCGCCGGCCATCAGGGTGAGGGCCGGGGGAGCGCCGCCAATGAACATGACCAGCCAGGTGAGGGCAAAGCCGCTGACCGTGACCAGCAGGGTATTGCGGCGCTGCTCACGCAGTTGAATGTCTAAGTCGGTGATGGAACCGCGCCGCAGTTGCCAAACCAGGAAGCTCAGCGGGGTGAGCACGTCCAGCAACAGATAGAGTCCCAACCAGGGCCAGGCGTTGGCGAAGGTGAGGGTGGTCGTCACCAACGCCAGCGCAAACAGCCCCCACACAGGCGGGCTGCCGATTTGTGAAATACCATAGGCAATATATTCCCCAAAGGTTTGAGGTTTAACGATAGCGTGGAGTGTTGTTTTTACTGGCGGCTGAGAGAAATTGTCTTCCCAATCCAATGTGTCACTCAATCTCTGTTGCATTTCCCTTCTCCTTTATACAGTGTTTCTTTTGAAGGGGTGAGCCTTGTATAACCATCCCCCTGGCAACATTAATCCCCATTTGACGGTCTGACCGCTTTGAGTAGTATAGGGTGGTGAATCTATGATAGTTCAGGCAGATGTTTTGCGTACTTCCCTTCCATTATACCAGATTTGGGTTGGGGAATGGATATATATTTGCCCGGATGTTAATCTCAGTGGTGGAGGATACTTATGATGCAATGGCGCGTAGCGTTGGCACAGATCAATACCATCGTGGGGGATTTGGAGGGCAATCGGCTGAAAATTGCCGCCGCCATCCACCGCGCGCAGACGGTGCAGGCTGATCTCGTGGTCTTCCCGGAGTTGACTATAACCGGTTATCCGCCGGAAGATTTGTTGTTAAAGCCAACCTTCCTGCAAGCGAACCTGACCATGGTGCGCGAATTAGCCGGCCTGACTCAAGGGCTGACGGCAGTCATCGGCTTTGCTGACGTGGTAGACGATGAAGTTTACAACGCGGCGGCCCTGCTGCACGACGGCGCGTGGGTCCATACCTATCACAAACATTATTTGCCCAACTATGCTGTCTTTGATGAGGATCGCTACTTCCGCCGAGGAACGACCTTCCCGGTATTTCAGCGGGATGGGGTGATCTTTGGGGTGAATATTTGCGAAGATATCTGGCATCCTACCGGCCCGGCGGATGCACAGGCGTTACAGGGCGGGGCGCGCATCCTGGTGAACATATCCTCCTCGCCATACCACGCCGGCAAAGCCCGCGCCCGCGAACGGATGCTGGCGACTCGCGCGGCGGACAATGCCGCGCTGGTAGTTTTCTGCAACATGGTGGGCGGGCAGGATGAGCTGATTTTTGATGGTGGCAGTTTGATCCTTGATGAGCATGGCGAAATTTTGGCTCGTGGCGCGCAATTCACGGAGGATTTCGTGGTGGCGGACGTGGATGTGGGCGCGGTGTTTCGCTGGCGGCTGCACGATCCGCGCCGGCGCCAGGTGCGAACCGAACAACTGCCTGTAATCCCGCTGGCGCCTTTGCCCGAGTCGCCGCCGCGCCCGCCCCTTGTCCCGCATATTGTGGAACTGCCCACGCCGGTAGCCGAGGTTTACCAGGCGCTGGTTTTGGGCACCGGGGACTATGTCCGTAAAAACGGCTTCCAGAAAGTCGTCATCGGCCTGTCGGGCGGGGTTGACTCGGCGCTGGTAGCCTGCATCGCGGCGGACGCGCTTGGCCCGGAAAACGTCACGGGCGTGGCGATGCCCTCGCGCTACACCTCCGACATGAGCAATGACGATGCAGCGGAGCTGGCCCGGAACCTGGGGATTAATCTGCTGGTGATACCCATTGAGACAGTGTTTCAGGCGTATCTCGAGGTGTTGGCGGCCCCCTTTGCCGGCGCATCGCCCAATGTCACCGAAGAGAACCTCCAGGCGCGCATCCGAGGCAATTATCTGATGGCGCTTTCCAATAAATTCGGCTGGTTGGTGCTGACGACCGGCAACAAGAGCGAGATGAGCGCAGGGTACGCGACGCTCTACGGCGATATGGCCGGGGGCTACGCGGTCATCAAGGATGTGCTCAAGATGCTGGTGTATGAACTGTGCCGCTGGCGCAATGCGCAGGGCGAGGCGGCGGTCATCCCGGAGCGCATCCTCACCCGCCCTCCCTCGGCAGAGTTGCGCCCGAATCAGAAAGACTCCGATTCGCTGCCGCCCTACGAGGTGCTGGACGCGATCCTCAAAGCTTACGTAGAAGAGGATCAGGCGCCAGAGGATATTATCCTCACCTTGGGGCTATCGGAGGACCTGGTGCGGCGGGTGGTGCGGATGGTGGATCGCAACGAGTACAAACGACGACAAGCGCCGCCGGGGGTGCGCATCATCGGGCGCGCCTTTGGCAAAGATCGCCGGTTGCCGATCACGCAGCGGTTTACGCGGTAGATGACGTAGGGCGGGTTTCTAACCCGCCCTACGTTTTTAGTCAGCAGATTGAGCAGTTTTTTCCCGATCACGGCTCATCGGCTGTTTCCCAGGGAGCCGGACCGACCCAGGCATAGGTTTTCAGGTCAATGCGGCCGGCGCTGTCGAATGTGACGCCCTCGGCTTCCAGCAACTCGCGTTGGATGCGGGTGCCTTCGGCGTCCAGGCTGATGCGCCCCTGTGAATTGATGACACGGTGCCAGGGCACGTCCCCGGCGTCGTCGGTGAGCGCGCGCAGCGCCCATCCCACTGTGCGCGCGCCGCGCGGCCAGCCAAGCCAGCGGGCGATCTGCCCATAGCTGGCGACTTTCCCGATGGGGATGCGCCGTATCAGGGCATAAATGCGGTCAAAATTGGTCGGTGTTGTCATCAGTCCTCTTCAATACTCAACAGATTGAACGGATTCAACAGAGAAATCCGTTCAATCCGTTTCATCCGTTGACCCGTTTGGCGCGCCAGTCCATGATGGCGAAAGGGGCGTAGAAGAGCGCCATAAAGAACAGGCCGATGAGTTCGATGATTGGCAGATACCAGGGCCAGGCCGGCATCATGTCTATGATGCTGGCGGTGGGCGGTTTATGGGCGATGAACAGATAGTTGCTGCCGATGAGGAAGTTGAGAAAGAAGATAACAACGGCGTAGAGGTTGCTGTAGATTATCACGCGCTTGAGGGATTGCGGAGTGGGGCGGTAGCCTTCCACGACGGTCATATACAGCGCGGCAGCGACAATGATGCTGTGGGCGGTGAGGGTCTGGAAGATGCGGAAGTGCGGGAAACCGTAAACACCGGCCTCTGGGGTCAGCAGGGCTTGCAGCGCGCCCGCAGCGCCTAACAAGTAGGCGAATTCGTAAATCGCGTCATTCTTGGTGATCAACATCACGACGGTCAACCAGACCATGACGCTGCACAAGTGCAGGGGAAGCATCTCCTGCGGCGTCCACTCACCGACGGCGATTCGCCAGATGTGCCATGAGGATTCGGCGATGGTCAGGGTTATGGCCAGTCCCCAGCGGATGGCGGTGCGGGCGCGGGGCGAGGCGCGTTTTCCGAAATACAACAGCGCGGCAATTGCCAGCGCGATCACCCCCAACGCGATCAGATGTCCTGTGCCAAACAGCTCGAAAGGCGCGCCTTGCCAGTCTTTGGCGAAAATGTCTCCCATAAAAATTCTCCTTCAAATAAGTGTTGGAATGTTCCGACGTTCCAATGTCGAAACGTTGAAACGCCGGTCATGATGCCAGGGTGTATTTTACACCGTAACTGTAATTTTGGGATTAAAAACGTGCCCGGCCCAGAGAAAACTCTCTGGGCCGGGGCTTGAGCGGCGCTTTTCGGACTGATCTGGATGTGTTATGGCGCGGTCGGGGGGGCGGTGGGTTCGACGGGCGTTTCCAGGAAGTCCGCGCGGACGTTCTCGGTCAGTGTCTTGACGCTGTATGAGGGCACCGCAGCGTAGTAGTCCGACCCGGAGTACTTGGCGGCGTAGCTCGTATCGTCGGTCTGCGCGCCGATGAGCATCGTGTAGGTCGCGTCGGCAGTCTTGAGCGTGATCGTCGCCAGCGGCGCGTCGAGGCCGTATTCCGGCTTGGCCGTTTTGCCGAGCGGGTGGGCCATCGCGATGCGGCTCACGCGCCCCACGACGCCGCTGGTTTTGCCGGGGGACGGCGTTTCGTCGGCAGTCAAGTCGGCCAGTTGCCATTCCTCACCGGATTTGACCAGCGTGAACGTCCCGTTGGCGTTTTGGATGATCACTTCGGTTAACTCTGCCTGATCCACCTGACAGTAGGTTGTGTCAATCCACGAACTGACGGTCGCGTTGACTTCCCAGGTGGTCATCTCGGCCGTCATGTACGTCTCCGTCTGGCCGTCAACCCGAAAGTGGGTGGCGGTGTAGCGGGGCGCGGAGCCGAGATAGAGGGTGTAGGTTTTGCCGTCGCGCATCGCGATCTCGAGGCGCCGCACAAAGTCGTCCTCGGCCACTTGCAACTGCTTGTGACTCGCGGCAGTCTGCGCCACCAGGCTCGCGTTGGTGAGCTTGGGCAGTTTTTCCAGCAGGGTGGTGAGGGTGGCTTCGCGCACCGGGTAGGCGTCAGCTTCGACCAGGCCCCACGTGTCGCCCTCTTTCTGCATTTTTATAGCATTTTCCTGGTCGTCCGTGATCGTCAAGGCGACGATATCCTCAACCTTGAGATCGGGGAAGATAGCCTGACCGGTTCCGCCGGTTGTCTGGCGCGGCCAGAGCAGCACCGCGCTCAAGATGATCTGGACAATCAGGATGGCAGCTAAAACTTGTTGATGGCGTTTCATCGCTTACTCCTTCAGATTCTCGGTTGGGATGAGTTCCAACGGTTCTTCGTTGTGGTGGGACATGTGAGACACGGCGCCGATCACCACCAGGGAGATGAGGGCCAGGGCGAGGTTCAGGTAGACCCAGAACGATTCCTGCCCCTCTTTGATGGTGAGCAACCGCGCGCTGGCGCCACGGGTGCGGATGTTGAGCAGGTCCAGGTCTTCGGTGGCCCAAGCCACGGTATTCTGCATCATCTTGAGCGTGTTGAGATACCGCTCGCCGCTGAGCGTGGTAGAGATCTCAAAGACGATGTCGTCCAGGAATTCCAGACTGCCGACGACGATGAGCCGCGCGGTCTCCGACGAGGTTTCGATGACGCCGGTGGCGGTCGTTGCCGCAGCTTCGGGCGTCGGCGTCGCGTCGGGGGCGGCCGCCGGCCCCTCGGTGGTCTCAAACGGCGAGGCCTTGCCCTTGAAGTAGCTCTCGAACACCCCCTGGATGGCGACGGCCACGGTGTACGTCTGCTGCGTAGCGCCGATGGGGAAGCCGTACTCCGGGTATAGCGTTGTATCTGGTTGGATGTTGCCGTCGGTCGTGGTCCAGGCCCGGTCGCTGGAGCGAAGCAGCGGCGTGACCGTGCGGGCCGCATTCTTGGCGGTTTCCACGACGACCGGCGACGCCCAGTTCACGGTCATTGCCGGGAGGTTGGCGAGGACAGGATGATTTTCCGCCATCCCATCCGACTGGATGTCCAGGAAGAAGGGGTAGTTGAGCGCCTGGTATTCCTGCACCTGGAACGCGCCCACCTGGCGCATGACGGGCATGGGGAACGGCTCGTTTTGCGGGTCGAGGATCAGGGAGGGTTCCACCGTGACGCCGTAGTGTTCCAGCATTGGCTGTAACGATTCGGATAGTTGGCGGACGGCCAGGCTGCCGGTGTATTGGTCGAGCGTGAGCGCGTAATTCCCGGCAGCCACCAGCACCACGCCGCCGCGCATCAGGTATTGGTCCACGGTGTAGCGCATCTTATCGTCGAGATTCTCTGGCCCGACGAGGATCAGGATGCTGACGTCGGCGTCCACGTTGCCGGTGCTCAGGTCAACGGTGCGCACTTCGTATTCCTGTGCCAGCGCCTCGCGGACATATTCCCAGGACGATAGCCCTTCCTGCGTCTGACCGTACATATCGGTGGTCGGCGTGCTCGGCGGCGTCCAGAGGCCCACAACTTGTAGGAAGCCCGTCGCGGAGCGCTTCAGCGCCGATTCGATGGCCGTGCGCACGTCGCTTTCGCTCAACGCGCCAGAAGGATAGATCGCCTGACCCTTATCGCCAACCTGCAACAGCATATGCAGGTAGTACACGTCGTTCGAGAACAGTGATACGGCGTAAGGTTGAATCTTGTAGGTGTCGTAAAGTTGCTGCGGTGTGACCGGACTCCCGGCGGCGGTGGGGTCAACGATGCTGTAGGTGAACTTGCCGTTGGCGCGATCTGCGATGTCCTGCACGACCTTCTCGATGGTCGCGGGCGCCTCGGCCAGCTCGGCGGGCAGGGTGTTGGGGGTCAGATAGATGGTCAGCGCCACCGGTTCGTTGAACGAAGCCAGCACTGTGTCCAGGTTTTGGAAACCGTACACCACTTTTTTGATGGTGCGGGTCAGGTCATATTCCAGGTTTTGTAGCACCACGTCAAAGGTGCCGTCGCTATTGTTCTCAACGTTGATCAAGTCCTGGAAAGAGAGCGTGGTGCTCTGATCGCCATACTGGATCAAAATATTGAAATACGAGTTGATGATCGAAGCCTCGTAGCGCCCTGACACCTGGAAGGGGGTCGGCTGGATGCCGTAGATTTGGGCCGCTTCGGCTTCTTTGTCGGGGTCGGCGGCCGGGTCAATGATGTCCACCTGCACCCTGCCACCCCCGGCGTTTTCGTATTCCATCAGCATATCCTGCACAATGGGGGCCAACGGCGCGAGTTTGGGATGCGTCTTCTCGCTGAAGTATCCCCGGATGATCAACGGTTCTTGCAGGCTGCCGAGCAACTCGCGGGTGGTGCGGGAGAGCGTGTACTCGTGATACTGCGTCATATCCACGCGCAAGCCGCGCAGGGGATACGCCCACACGTTAACGACGATCAGGTTCAGGATAACCAAAATCGCGGTGATGCTGATGCTCTGCTTGACGAACCACGAGGCCGTGAGCGTGCTCCAGCGCTTGGTTTTGAGCGCGAGCACGTTGAGCGTGAGGAAGATCCCGGTCAGTGAGAGGTAGTACAGCAGATCGCGCACGTCAATAACGCCGCGCTGGATGCTGTCGAAGCGGCTGCCCGCGCCGATGGCGCGCAGGATGTTCCCCGGCGTATTCCCGGTGAAATCGGTCATCGCGCTTGAGCCAATGAGCTGGAAGAGCGCGCAGAGGGTGATGGTGGAGATGAGCGCGACGATCTGGTTGTCGGTGAGCGACGAGATGAACAGGCCGATGGCGGCGTACGCGGCGGCCAACAGCAGCGTCGCCAGGTAGCCCCCGATGACCGGCCCCCAATCCAGATTGCCGAGTATTTCGACGGTGATGGGCAGGAAGAGCGTCAGTCCCAGGGCGAAGGCTACGAGCGCGAGCACGGCCAGGAACTTGCCGATAACCAGGTAGACGGTGGAGACGGGCAGGGTCAGCAGGATTTCCATCGTGCCGGAGCGTTGCTCCTCACTCCATTGGCGCATCGTCAGCGCGGAGGTCAGCAGGATCATCAGGACGGGCGCCCAGTGGAACAACGGGCGCACGTCGGCGATGCCGCGCACGAAGAAAGTGTCCACCCAGAAGAACGAGATGATGGTGGTGAACAGGAACACGCCGATGAAAATAAAGGCGATGGGCGAGCCAAAATAGCTGCGCAGTTCTTTGCGGGCGATACTCAGGGCCTGTTTCATGCGGTCACCTCCCCGGCAGTTGCCAACTCGTTGAAGACCATTTCCAGCGTGCGCGTGTCGCGGCGCAGTTCGCGGACGGGCCACTCGTGGGCGCGCGCCAGGTCATAGATGGCCGGGCCAAGGGCGCCGCCGGTTTCCGGCTGCCCGAAGATGCGATACGCGGGGAAGCCGTCGGTGCTGGTGAACGGCTCCACATCGCTGGCCTGTTCCAGTTCGCGCAGCGCGCCCACGACGTCTGGTAGCGCTTTTTCCAGCACCAGGACCGCGTTGGTCGTCGCCGCCAGTTCCGCGAGGCGTGCGTCGGCCTTGATCTGCCCGTTGATGAGGATGATCGCCCGGTCACAGAGCGCTTCCACTTCCGACAGGATGTGCGTCGAGAAGAGGATCGTGCTATGGCGCGACAGCCGGCGGATCAGATGGCGGATCTCGACGATCTGCGTCGGGTCGAGGCCCACCGTCGGCTCGTCTAGGATGAGCAGCTTAGGGCGGTGCAGGATCGCTTGCGCCAATCCAACGCGCTGCCGGAAACCCTTGCTCAACTGCCCGATGGGCCGGGTAAGGTGAGCTTGCAACCCCGTGGCGTACACCGCCGCCGACAGGGCCGCCAACTGTTCCGCCACTGGAATCTGGCGCAGTTCGGCCATCATCATCAGGTACGCCTGCACCGTCAGTTCGGGGTAGAGCGGGGCCGTCTCCGGCAGATACCCAATCTGCGCCTGCACTTCCCGTGGCTGTTCCAGCACATCCAGGCCGTTGACACGAACGACGCCTCCGTCGGGTTGCAAATAGCCGGTGAGGATTTTGATGATGGTGGTCTTCCCGGCGCCGTTAGGGCCGAGCAGCCCGACAATCTCCCCGTCGGCGATGCTGAACGTCACGTCGCGGAGCGCCTGGATGGCGCCGTAGGACTTAGACAATTCGCTGACATCAATCATAAATATCTCCTCCTGAAAATAACAAATAGCGAATAGCAAATGGTGAATGAGCGGATAGCGGGCCTTATATTTGCCAGTGAGACTTTAACATATATCGGGCGGGGTGTCTTTAAAGAGGTTTCAACGCAACCTTAAGAGAAGTTTAAGGAAGGAAAGGTTTTAAGGGCGAGCCTCGCTCGCCCTTAAAACCTTTTTAAAGCAAAATAGGGCGGAGGATTAGTCCGCCCTATGAGGTGGGTGAGGTTACTGCGCTTTGATCGTGATCTTCTTGGCCGTCTTGCCGGTTTCCACTTTCGGCAGCGCGATGGTCAGAACGCCTTCTTTGAAACCGGCGGTTACTTTGTCGCCGTTGACCTCGGCGGGGAGCGTCACACTGCGCCGGAAAGACCCGTAGGACCGTTCGATGCGGTGGTAGTTCTTGTCTTTCTCTTCGCGCTCCTCTTTCTTCTCGCCGCTGATGATGAGGAGGTCGCCGGACAGACTGACTTCGATGTCCTTCTCGGTCATCCCAGGCAATTCGGCGGAAACCTGGATGTCCTTGTCCGTTTCGACGATGTCCACGCTGGGAGTAAAACTCCCCGCGCTTTCACCGAACCCCTCGAACGGCGCCGGCCAAAAGCTGCGGCCAAAGAATTCGTCAAACAGCCGGTTCATGTCGTGCTGAAACACATCTATCGGTTGGGCATTCTCGCGCTGTACCGGCACTTTCTTCTCACGTTTCCAGGGAATCAGATTGGTAATGCTCATCTTTCACCTCCTGTAACAAAAGAGTAGGGAGTCTCTTATCCTCTATCCTGACTCCTAACCCTAACTTCCTTTCACTGCAATCCTCCGTGATGTCGGGATGGCCTTGGGCAACACCAGCCGCAGAATACCGTCTTTCACCGTCGCCTCAATCTTGTCTTGATCGATCTCGTTGGAAAGTGTGAAGCGGCGCTGGTAATCTCCGATCCGGTACTCGGCATAGACCAGGTTGTAGCCCTCCGGTTGCTGTGGCGTGACGTAACCGTTCAGGGTCAGCACGTTTTTCTCCAACACGATGTCCACGGAGTTTTCATCCACACCGGGCATATCACAGACAATGTGGATGCCGGCGTCGGTCTCGTAGATGTCCACGCGCGGGACGAAGGCCACGCCGGGGCGGGTGCGTTCCGCGTCACTTTGTTCCACTTCCTTCTTTTGAGTTTCCTCAACTTGCAAAGTCTTTTCCTCTGCCATAGTTCACCTCCCTTAGTTCATTAAATCTCTGGGCACGCCAGGCCTCTTTTTTATCAGCAGATTTAGCGGATTAAGCAGATTTTAGGTGGAATTGCTATGTAATCTGCTTAATCTGCTGACAGAATATAGACTTTTAACGTGCGTCACGTTGATAGTTACCCGATCTTGATAGCAATTTTCTTCGGCTTGCTCGCCTCGGCGCGCGGCAATGAGATGTGCAGCACGCCCTTGTCGAAGGTGGCCTCCACTTTGCCGGCCTCGACCTCGAACGGCAGTTGCAACGACCGCTGGAACTTGCCGCAGCCTCGCTCACGGCGATGGTAGGTGGCGTTCTCTGCCACTTCCTCCGGCTCGCGGGCGCCAGTGATGGTGAGCGTGTCGCCAACGACGGCCAGTTCAATGGCGTCCGGGTTGCACCCCGGCAGTTCGGCGGTGATGATAACACCCTCCTCGCTTGTCCAGGCGTTCAGCGCCGGATACGCCGGGGCCGGTCGCACATACGAAGGAAAGTTGGTGAAAAGTCGGTTCATCTCTTGCCGCAGCCGCTCCATTTCGGGAGCCTGCGCTCGCGTATTAAAGAATGGATCTCGGTACATACTGTCTCTCCTTTCTTTAGTGATTTTGCATCCAGCCCGTATTGGGTTTGTGAGAGGCTGTTTGCTTGTTACACCCATACTATAGCGAAATTGCATTAGAATAACATTAACAGAGCCTTAGAATTGCATTAGAATTTGTCGGATTTGGGGCCGGTGGACGCGATGCACTTGGGTGGACGGTTGATAGGGGATTCTACTTGACCTGCGAGATGCGCCTAAAGACGCGGTTTGCAGAGTCTTTTTGTTGGCGAGCGCACCTTGCTAACGAAAAGACTCATTCTCAGCAGCGTGGCATAAAGCGCCTAAAGCTGGTTGAGAGGGGGATTTAGCCACGAGCGCGACCGATGGGGTGCGCCCGCGGCTGAAGGCTCACGGTTGGTACTGGAGAATCACGCCGCTGAATTCTGGCAGCGACTCTACCGGGCGATAGGCAGTAAATCCACCCCGCGCGGTGACTTGCGGCGCGCGCACTTCACCGGCTCCCATCAGCAGCGTGGGGGGCAGCCCCTCCTGGAATGGGCCTTCCTCCAAGGTGAGCGTGTAGTCCGTCACCGGTTGCTGCCCCAGGTTGAGCACCACTAGAATCACTTCATCGGCAGTAGCGCGAACGAAGCTATAGACGCGCCGGTGGTCATCTTTGACCGGCAGCCAGGCGCCGATGCGCAGAGCGGGGTGCGCGGCGCGCAGGGCGACGAGCGCACGATAGTGTTGCCAGAGTGAGTCTGCCTCGGCCTGTTGCGCCGCGACGTTGCGCTCGGCCTGGTCGCCGAAGTAATCCCGCCATGGCGCGCCGTTGCTGAAGCCGCCTTCGCTCGTCCATTGCATCGGGCGGCGGATGTCTTCGTCGGGCTTGCCGCCCTGCATCCCAATCTCCTCGCCATAGTAGATGAAGGGCACGCCCGGAAAGGTCAAGTGCAGTGTGGCAGCTACCCGCGCCTGCGCGTCGGTGAGGAGTTGCGAGCGGGTGCGGGTCTGATCGTGATTCGCCAGGAAGGTGGCGAACTGCCCCGGTGGATAGCTGGCGGTGTTTCCGGCGGCGTATTCCAGACTCAGCGTGCTGCCGCTCCCGGCGGCTTCCAGGAACGCGCTCGCCAGATCGAAGTCAAAGGCTAAATCCACTTCGTCGCCGATGTAGGGGATGACAAGATCGGTGCTGCTCCATACTTCGGCTACGGTCATCGCGTCTGGCGCGATTTCTTTGTAGAAGGGGAAGAATTGCTGCTCGAACCAGGTGTGGGTGGCCGGCGTGTTTTCCAACGTTTTGCCGTCTTCGATGAGATACTTGATGGCGTCCAGCCGGAAACCATCCACATCCATGTCCTCCAGCCAGAAACGCACGACGTTCTGCATTTCGGCAGTGACTGCGGGATTTTCGTAGTTCAAATCGGGCATCTGATCCCAGAAATAACCGTAGTAGTAGCCGGTGGAATCGGTGTGCCAGCCTTTCGCGCCGCCGGGTTGGTCGCCCCAGACGTACCAGTCGCGGTGTTCGGCGTCCGGCCCGGTGCGCGCGTCCTGGAACCAGGGGTGCTGCGCGGAGGTGTGGTTGAGCACCAAATCCACGATGACACGGATGCCCCGTTGATGCGCCTCATCCATCAACCGCTTGAAGTCCTCATTCGTCCCGTACTCGTCGTCTATCTTGTAGTAGTCCACCACATCGTAGCCGTGATAGCTAGGCGACTGTGCGACGGGCATGAGCCAGATGCCGGTGACGCCCAAATCGTCCTGCGTGGCGGGATCGCCGTCGTTGAGGTAGTCCAATTTTTCGATGAGGCCGTCCAGGTCGCCCACGCCGTCGCTGTCGCTGTCATAAAAGCTGCGGACGAAGACTTCGTAGAAGACGGCGTCATTCCACCAGGGCGCGTTTTCGATGCCGGAAAATGAGTTGGCTTCGACGGGCGTTGGCGTTGGGGTGGGGGGCATGGTGGGCGGGGCGACCGTAGGCGGAGGCGCCGTTGTTGGTGTAACTGTGGGCGCCAGTGTGGCGCGGCACGCGCTCAACAACAGCAAGAGCAACAGAAAATTTCGGAAAGGCTTTTTCATCATTTGTAATTCGTAATTCGTAACTCGTAATTCGTAATTCGCAACTCCTAACTCGCCTTTGTGACGAGGCCTGTATAGCCGACGAGGGCGCGAGCCTGCGCCGCTAACTGCGCCGCGTCGCCGCTGGTGTAGAAGTGGTGTCGCCGCAGGCGGTCGGTGGGCGACGCGCTGAGTCCGCGCTGCTGCAACACGCGCGCGACCTGCCTTGCGACGGCGGGGGCTGGATCGATCAGGGCCACGTCCGGGCCGATGATCTGGCGGATGGCGTCGCTGAGGAAAGGGTAGTGGGTGCAGCCGAGTACGAGCTGGTCAATGCCGGCGTCGAGCAGCGGCGTGAGGTAGCGCCGCAGTAGCGCCTCGGTTTCGGGCGTATCGAGCGCGCCGGCTTCGACGGCCTCGACGAGGCCGGGACAGGGCTGCGTGTGCAGCGTCACGTCGGCGGCGAAGCGCGCGGCCAGGGTCTGGAAGAGGTCGCCGTGGAACGTGACCGGCGTGGCGATTACACCCACAACGCCGGTATGCGTGTGTTCGGCGGCCGGTTTGACCGCCGGCTCCAT
>Ga0116144_10003347_pt1 | contig 16113 bp, 10 predicted proteins | sample AD_UKC035_MetaG_FD_89746 | JGI IMG/M metagenome (GOLD analysis project Ga0116144, IMG submission 89746) | Active sludge microbial communities of municipal wastewater-treating anaerobic digesters from USA - AD_UKC035_MetaG | ecosystem: Engineered > Bioreactor > Anaerobic > Digestate | place: USA...
ACCTTGCCATCGCGGTAGAGTGCCCAGCCGCGCCACAGGTGCACTTCCTCAGAATCGTAGGTGATCTTGAGGGCATACTCGGTCAGTGCCAGCAGTTCATCGATCTGCCCAGAGTGGAAGTAGGCGAAGAAAGGCCCGAACTGGTAGCGCAGCATGCGCTGGGGCAGGCCCAGGGTGCGGGCAGTATCGTACGCGGTAGAAGCCTCGCTGTAGCGCTCGAAATATACCAGGTTGCTGCCCACGTTGAACCAGGCAAAAGCGTCGTTGGGGTTGGCCTCGGCCTCGCTTTGAGCGGTTTCAAGGGCGAACTGCCGGTTAATGGATGGGTCCCAATTGAGCCCCAGGATGTTCTTGAGAGTCTCTTCTTGGTTGGGCAGGTAGATGAGCAGGTAGACGCGGTTGAAGGCTTTCCATTCTTCATCTAGCTGAGCGTAAGGGGCGCTCCGATCTGCCCCCAGGTAGCTATCTTGAACGATGAAGGTTTGTGTCTCGTCATCATACCCGGTGAGCAGGATGTAATGCCCGGCCCAGCGGTCATCATTGGGCCAGTATGTCTCTGGGACGATAAGGGGTTTTTCGATCATCACCGGGAAGCCAGCCGCCAGCAGCTTCTTCATCAAATCAATATCCCCACCCACGCGAAACTCGGTGTTCAGCCAGCCGGCGCGTGTGCGCACAAAATAGACCAGTTCCTCGGGGTTAACGTTGCGGTCTTCGGATACTGGCTTGATCAGATCGGTGATATCTTTCTGATCACCATCCCAGCCATAGTAATGAAGGTAAATGGAGAGGGTCGCCGGGCCGCAGTTGTTGGGGCCTTGTTTCTCCCAGTAAGAGGCTGCTAATGTTACCGCGCCTGGGATGGGGGTAGGGGTGAGGGTGGGCGGTACGGGGGTCGGTGAAAGCACCACCTGCGTGGGGGTGATGGTGGGGGTGGATGTGGCAGTAGGGGCTGCCGTGGGGCCTGGGGTATTGGTGATATTGGGCAGGGGGGTGGGCAGGTTGCCAGCCGGGTTGAACACCCCGCGCAGGTAGGCCTCAGCCACCTCCACTCGCCATTCCAGGCGCGCCTTCACAGCCGGGATCTGGTAGATCAGCAGTGCGGCTACCACCAGGCCAGCCAATCCCAATGCCAGCCTGCCAGGGGTAAACCATTTGGTGTTCTTAAGCATAGGGCTTATTTTATCATTGAAAATTGATGAAATCAGGCCTGAGAGGGCTCATTAAACACTGCTAATCCTCTAGTTTGATGTTTCAGTTATAATACCGGGCGTGAAATATTACATTTGGACCGAAGGTTGTCAGATGAACGTGGCCGATTCGCAGCGCGTGGCCTCAACCCTTGAGCAGATTGGCTGCCAGGGGGCTGTGCGCGTCGAAGAAGCCGACGTGGTTATTCTGAACACCTGCGTTGTGCGGCAGAGCGCAGAGGATAAAGCTTACGGTTACTTGAATTCCCTGCGTTCTTTGAAAGCCCAGCGCCCTTCGATGGTGATCAACCTGATGGGCTGCCTGGTGGGGGTTAAAAGCAGCGAAAAACTCAAACAGCGTTTTCCCTTTGTCGACGTCTTCTCTCCGCCATCCGATGCAGGCCCCTTGGTGGCTTACCTGACCCAAGACGAGAGCCGCCAGTTGGAAGATGGCGAGGTAACGCGGCGTTTTGCCCTCATGGATGATGGCCCCGAGCAGGTCAGCGCCCTGCACCTGCCTGAAGCTGAGCGCGGGCGCCTGGTTTCGGTGCATGTGCCGGTGGTGTTGGGTTGTTCGCACGCCTGTACTTACTGCATCATCCCTTACCGGCGCGGCGTAGAGCGCAGCCGCCCAAGCGCCACCATTATCGCCGAACTGCGTGCCCTGGCAGCCCAGGGCGTCAAAGAAGTGACCCTTTTGGGCCAGATTGTGGACCGCTATGGCAAAGATCTGCCTGAGGGCCCAAACCTGGCGGATTTGTTGCGCATGGCTAACGAGATTGAAGGCCTTGAGCGCATCCGGTTTCTCACCTCGCACCCCAATTGGATGCATGAAGAGCTTTTGGATGCCGTGGCGAGTTTGCCCAAAGTGATGCCGCACATTGAGGTGCCTGTGCAGGCCGGCGACGACCAGGTGTTGGAGAACATGAAGCGCGGGTATAGCGCTGAAGATTACCGCCGCCTGGTGGAAAAGATCCGTGCCCGGTTGGGGGGGGGCTTTCCGGGGGTCTCGATTGCCACCGATATTATTGTCGGTTTCCCCGGTGAGAGCGAGGCGCAATTCCAAAACACCTATGATTTGCTGGCTGAGCTCAAATTGGATGTATCTCACCTGGCGCGTTATTCCACCCGCCCCGGCACCGTGGCCGACCGCCGCATGGAAGATGATGTGACCGAGTCCGAAAAGATGCGCCGTTTCCGCCTGCTCGAAGACTTGCAGGAAAACATCGCCGCCGAGATCAACGCCCGTTACCTGGGCGAGCGCGTGGATGTGCTCTTTGAAGAGCGCGTCAAAGGGCGTTGGAAAGGCCGCACCCCCACCAATAAGCTTGTCTTCCTTGAGAGCCAAGAAGATCTGCATGGCAAGATTGTACCGGTGACCATCACCTGGGCCGGCCCCTGGTCGATGCAGTCGCGCCTGGCTTAAGCGTTATCCCTCTGAATTTTCTCCTGAACGCGTGTAAAATATATAAGAAGAATGTGAATTCGGGATTATCACCCCCTTTGGTGCCAATCCTAATTTGCGTTTAGAACAGTGGAACCCGGAACTATTTGCCTTAGGTTGGCGTCTATTGCTGCGAACCTATACGGAGGAGAATATGTTTACCCGAAGAATCTATGTCCTTATCCTGACCATTGTGCTGGCTACCTTCGCCCTGGCTGCTTGCAACCTGCCCTCAAGTGAGGAGACCCAATCGCCCACTCAGGATCCAAACCTGATCTACACTGCCGCTGCCATGACGGTGCAAGCCCAGCTTACTCAAAGCGTGGCGGGTACGCCGGTGGCTCCAGCCAGCCAGACACCTGCCCCAGCTCAGGCGACCAGCACCACGGTTGTTGTTGCCCCCACCAGTACCACGGCTGTTTTGCCGCCGACCAACACCTCGGCGCCGCCAACCAACACCTCGGTGCCGCCTACGGCTACCGTTTTTGTGCCCTGTGATCGGGCCAGCTTTGTTTCGGATGTGACCTTCCCTGACAATTCAGAGCTTGCCCCCGGCACCACGTTTGTGAAGACCTGGCGCATCCGTAATAACGGCTCTTGCACCTGGACTTCTAGCTACGCGCTGGTGTTTGTTAGCGGTGCGGCTATGAGCGGCCCGGCATCGTTGCAGTTCATCAACGCGGGTGCCACCGTGGCCCCGGGTTCTACGGTCGATGTTTCTGTTACGCTGACTGCCCCGGCGACCCCCGATACCTACCGCGGCGATTGGAAGCTGCGCAACGCCGCCGGTGCCACCTTTGGCATTGGCGATAATGCCGACAAAAGCTTTTGGGTGCAGATCAAGGTTGTTTCGCCCAAAACGCCCACCCCCACCGTTACGCCAACCCCCAATGTCAACGTGGTCTTTGACTTTATCTCGCGCGGCCCCGATGCCCAGTGGCGCAACGCCACTACCACCATTCCCTGGGGCGACCCACCTGACGACTCTGCCGGCGTGGCGGTTGATCTGAACAATGCCAAGGCTGAAAACAACAAGACCTACAGCCGCACCCTGGCTACCTACCCGCAGCGGATCACCGACGGCATCATCACGGGCCAGTACCCGCTCTATACCGTGCAAAACGGTGATCACTTCAGGGCTACGATTGGACTTCGCACCGGCTGTGAAGACGGAAAAGTGCGCTACCAGCTCAAGTATGTAGATTCTGGTGGTGAGGTCTTGCTTGGCGAGTGGCTGGAAGCCTGCGATGGAAAGGTGGTCGATATTGACCTGAACCTCTCAGGTCTCACTGGCAAGGTCGTCCAGTTCGTCCTGGTCGTCAAAGCTGAGGGCGTTGCCGATGGCGACCTGGCGCTGTGGATCTCGCCGCGCATCGAGCGCTAAGATTTATGCTTGCAACAAGTTGAAGCAGCGCTTACGCGCTGCTTCAACTTGTTTGTCATAAGAGCTCCTGGGTGGGCGTTCACATGTGTTTAACCATTTTTTGGTATCATTCATCAATAAAGGAGTAAATATGAACTCGAAAATCTATCGTTTTGCCATCTTGTTGTTGGCTTTTAGTGCCATCCTGGCGGCTTGCAGCTCGGGCCTCAGGCTGTGCCTACCAACACTACAGATCCCAATGCTGTTTACACCGCCGCTGCCCAAACGGCTGATGCTCGCTTGACTGAGCTGGCTCAATCTACACCCAGTGTCACGCCGGTTCCCCCCAGCGCCACGCCAGACCTGGCGCAGACCTCGATCGCTCAAACGGCTGAAGCTGCCATCACCCAACTGGCCGCCATGAGCCAGACCCCTCCTCCGGCGGCTGCCACCGCCACCAACCCGCCTGCCGCTTCTACATCGGGCGATCGGGCCACTTACGTATCTGACGTGACCGTTCCTGATGGCAGTGATTATGCCCCCGGCGCCACCTTTAAAAAGACCTGGCGCATCATGAATGCGGGCACCACAACCTGGAGCACCAGCTATAAGCTGGTCTTCCTCAGCGGCGACCAGATGGGTACCGCAACATCGGTTACCCTGGCAGAGAACGTGGCCCCCGGCGCCACGGTGGACATCTCGGTAGACCTGACCGCCCCCAGCACCACCGGGCGCTATCGCGGCTACTGGAAGATGCAGAATGCTTCGGGACAGTATTTTGAAGATGCCATCTACGTGGAGATCGATGTGGTCGGCGGCACCGTGGTGGCTACTGCCACGGTGACACCGGGCGGCCCGACCTTTACACCTTCTCCCACATCCAGCGGCTCTGCCGCCACCCCCACCGTCACGGCCACTACCAGTGCCGCCGGTGCAGTGACGGGCCTGAGCATGGCTGTGGACCAGGCAGTCTATACTGGCGCCTGCCCGCATGCTTTTACCTTCTCAGCCACTTTCACGGTCAATCAAGCCTCTACCCTGACGTATGTGCTCGAGGGAGGTTCAGAAACATCGGGCTTTTCTTTCAACCTGCCGGCTGCTCAAACCTCTGCCTTTAACCCCGGCACTTACACCCTCAGCTTCCCGCTGGATTTCAGCAGTTCGGTTGTGGGTTGGGTACGCCTGCACATCAGCTCTCCGGTTGACCTGACTTCGAACCAGGCCACCTTCTCGTTGACCTGCCAGCCATAAGTGTATGAGTAAAAGCGGCGGTGGCGCACCACCGCCGCTTTTGCTTGATCCAAACCTATGAAGACCGCCATCTTGGCCGAAGCACACCGCCTGGGGTTTACCCTGGCTGGCGTCACCACGCCCCTTCCACCACCGCATTTTGATGTCTTCACTGCCTGGCTTCAGTCTGGCCGGCATGGAGAAATGGCCTACCTGGCCTCTGAGCGCTCGCTGGCAAGGCGTGCCGATCCGCGCCAGGTACTGCCCGAATGCCGTTCGATCCTGGTCTTGGGCGCACCTTACCCCGGCGGAGCGGTGTCAAGCTCACCCCCTGCCGGTGGGAGCGTCGCGGCTTATGCCTGGAATGATGACTACCATGATGTGTTCGCCGTGCGCCTGCGGGCCCTGGTGGCCTTCATCGAGACCCTGGCGGGGCATCCGATACCTAACCGCTGGTATACCGACAGCGGCCCGGTGCTGGAGCGTGACCTTGCCCAGCGCGCCGGGTTGGGTTGGATTGGCAAAAACACCTGCCTGATCCATCCCCAGCTTGGCTCTTACTTCTTGCTGGCTGAGATTTTGCTGGGCCTGGATTTGGAGCCTGACCTGCCCATGCTCGCCGATCACTGTGGAAGCTGCCGACGTTGTATCGAGGCCTGCCCCACAGCCTGCATTCTGCCAGACCGTACCCTGGATGCCCGGCGCTGTATCTCTTACTTGACGATTGAACTGAAAGGCCCCATTCCTTTGGATCTGCGCCCGTTGATCGGGGATTGGGCCTTCGGCTGCGATATCTGCCAGCAGGTTTGCCCCTGGAACCGCTTCGCTGCTCTAGAGCAGGTTCGCCAGCCTGTCCTGGCCCCGACAGATGATCTAAGCCTCAGCGCGGAGGCGTTTAATCGCAAATTCAAAAACAGCCCTATCCGGCGCAGCAAACGCCGCGGCTACCTGCGCAACCTGGCAGTAGTCCTGGGTAACCAGGCCGCCGGAAAAAAGAATGATAATGTACAACATGTGCTGGTTTGCGCGCTGGAATGTGATCCCGAGCCCCTGGTTCGCGGTCATGCAGCTTGGGCTTTGGCGCAAATTGGTGGCCGCGAAATCCAGCGCGCGCTGGAAAATGCGCTGCGACGAGAACAAGAGCTGGATGTTCTTGTCGAAATCGAGCAAGCCTTAAATCTAATCTTGCTAAAGTTGTAGGGCTGCAGCTGTGCATTGCCAGCATCCTATCAATCCGCTGCAAGCTGCGCCTGTCAGGCAAACGATAAATAAGGAGTAAGCCGGCAAAGTGGGTCCAATCAACCGCTATAACCTTGAAGAAGTGCGAGCCTTGTGGATGAAAATGGCGCAAATTGCCGCCGGTATGTTGCATGGAAGAATTGGCATCATCGAGGGCAGCCGTTCCCTTCATACTCTCCAACACAGCCTTCCTGAGATTGAGTTGGATCCTGATTTTACCGTTTTCGATGCCATCGTCAGTGAGACGGACCATTTGCCCATCGGCCAGGAAAGAGCGCTTTGGTCTAAGACCGCGCTGCTGGAGAAAGATAACGAGATCTCATTGGCAGAGAAGCATTACAAGGATAAAATTCTCCAGGCTTGTCAAAATATCATCCAGAGGAAGAATAAAATTGAGTAACACACACTGCCGCGTCGTCAAGCCGGCCCATTCCCTTCCCTTGATCTTATGTTTACTGATCCTGGCAGCCTGCCAGCCAGCCAGCGCGCTGCCCACGGCAGAGCCGCTTGTCTTAACCCCTACCTTGACGGTGACGCCATCTGAGTTGCTTATAGCCAGCCCAACTACTTTTTCTGTTGCGCCATCTCCCCAGCCATCTGCCACAGCAACCTGGCTACCTACGGATACCCCTGTCCCGCCATCGGATACTCCTACGCCTCCCCCATCCATTACCCTGCTCTTCACCGGTGTGATCGTCCCGGCGCGCTGCGTGCAGGCCGCCATTGATGCCCGCGATGATGCGCATTATGTCTACGCCGAAGTCAATGAGCTGATCCAGGGCGCCGACCTGGCGGTGGGTACGTTGAATGCCACCCTGAGCGATGCTTCAACACATAAAGGCTGCATATTTACCTATGTGCTGGTGGGCGATTCTCGCAGCGCCCAGGCTGCCGCCCAGGCTGGGTTTGATGTGATGAGCGTAGCCACCAACCATATCAAGAACTGCAATGGGCCTAGCTGTGAAGATCAAGGGAACCGCGCCTTTCTTGAAACCCTGGATAATTTGCGGGCTGCCGGAATCCAGCCGGTGGGCGCTGGAAGCGCGCTGGATGAGGCGCTGGCTCCGGTGGTTGTGACAGTACAGGGCGTGCGCTTTGGCATCGTTTCGCTGGGCATGGTTGAGCCGTTGGCCTTTGCCAGCGAGGATTCTCCGGGCATTGCCCCGCTGACGGATGAGAATTTACGCACCGCCATTGAGGCTGCGCGCCAGGTTTCAGACGTGGTCATCGCCATGCCGCATTGGGGGCCAGAAGATTCTCCGGATCCAAGCGACTACCAGATCCGTTTCGCTGAGCGCATCGTAGAAGCCGGCGCTGACCTGGTGGTAGGCAACCACACGCATGTTGTTCAGGCATACCAGCAGATCGATGGCATTGATGTGTTTTACGGCCTGGGGAACTTTGTTTTCGACCAAACCTGGGACCTGGCTCACCAACAGGGCGTGATCTTGTTGGTCCATTTTGAAGGCTCGCATTACACGGGTTATGAGCTGATCCCCACGCATGTGGACGGCGATGGCACGGTCCATATTGCTGGGGAGGATGAGGCGCAGCAGATTTTGCAGCGCATTCAAGACGCCAGCGAGCGGTTGAAATAGCAAGCCTTTAAGATTTGTTAAAGATTTGATTGTAATCGGGGAATAGATTGACCTCTTTGCCGCACTCTGATAGACTCTAGTTATGTCGCAAGCACTGTATCGCAAATGGCGCCCGGCCCAGTGGGATGAGGTGATTGGCCAACAGCATGTTGTGCAGACGCTGCGCAATGCTATCGCTGCCGACCGGGTGGCTCATGCCTTCTTGTTTGCCGGGCCGCGCGGCACCGGCAAAACCACCACGGCTCGCCTGTTGGCCAAGGCCGTGAACTGCCTGGATGCAGAGCTGTCCAAGCGCCCTTGCAACGTCTGCGCCCACTGCCAGGCCGTCAACCAGGGCCGTTTCATGGACCTGATTGAGATCGATGCCGCATCCAACACCAGTGTTGAAGATGTGCGCGACCTGCGGGATAAGATCAATTTCTCGCCCAACCAGGGCCGTTTCAAGGTCTATATCGTGGACGAAGTCCACATGCTCTCGACGGCGGCCTTTAACGCCCTGCTCAAGACGCTCGAAGAACCCCCCTCACACGCCATTTTCATCCTGGCTACCACCGAAGTACACAAGATCCCTGCTACTGTGCTTTCGCGCTGCCAGCGCCACGAATTTCGCCGCATCCCGGTGAACGAGATCGTGGCCAATTTAAAGACCCTGGCAGAAGGCGAGGGTATTGAAGTTCAGCCTGAGGCCCTCACCTTGCTGGCGCGCCAGGCCACCGGCGCCATGCGCGACGCCATTTCTCTGCTGGATCAATTGGCCTCAGCCGGCAAGCCGGTGACGCTTGAAATGGCCCAGTCTATTTTGGGCACAGCTACCAGCCAGGCGGTGCTCGACCTGGTGGAGGCTATTATTGCCCAACAGTCGGCCGAGGGGCTGGATATTTTGCACCGCACCCTGGATGCCGGCAGTGATCCGCGCCAGTTTGCGCGCCAGATCGTCGATTACCTGCGCAGCCTGCTCTTGGTGAGCATGGGCAACGCCGCCCAGGTGGATGCTACCGTAGAAGTGCGCGCCCAGATGGCGCGCCACAGCCAGGCCCTGCCTGCTTCTGAACTGCTGCGCCTGATCCAGGCTTTTAACCAGGCCGCCAGCGATGGGCGCGGCAGTTGGCAACCGGCTTTGCCCCTCGAGATGGCCTTTGTGGAGGCGCTCACCGCTCCTTCTGAGCCTGCCGTGCCAACGCCGGCCCCGGCCCGCGCCGCGCCGCCCCCGGCCAGGCCCACTGCCCAGGCGGCGCGCCCTGCCAAGGCCGCCCCGCCGCCCGACGAAGAGACAGAGGAAGCGCCCGCTGAAGAGCTTGCGCCTGAAGATGCTTCGGCTAACCAACGCTTGGAGGAAAATTGGCGCAAATTGTTGGGTGCGGTGCGCCATGCCAATCCCCAGGTGTACGGCTTGCTGAATTCCAGCCGCTCTCACCTGATCAAAGGCAGTGTCTTGATCTTAGGGTATCCCAGCGACATCCTCAAAACACAGGTGGAAAAGTCGCATAATCTTGAAGTGATCCAGGCGGCAATCAAAGAGGTGCTGGGCCTGGATGTTACCGTGCGCTGCTATGTTGCCAGCGGTAAACGCAGTACCCCGCCCCCCGATGTCGACAGCGACGGCATGGTTGCCGCCGCCCTACGTGACCTGGGCGGAGAAATCGTAGACGTGCAATAGGAGAAATAAAATGGCCAAAGGATTTCATGGCGCAAAAAAGAACCCCATGGGTATGATGCAGCAGATGCAGCGTTTGCAAGAACAACTCCAGCAAACCCAAGAACAACTTGCCAACGAGACCGTCACTTACTCTGCCGGGGGCGGTGCTATCAAGGTGGTTGCCACGGGTGACCAACGCTGCCAATCAGTGACGATTGACCCTGAGCTGCTTAAAGACAGCGATGTGGAAATGCTGCAAGACCTGATCTTGACTGCGGTCAATGGGGCCCTGGACGCTTCGCGCGACCTGGCCTCGCAGAAGCTGGGCCCCCTGGCGGGCGGCCTGCCCTTCTAAGTTGGTATGATCTTACCTGCCCCCATCCAGAATCTGATCAACGCGTTTGCGCGCTTGCCGGGTATTGGCCCTAAGACGGCCTCCCGGCTGGCTTTTTACCTCGTCAATGCCCCCGAAGACCTGTCTTTGGAGCTGGCCGAAGCCTTGCAGGCGCTCAAGGCCAACACGGTGGACTGCCCGATCTGCTTCAACATCACCACCTATGGGCGCGAAATGTGTGAGATTTGCGCCAGCAGCGAGCGCGACCCCGGCCTGGTGTGCGTGGTAGAAGAGCCGTTGGATGTGCTGGCTTTGGAGCGTACGGGGGGATTCCAGGGGCGTTACCATGTGCTGCGCGGGGCGCTCTCGCCCATTGAAGGGATTGGGCCTGAAGATCTGCGCATCCGCGAGCTGTTGGGGCGCGTGCGCGAGGGCGGCATCCAAGAGATCATCCTGGCTACGAACCCCAGCATGGAGGGGGATGCCACCGCCATGTACATCCAGCAGCAGCTTGCGCCCCTGGGTGTGCGGGTGACGCGCCTGGCGCGCGGCCTGCCGATTGGCGGCGACCTGGAATATGCTGACCAGAGTACGCTGCTGCGTGCCCTGATGGGGCGGCAAGAGCTGGGTTAAACGGGGAAATTGGTGGCAAATTGCTCGAAATTGCCCCTAAAAAGGCCTTGACATATTCTCGGTTTGGCATATAATTCTGTTCGCTCAAATGCACAACACTGTTCTAGCCCCCTTGAGGGCAGAATGTTGACAACCGAATAGAGACGCTCTGCGTCAGAGACTGCGGCCCAAAAGCCGGCTTGTCTGACGTGCCGATGTTGAAAACAACATCGGCAATTTTGTCTCTAAAAAGGCCTTGACAGGCCCAGGGGGCGGTGGTAGAATACTGCCCGCTCGGTTGAAAAAGAACCTTAACAACTGAAGAGTGATAGGAAGTGACGACTCGCAATTCCAGTTAAAATTCGCAAGAACCTATGCATCGAAAGATGCTTTTTTTTGCGGAGAGTTTGATCCTGGCTCAGGATAAACGCTGGCGGCGTGCCTAATACATGCAAGTCGAACGAAGAACTTGTAGCAATACTTGTTCTTAGTGGCGAATGGGTGAGTAACACGTTGGTGACCTACCCCAAAGAGAGGGATAACTCCGGGAAACTGGAGCTAATACCTCATGTGGTTGTGATGATTAGATGCTTCACATCTAAAGGAGTAATCCACTTTGGGAGGGACCTGCGTCCCATCAGCTAGTTGGCAGGGTAACGGCCTACCAAGGCGACGACGGGTAGGGGGCCTGAGAGGGTGGCCCCCCACACTGGCACTGAAACACGGGCCAGACACCTACGGGTGGCAGCAGTAGGGAATATTGCACAATGGGCGAAAGCCTGATGCAGCAACGCCGCGTGCACGATGAAGACCTTCGGGTTGTAAAGTGCTTTTCTGAAGGACGAGGAAGGACGGTACTTCAAGAATAAGGATCGGCTAACTACGTGCCAGCAGCCGCGGTAATACGTAGGATCCGAGCGTTATCCGAATTTACTGGGCGTAAAGCGCGTGTAGGCGGTTTGGAAAGTTGGATATGAAAGCTCCCGGCTCAACTGGGAGAGGCTGTTCAAAACTACCAGACTTGAGGGCAGTAGAGGGAGGTGGAATTCCCGGTGTAGTAGTGAAATGCGTAGATATCGGGAGGAACACCAGTGGCGAAAGCGGCCTCCTGGACTGTTTCTGACGCTCAGACGCGAAAGCTAGGGGAGCGAACGGGATTAGAAACCCCGGTAGTCCTAGCCGTAAACGATGCAAACTTGGCGTCGGTGGGGTAAAATCCGTCGGTGCCGAAGCTAACGCGATAAGTTTGCCGCCTGGGGACTACGGCCGCAAGGTTAAAACTCAAAGGAATTGACGGGGGCCCGCACAAGCAGCGGAGCGTGTGGTTTAATTCGTTGCTACGCGAAGAACCTTACCCGGGTTTGACATGCAAGTAGTAGGGATCCGAGAGGTGACCGATCCTTCGGGAAGCTTGCACAGGTGCTGCATGGCTGTCGTCAGCTCGTGCCGTGAGGTGTCCGGTTAAGTCCGGTAACGAGCGCAACCCTCGCTGTATGTTACATGTGTCATACGGTACTGCCGGTATCAAGCCGGAGGAAGGTGGGGATGACGTCAAGTCAGCATGGCCTTTATATCCGGGGCTACACACACGCTACAATGGTCGGTACAATGGGTCGCAAAGCCGCGAGGTGGAGCCAATCCCCAAAACCGGCCTCAGTTCAGATTGTAGGCTGCAACTCGCCTGCATGAAGTCGGAGTTGCTAGTAAACGCGCGTCAGCATTAGTGCGTTGAATACGTTCCCGGGCCTTGTACACACCGCCCGTCACGTCATGGGAGCTGGTAACACCTGAAGCCGGTATCCTAACCCGCAAGGGAGGGAGCTGTCTAAGGTGGGACTGGTGACTGGGACGAAGTCGTAACAAGGTAGGTGTACCGGAAGGTGCGCCTGGATCACCTCCTTTCTAAGGAGTTCTGAACGAACTGGCATGTCCAGCGAGTTCTACTCCATGTAATTTCTCGCCGCGGTGGCGAGAGCGCTGGAATGCGTATCTGAATTTCCTATCACTTCTCAGTTGTTAAGGGCACCGAAAGGGCCTGTAGCTCAGGTGGTTAGAGCACAGTCCTGATAAGACTGGGGTCACTGGTTCGAATCCAGTCAGGCCCACTACCTTACCAGATCATCCGGGGATGTAGCTCAGTTGGGAGAGCGCCGCCTTTGCAAGGCGGATGCCAGGGGTTCGAGTCCCCTCATCTCCACAGGGCTGCTCAACAAAAAGAGGTGTGCTTGGGTTGTAGTCTTGTGATCTTAAAAATATAGATAAGTGTGCAGCATCGTTAGGGTACCCTGGCCCGGCGGTGTGCCGGGTCTTCTTGTCTCTAAAACTGGTTGGCTGTTGAGGGGTGCCCCTCAGATCTGATCTGAGAGTTACCTGTCAGCGACTAACTGCTGAACGGTCGAAAGGCCGGTGAACTTTACCAACTGAATAGCAGAATAATAATTGCGTCATGCGAGAGTTATAAAATAAGTCTTTTTGAAATGCGAAAAGTTTCGATTTCTCCGCATCACGTGGTTAAGCTACTAAGAGTTTACGGTGGATGCCTTGGCGTCAAATGCCGATGAAGGACGTGGGACACTGCGATAAGCTCCGGGAAGCCGTGTACAGGCGCCGATCCGGAGATTTCCGAATGGGGAAACCCGCCGTTGCGATCCAATGGCGTCTTCTGTTTGAATATATAGAGCAGAAGAAGGGAACCTGGGGAACTGAAACATCTAAGTACCCAGAGGAAAAGAAACAATTTCCCTAGTAGTGGCGAGCGAAAGGGAAGTAGCCCAAACCAGTCTGGCTTGCCGGACTGGGGTTGTAGGGCCTGGCACATGGAAGTTACAAATCAACCCGTTAGCAGAATGGTGTGGGACAGCCAACCAAAGAAGGTAACAGTCCTGTATGCGAAAATTGGTTGACTTCCGCTAGGTACCTGAGTACTGCCGGGCACGCTAATCCGGTAGGAAGCTGGGGAGTCCACTCTCCAAGGCTAAATACATTTGACGACCGATAGTGAACAAGTACCGCGAGGGAAAGGTGAAAAGTACCCCGATAAGGGGAGTGAAAAGATCCTGAAACCGTAAACTTACAAGCAGTCGAAGGGCTAATGGCGGGCTGTGCGCCAGCGAAAGCTGGATGCGCGCCGCTATGCCTGACGGCGTGCCTCTTGGAGAATGAGCCTGCGAGTTAATCTTTGTGGCGAGGTTAAGGGAGTTACACCCGAAGCCGTAGCGAAAGCGAGTCTTAATAGGGCGTATAGTCGCAAGGATTAGACACGAAACCTGGTGAGCTACCCATGGTCAGGGTGAAGCGAGTCTAACCGCTCGTGGAGGCCCGCACCTACTAATGTTACAAAATTAGGGGATGAACTGTGGGTAGGGGTGATATGCCAAACGAACTAGGAGATAGCTTGTTCTCCCCGAAATAGCTTTAGGGCTAGCGTCATATGTTCAGTATCGGAGGTAGAGCACTGGATGGGCTAGGGGGCTTACTGCTTACCGAACCCAACCAAACTCCGAATGCCGATACTCTAGAATATGGCAGTCGGACTACGGGAGATGAGTTTCGTGGTCGAGAGGGAATCAGCCCAGATCAACAGCTAAGGTCCTCAAGTTCTGGCTAAGTGGGAAACGATGTGAGATTACTCGGACAACCAGGAGGTTGGCTCAGAAGCAGCCACCCTTTAAAGAGTGCGTAATAGCTCACTGGTCAAGTGGTCTTGCGCGGAAAATTTAACGGGGCTAAGCCAGACACCGAAGCTTTGGGCCTCAGTCTTAGACTGGGGCAGTAGGGGAGCGTTCTGCCAGCAGGGAAGGTCGACCGTAAGGACGGCTGGAGCGGGCAGAAGTGAGAATGCAGGCATGAGTAGCGTAAAACACGTGAGAACCGTGTTCGCCGTAAGTCTAAGGTTTCCGACGCCAGGTCAGTCCGCGTCGGGTTAGTCGGTCCTTAGCTGAGGCCGAAAGGCGTAAGTGATGGACATCCGGTCAACATTCCGGAACCACCAAAGAGGAGTGATGAGGGGACGCAGATAGGTAGACCAGCCTGCGATTGGTTGTGCAGGTGGAAGTGTGTAGGCGTTGAGGTCTGGTGAAAACAGACTGAGCTGAGGCACGAGTACGAGCCCTTGAGGCAGAAGTGGTTAAGCCTGGCTGCCGAGAAAAGCCTCTAAGCGTTGATTCTTTGGTGTCCGTACCGCAAACCGACACTGGTAGACGGGTAGAATATACCAAGGCGAACGGGAGAACCCTCGTTAAGGAACTAGGCAATTTAGCCCCGTAACTTCGGGATAAGGGGTGCCTCTTGATGTGAAAGTATTCAACTGGAGCATTGGGAGGTCGCAGTGAAATGGTTCTAGTGACTGGTTAACAAAACCACAGGTCTCTGCTAAGCCGAAAGGCGATGTATAGGGGCTGACACCTGCCCAGTGCCGGAAGGTTAAGGGGAGAGGTTAGCGCAAGCGAAGCTTTGAACCGAAGCCCCGGTGAACGGCGGCCGTAACTATAACGGTCCTAAGGTAGCGAAATTCCTTGTCGGGTAAGTTCCGACCCGCACGAATGGTGTAACGACTTGAGCGCTGTCTCGACGAGGGACCCGGTGAAATTGAATTACCTGTGAAGATGCAGGTTACCTGCGACTGGACAGAAAGACCCCATGGAGCTTTACTGTAACCTGACATAGGATTTTGTTGTTTCATGTAGAGCATAGGTGGGAGGCTGAGAACTACTCTCGTTAGGGGGTAGGGAGCCAACACTGGAATACCACCCTTGAAATAACGGAATTCTAACCCAGGGCCCTGAGCGGGTCCGGGGACGGTGTCAGGCGGGCAGTTTGACTGGGGCGGTCGCCTCCTAAAGAGTAACGGAGGCGCCCAAAGGTCCCCTCAGCGCGGTTGGAAATCGCGCGTGGAGTGTAAAGGCAGAAGGGGGCTTGACTGCGAGAGAGACATCTCGAGCAGAGACGAAAGTCGGGCTTAGTGACCTGGTGGTACCGAGTGGAAGGGCCATCAATCAACGGATAAAAGTTACCCTGGGGATAACAGGCTGATCTTCCCCAAGAGTCCACATCGACGGGAAGGTTTGGCACCTCGATGTCGGCTCATCGCATCCTGGAGCTGGAGCAGGTTCCAAGGGTTCGGCTGTTCGCCGATTAAAGCGGTACGTGAGCTGGGTTCAGAACGTCGTGAGACAGTTCGGTCCCTATCCATCGCAGGCGCAGGAAACTTGAGGGGAGTCATCCACAATACGAGAGGACCTGGATGAACGCACCTCTGGTGTACCAGTTGTCGTGCCAACGGCAGAAGCTGGGTAGCCATGTGCGGAGTGGATAAGCGCTGAAAGCATCTAAGCGCCAAGCCCACCCCAAGATGAGGTTTCCCACGGAGTAGTCCGGTAAGACCCCTTGAAGACTACAAGGTTGATAGGCCGGGAGTGTAAGCGTGGCAACACGTTGAGCTGACCGGTACTAATAGGTCGAGGCCTCG
>Ga0116144_10003350_pt1 | contig 16102 bp, 8 predicted proteins | sample AD_UKC035_MetaG_FD_89746 | JGI IMG/M metagenome (GOLD analysis project Ga0116144, IMG submission 89746) | Active sludge microbial communities of municipal wastewater-treating anaerobic digesters from USA - AD_UKC035_MetaG | ecosystem: Engineered > Bioreactor > Anaerobic > Digestate | place: USA...
GAAGACGGTAGATAGATGTAATGGCTGTATAAGTTTTACCACTTCCAGTTGCCATTTGAATAACAGCTCTGGGCAAATTATTCTTGAATGACGCTTCAAGATTTTTTATAGCTTTTATCTGGCAGCTACGCAATCCTGTTTCTGCAAGGTGAGGAAGATATTGCAAACGCTTCCTTAGACTTTCCGCATCAGAGAGTGTCCCCTTAATAGTTTCTGGTTTCTGAAAAGAAAAAATCTGTCGGGAGCGTGGCTTTGGATCATTAAAATCAGTAAAACGGATAATCTCTCCAGTGCTCTCATAAACAAATTTCAGCGGCGCATTTTCAATATGCTTCAAGTTTGCTGATGCATAGGCTTCAGCTTGAGCTTCATGGTTAGTAAGTCGATGTCCTTCTTCTTCACGTTTAGCTTCAATGACGCCAACAGGAATACGGTCCACAAAAAGAACGTAATCAACGGGGCCAATATCTGTGGGATATTCTCGAACGGCAATGCCAAGACCGGCATTAAAATTCAAAGATTTTCTATCCTGGACTTTCCAGCCAGATTGTACAAGCAGGGCATCTATCTTGTCGCGCGCTATCTGTTCAGGATTTTGATTCGCCATAATGTTTTATATCCTGTCAATCCAAAATATTCAAGTTAAATCATTTTTATATTATATCATTTATCCTTAATACTTAAGTCTTGTATGCATCCAGAATGTTGTTTTGGTATAATATTGCCCCATGTATGTCTTTTTGGAGAAAATTACCTGAATATTAACTGCGATATTTATGCCGCAAGGTTCCGCGTTTCACGAAGGTCCGACCTTCGTTTGTGCTATTTGAGGAATTTGATGAATCCGGCGTTCTCTATCCTCCAGATGGAATCCCCCGTGGGCACCCAAGCAAACCAGCCGCCCCTTTTTGAAACCCCCATGTTGAAAGCCAGCCGGTCAACTTCTGAAGGATTGATACCTATACTCCTGAAAGGTATCTTCATCTCGGACATCCAGCTTTTATTTTCCTCGTCTATTAGCACCCGTTTATATTCAACAGATTGCCGGATGCTTTTCACAGTCTCAAAAGGCATCTTAAAGTTATCTTTCACTTCAACCCTGCCGTCGCCATATCCCCAAAAAACGTATATGGGACCTGTAGGCATGTCTTCAAGCCACCATCCCCTGCTGTGAGCTCCCATCTGGCTTTCAATGGCAACCTCAAAAACAGGAAGGTGTTTCTTCATCCTTTCAGGCATCCCGGTAGTCCATGGGTCAGGTTCATGCAATGTAGCTATGTAAAGGAAGTTCCTGTCGTAATATACGCATGAATATGTATCCGGACCTTTCTTGTCTCCGCCCTTGAAATGCCTGTTTATCAGCATAGCCTTTTTCTTATCAAAGAGGCCCGGCCATTCATCTTTACCCGTTTCTCCGTCTATGATGATTGGCTTTCCCGCAAGCAGGACTTCATACGTCAAGGGCGGGCTGACCCTTTTAAGAGCCTTCATGGTTGCCTTAATTTCCCCTATGGCGCTCCAGTCTGACTCATAATATCTTCCGATGTCCTGCGCGGTTCTCTTTATCGGCCAGCTTGCCCTCAGGCCGTCTTCATATACTCCTATTCTGTCCATATTCACCGGCTCGCAGCCGGTGATGCCAAAGACAGGGGACCCGGGCCTGAGCCTGAAATCCATCTTTTCCTTATCCATGAACATGGGATCCTGTCCGTCCCAGTTGTTTTGAAACAGGGTGGTTTCCCTCGTGTCGCTGCTGAAGGAAACAAAACGGCCGCCCGTATTCACGTTCCTCTCTATGATACTGCCCTGGATTTTCCCCCACCCTGCAGGTTGGTGTTTCATCAGTTCAAATATGGGGGGATACCTGTATCTCCACGGAGGCTGTTTTGTCCTGAATCTCTTATGATATACAGTCTGGTATCCCATTGTCCGCAGGTTGGGCCCCGCATCTATATCCAGTCCTTTGCAGAAAATATAGGACCTGTCGCTCTGCCCTATGCTGGTTCCTTCACCGTCAACAAAGATGTTGTTTGTGAGATAGTTGCCCGGAAACGTGCTTGATATGCCGGTAGGAACCCTGTAAAAGATATTCTTTTCTATCACCAGCCCTGAATTCATGGCATCTATGTGTATCGCGTTCAGTCCGTGGGTAAGGTTGGGAGAAGAATGTGTGCTTATGTGGTGGAAGAAATTGTTCCTTATAACGGTTCCCCTGTTCATTAGAGCCGTCCTCTCTCCGTAAATGTACATGGCCCCCAGTTCCCTTCCCTCATGAACTACGTCGTGCATGTCGTTGAATTCTATAACATGGTCGTTTTCGTCAAAGTATATCCCCTGCATGGGGCTGTCGTGTATCACGTTATGGGAAACTATCTGTCCGGTTCCTTCAATCCACAGGGCAGTCCTGTATCCGCCGCAAAACCTGTTAAAACGGTATATGTGGTTGTTTTCGACGGTATGCCTTGCAGGTATGAGCTTTGTCCTGTCGCCGCCGTTAAGGGAAACTCCGCCCTCTCCCATATCGTACATGTCGCACCCGACAACTGAGTGGTTCCAGCCGCTTTCTATTCTCACGGCAAACTGGCCGGTATTGCGTATGATGCTGCCGGCAACGAGATTCTCCCTGCCCCCTTTAATCTCAATCCCGCTCCTCCATGTTCCTTCCAGGACCAGTCCGAAAAGAATAATATCTGAAGCATTATTGAAACTGACAACCGGTTTATCAAGGGTGGTTGCTATGACCTCGCTCTTTTTTATATCTCCGGGAGGATAAAAGTATAGCTTGCCTGTTTCCCTGTCAAGATAGAATTCTCCCGGTGCGTCAAGCTCGCTCAGCATGTTATACACGAAATACGGATGGTTTTTGGCAACAGGAGCCACCGCAAGCCACCTGTCGGCATCGGGAAGGGTATCGGGCAGAAGGTTGATGACTTTCTTTTCCGTATCTATGGAACCTATCTTTACATGGATAAGAGAATACGGCTGGTTCACGCCAAGGTATCCTTTTACCCACATCTCTTTCTCTTCCTTCCATCTCTCAGGCCTGCCGCCCGCATAAACAAATTTGCCTTTCTGGTACTCGGTATTCCGGGAAACCCCCTCAACCACGGTCAGTCCGGCAACCCTTTCCCATCCCTCGTTGGGCCATCTCGCCAGCCTCATGATTTCCCCGTCACAGATGAGCTCAAGGGCACCTGGACGCGGCGTCCTTACATGGCGCCCGCGGGGCAGCAGCCGGCCGTACCCGGTTATGCCTTCTTCTTTCAGGTCTGCAACCCAGACCCTGCCTTTTGCTTCTTCCGGCACTCTTTCCAGGATAACGGGGTCTTCAAGAAGCGTGAAATTGCTTACCTGTTTTCCGCCTATGAGCCTGGCTTCTTCACCGGGATAACTGCGGTAGACAACGGGTCCATTTCCCGTTCCGGAATCATCCTGCCCGAAGACAATCCCGTCTGTCAGGAAATAGTTCCCGCCCCTGAGATATACTGCGATTCCGCCTTTCGGCATACCTTTCGCCTTTATTCTCCTTGCCTCCTCCTGTGCCCGTATAATCGTGGCAAAAGGTTTATCTTTTGTACCGGGATTGGAATCACTGCCGCGGGATGAAACATATAAAGAATATTCCGGACTGTTAACCCGCTCAAGTCTTTTCTGACTTGCGCTTTTAATAAAGGCTCCGTCAGCCGCTCCTTCCATGGCTTCAAGCCTGTCGCGCACATCAAGACGGCATCCGTCATTGGGAAAAGAAGAAGATTCCTCTTCCCTGAGGAGTTCCTCGTATAAAGACCTTGCCCTGGAATAGTTACGCCCGGCCTTATATGTATCCGCGGTGAAAAGGCGGGCATTGAAAATATGGTGTTTGAGCGCACCTTCAGTTCTCATTACCTGCCCGTATAGCCGGCGCGCCCTTTCATAATCTTTCTGTTCAAGATATAACTCAGCCTGCCTGAATAAACCGTATATGCGGTAATGGGAAGACAGACCCGGTATAGCGTAAATTTCAGCGTATGTCCTGTGTGCTCCGGCATAATCCTTTTCCAGGCGGTAACTTTCAGCTATGTTGAAAAGTGAAAGAGACATGCCGTAACCGGGCAGGCCTTTAAGTTTTTCATATTCGGCACGGGCTGCCCCGTAATTGCCGGACATGATAAAAACATCGGCCGCTGCAAAAATGTCTTTTTCGGACTCGCCCGAAGGACCCCTGCTCAGTTTCTCTATCTCTTTTCCGTCCAATACCCTGTTGTATATGACAACCTCGTCTATATCCATTACAATGGAACCGACCCCGAGCTCTGAAAAGCCTATTTTGAAAAAGTTGGCATGTTTAACGGGTATATACTCTTCTTCAAACACGTTGGAAGATATAAGTTGGCCGTTCAGGTAAAGATTTATCACCTTGCCGTCCCATGTAAAAGAAACATGGTGCCAAACGTTGTCAGGCATTGCGGCATCGGTCCTCATATTGCAGCCCCCCTGTTTACCTATGCCCAGGATTATTCCCGCAACCGGGTCGTATGTCGTATATATGCGCCAGCCTTCCCTGTATCCCGAAACCGACATTATGTGCCCGTCCCTGTTTTTACTTGCCGGAAGGATACTTCCCGGACCCTGCCTGCGAAACCATGCCTCTACCGTAAACTGCCTGTTTTCAATGTTGAAAGTTGGCCCCTGGTAAAAACCGCGGTCAAGCCTTACCGCCTTTTTCTCGGGCCACCTTCCTTCCACAACCTGCAGGTCGTCAAACACCTCTTTCGTCTGCCTGTCGGTATAAGGAACGAATTTCAGGTCACCCCCGTTGCCGCTCAAATCCTTAACGATACTTTTACTGTCGGCAACATCTTCAAAGGTATAATACCTTGCAACGCTTTCATCCCTGATGATGGCATCCCTTCTCTTCAGCCATTCCCGGTAGCCGGGACTCTCTGCCGATAGACTGAAAGCAAGCATCATTGCCGTAACTATAATATATCTTAATATCTTCACCTGTTCTCCCCCTGTCAATAGAAAAGTTTCACGGAACACCTGCCTTTGAAATTTTCCATTTCAACAGTTTCTGTATCCGCACAGTATAAACCGCCTTCCACCCTTACAGGTTTTCTGCCCTCGGGATGGGGAATTCTTATCATGACTTTTCCAGGTTTTTTCTTACCCCTGCATTCAAAATAAGCCGTTATGGCGCTTTTCCCTTCAAGTTCCGAAACCGCGCCGAAAGATATCTTTCCGAAATAACTTGAGGCATTTTTCACTTTTATCTCTTTCCCGTTTTCAAGCCATTTTCCCGGTATTGCTGAAAAGAGCTTTATCTCGTCACCTTCTTCAAGGTATAGCATCCAGCGGGTCTGCATGAGAAACCATGCTTCCTCGTGAGTCTTGTGCTGGCCTGCCTCAAAATAGTGTTCCCAGAAGGTATAGGTCTCCCTGTCCATGAGGGCTGTCATCTGGTTGTAATAGCATTTAAGAAATGCTTTGACTTCTCCCCTCTTTATGTGGGCAAAATCGTGGCGGGAGTAATAAGGCTGGCTCAAGGCCGCATTTTCCATGGTTACGGGAAACTGGTTATGCTTGAGCAGGAAATGGGAACCAATCTCTTCGGGATTAAGGACTTCCCCTATTATAAGCCAAAGCGCTCCGGTCGTAACACCCCTGCAGGCAAATGCGCCGTGGCTGAACCAGTTGCCCCCGTCGGCATAAATGATAATATTGCCGTTCTGCTCAACCCATGGAGGCGTAAAAGGAGCCCATGAACCGTCACCCACCGGAACGACAGGGGCGTTTGACATGGCAAAGTAGAAACCGTTTCTTATATCCTGCCGGTAATTTTCAACCTCGGCATGAAGCCGGCTGGAATATGACGGTTCAATTTTTGCAGTTATCTCCGCTATCCTTTTCAAGCCGACGTAACTTCCCGCATTAAGAAAGAACGAATGATAGAAGTCGTTTGGGTCGGCCACCTTTCCGTCAACCATGCCGTAAAAACCTTTTTTCCTGCACTCCTCAGTCTTATTCTTTTCTCTCCACTTAAGTATATAGTCAACCGCTTTTTTCACGTTGGGCATAATCCTCTTGAGCCACTCTTTGTCGCCCGTATGACGGAAGTGCTCGCCTACGGTCCAGAGCAGGGGACCGGTTTCGCTTTCGTAACGGCCGAAGTTCTGTATGAAACCGCTCTCCTGCTGCCTTTCAAAAAAGAACTGGATGGAACGTTCCGCCAGTTTGTGCCATCCCACTGAATCAAAATACTGGATGATGGGAGCGCTCTCGGTGCCTATGGGACTGTACCATCCGATATGAGGTGCTACCGGCTCCTCCGGCTCTTTCCCGAGGGCAACGATATCACAGTGAAGAAGCCCTGCTTTCACAGCTTCGTCTACTTTCTTTTCGGGAAGGTTGAAAGAGGCGGCACTTTCAAGTTTTTCTTTCCAGTAATCCCTGGCTCCCTGAAGATGCTTGTCAAAATCTATTCCGGCAAGATTCTCACCTCTTTTTTCATCAAGAGGGGAATGGGGTATGAAGATATCAAAAACCGCTTTTTCACCTGGGGAGAGAAGAACGGCCATCTCCCTTTGAGGCAGGGGTTTGCCGTTAAAACGAGTCAGGGCCAGTATCCTGTTTTCAAAAAAAGCAAATCCCTTCCCGGCTTCAAAAGAAATTCCCTCTATATCATTTCCTGTGCGAAAATACGGGCTTTTAAACCAGGCATAGCAGGGAGTTTTACCTGTATTGACGGCTTCTACCCTGCAGCAGAGGATAACCTCTTCTTCCCTTTCATACATCTCTTTTTCCAGGAACTCTTTTATCTCTTCCCGGCCTTTTTCCCCCAGCATATTTCCCCCGGAATTGGCATAGGCGGCAAGCCAGTGGGTTCCTTTCACATTTTCTTTTTTCAAAGGGCTCTTTTCAAGTGAAGCAAAAGCTGTTACATGGTAATGCATGAATTTTTCCTTCTGGACAGCCTTCAGTATGGGAAGACACCCTCCATCAAGACTCCTGGATATCTCGTATCGGCAGGAAGCGCCCTGCCCTATGGCAAAGAGAAGGTCCTGCGACAACCAAAGTTTGCTTTTATGCGCAAGGTAACAGGAAGAGATTTTGCCGAAAAAACCGAATTTTTCCTGGTATCCGAAACGGAATATCCTCATATCCCGTGATATCCCCAGCCAGGTGGGAGCGTACTGCTGCCTGTTTATGGAAGCGGCATTTTCAAAAGTTTCCTCGGGTTCATTTTCAAACCTTGAGAAATCCGACATGATTTTCCTGTTTTCGATATCCCAGGAAACCTCTTCATAAGAACGCCTGTCACTCTGCTGAAGAACAGCAACGCCGTATTCCGGTATCCATACAGGATTTTCAGAATCAAAGACATCCCTGAGGAAAAATGAGAAAGAATTGGTTTTTGTCCTTACCCGCACTATAGTGGCAAAAGCCCCTGCTTCAATATTTGCTTCCGATATAACTGCTTCCAGGGTTCCCGCCTCCGATTCAAAGTCAAAGGAACCTCCCCTGCACAAGCCTTTGCCTTCGGCAATAACAACAAAATCAATTTCCCCGTTCAGGACTTCCACAACCCCTTTGCCGGGAGCTTCCTCCCATAAAATTTTTATTTTCGCCTTCATATCTTTTTCTCCTCTGGATAAATATTATATTTTTATTCCCTTCATGATTTTTTTAAAATTATCCGCAAGGGCGGGAGCAAGCTCCCTGTCCGGCAGAGGTATGGAAAGAAATCTTCCAAGTTCCCATGCCAGATTATGCCCGCCCGCGTCGCTGCCAAAGACCACCTTTTTTATCCCGGCACGCCTGATGGCGTCGAGCCAGTCGGCCTGGGTGGTAAAACTGCCGCAGAACTCAAGGTAGACATTCCGGTTGGCTGCAGCCAGTTCCACGGCTTCCTCCCTTCCTCCTGATCCGCCGGAATGTCCCAGGATGAAGACGGCCTCCTTATAATGGTACGCGATATCTTCAAGCATGCGCGGAGAATCGAAACTTCCTCCCCATGTGTGTATCAGTATGGGCATTCTTTTTTTATCAGCGTACTCCCAAACAGGGATATACCCCTCATCGGTCAGGGGAATCCTCCAGTAGCTTGCCAGTATCTTAAACCCGATGAAGAGTTTCCTTGAAAAAAAGCTGTCCAGCATGGGAAGAAGCCTTTCCCCGTATAAAGGATTGAATGCAAGGTAACCATTGAAGCGTCCGGGATACCTTCTCATTATCTCCTCTATCTCGAGGTTGCTCGATATGGGTTCTCCAAAGAGTCCGCTTTCCGGTGCCACGACCGATAGTGAAACCCCGCATTCGTCCATCTGCTTTACCATGTTGGAAACATTCTCTTCCATGTCTATATCTCTCACTATCCAGCCCCTCGTTGACGGCCCCGTGTGGGTATGGGCATCAATAACCTCAATATTTTTCAATGGCAGACCCCTGCTGAAATCCTTCCATAGCGGTTTTCCTGCAAGAATGGGCGGCTCTTTCACAAGTTTGCCCCCGGCAGTCTCCATGCCCAGCATTTTTCCTATGTTCCCGCAGTATATGAGATTTCTCTCGTTTTCCGTTATCTTTGCATGTTCAAGGGCAGCGATGGAAGCCCCGTAATGTGACTTGAATCCCATGCCGAAAAGCACCCTCTCCAGCCCGAATTCATCACGGAGGAATTCTATTGCATCCCGCATATGAAGCCATGAAGTTTCTATGTAAATATTATCCGCACGCCACATCGCATCCACGCAATTGTTGAATGCACCCCACATGGCTTCCGTAAGAACAAACTTAATGCCGGGAAATTTTCCAGCCAGCTCAACGAACCCGGCAAAATCAGCCGGACCGTTTGAATCCCTGACGCTCCACAGGACAACCGGCCTGTAATCGCTTACTGCCCCAAGAACCCTTTCTATCGTCCTCATTTCAAACCTTGAGGTTCCGGGGAATATCCTCAAAGCCCTGAGATTGAACTTTTCAAAGGATTCACGGAGAAAAGAAATGGCACCGTATTCATAGAAGTTGGAAGGAGTTATAACAAAAGCAGGAAGGAGCCTTTTTGAATATTCATTTTTAACTGAGATTTCAGCAAGAAGCTTCCTGTTGCCGTAAACAGGGTTGAAATCAAGAGCCTGCCTGTGCCATACAAGACAGCGGTCTATACCGAGATAATCCATGTGGCTGAGAAGATGGGAAGCCTCCGGGAAATCTGCAGAACCGTACGCTCCTTCTCCTATGCACCCGTTGACACTGAACCGTTCCATTCTTCCTCCTTTGCACGTCATATCTGTTCTTTCAAGATTTTTTTTAAGTATTTATCCTCAATGAAAAGCTGCGCATTTTTGAAATATGGTAACATTTAATAAGTATTGCGTAAATATTAAACCTTATCGTCTTAAAAGCTTGCAATTCGGATAATTGGGTTGTACAATTGTAAAGAACATGAAGATAAATCATAATCTCTCACCTTGAAGGCGTAGCAAGGGAGAATTCCCCTCACAGTTGAGGAGAAACAGGGAAGAGTTCCCCGGAAATGCCCGGGGTAAACAGGACAAGCCCCTCACAGTTGAGGAGAAACATGGAAGAGTTCGGGACAAGCCCCTCACAGTTGAGGAAAAACAGGGAAGAGTTCCCCTGAAATGCCCGGGGTAAACGGGACAAGCCCCGGATAAGCCCGGGGCAAGCGGGACGGCAGAAATGGAAGGGAGCATGATAATAAAGCGTTATAACCCGCTTTGCTTTCTTTTAAATTTGCAGTAAACAAACATACCTTGTACAGTAAAAGGTTGTTTTCCGGATTATGAAAGAATGATGCCGATGAAAGATATTTATTTCCTTCTAATAAAACCAGGTTGGCAACGGAGAAGAAAGAATGAATATAGTTGTAACAGGAGGAGCCGGATTTATAGGTTCTCATTTTATCAGGCTTCTGGTTAAGAAATATCCCGGTTACAGGATACTTAATATAGATAAACTGACCTATGCTGGTAATCTTGCCAACCTTGAGGAAATTGATAAACATCCCTGTTATACATTCATGAAAGAAGATATCTGCAATAAAAGAACGATGGAGAAGGTCGTCCGGGGATATGATGCCGTCATCAATTTTGCGGCCGAATCGCATGTCGACAGGTCCATAAGAAAACCGGAAAAATTTTTGAAAACCGATATTATGGGAACATTCAGCCTGCTGGAAGCCTGCAGGAAAGCAGGCATCAAAAAGTACATCCAGATATCCACAGACGAGGTGTACGGCAGCATTGAAAAAGGTTCATTCACGGAAGAAAGCCCTTTGAATCCTTCCAATCCTTACTCGGCAAGCAAGGCCTCTGCGGACATGCTGACTATTTCCTTCGGAAAAACCTATAACCTGCCGGTTTATATAGTACGCAGCACGAACAATTACGGGCCCAACCAGCATCCCGAAAAGGCCATTCCGCTTTTTATAACCAATGCTTTTGAAAACCTCTTACTTCCCATTTATGGGAACGGCCGGCAAAAAAGGGATTGGCTTTACGTAACAGATAATTGCCGGGCGATAGACACAGTATTGCATAAAGGCTCAGACGGAGAAATTTACAATGTATCAGCCGGCAGCGAGAAAGAAAATATTATCCTTGCAGGCATGATTCTCCGCCTCACCGGCAAACCGGAATCCCTTATCAAGAAAGTGGAAGACAGACCCGGACACGATAAAAGGTACAGTATTTCTTCAGAAAAAATCAGAAAACTTGGCTGGAAGCCGGAGATACCTTTTGAAAAAGGCCTTCTGATAACCGTTGAATGGTATGAAAAAAATGCGGGCCCTTTAAAAAGAAAAATGGAAAATACAAGAGATTGACAAGATATCCGGAAAGTTGTATAATTAAATTTCGGTTTTGTTATTGACTTTTTTTCTGAGAATTCCATTTGTACGCCCCCATCGACTAGTGGTTAGGTCACCACTCTTTCAAGGTGGTAGCAGGGGTTCGAGTCCCCTTGGGGGCGCTTACCGCGTCTTTTCAGCATACCTTGTATTTCCAAACTCCGCTGGAGGCAAAATGAAAAGAAAAATTTTGACAATGGATGGAACAGGAAGATTTGAGGTGCAGCAGCAGGATGTCCCCTCATTGAAAGAATATGAAGTGCTCGTGGAAGTAAAAGCATCGGGAATAAGTCCCGGCACTGAACTGGGAGGAATAAAACACCTCAGAACAAACACAACACCTGCTTTTGAAGCAAGGGGTTTCGGCTATCAGAATTCCGGCATTGTAATTGAAAAAGGCCCGCAGGTCAGAACCATTGAGAAAGGAATGAGAATTGCCTGCATGGGAGGCGGGGCAAAACATGCAAGCATTGCCGCTGTGCCTCAGAATCTCTGTGTTCCCATTCCTGAAAAAATTTCCTTTGAAGAGGCATCATTTTCAAACCTTGCAGGAACGGCTCTACAGGCAATAAGAAGGGCAGAACTTGAATTCGGGGAAAATGTGATTATCTTTGGATTGGGAATTCTGGGAAACATGATAGGACAGCTGGCCTCAATCTGCGGAACTCATGTATGCGGAGTTGATTACATCGAAAAACGCAGGTCAATAGCAGGTAAAACAGGATTTGACCTTGTTGTTAATCCCGCAGATGAAAACTGGGTCAAAGAATGCCAGGACTTTTCTTCGCCTTACGGGATAGACTGTGCTTTTATCTGTTTCGGAGGCGATGCTACGCAACTTTTCCAAAATATCCTGAAGGTGATGAAAACCTCACAGGACAGGCATTTCATGGGAAGGGTTGTCATACCCGGCGGATGCGAGATTAAAACGAGATTTGCATCATCCATGGGCAACATGGATATAAGAAGCTCCGCGCGTACAGGCCCCGGGTATCACGATGACGATTATGAACAGGGAAAGGATTATCCCAGAGGTTTCGTACCGTGGACCACGAAACGCAACATTGAGGAATTCTACAGGGCAACGGCAAAAGGATTGATAGACATGAAATCTCTTATAACACACTCGTTTCCTCTTGATAAAGGACCCGATGCCTGCAACCTGGTTGTGGATTCTCCGGACAAGACTCTTGCAGTGGTTCTTAAGCCTTGAAAAGTTTCTTCTCTTCTTAACGAAGCTTCTTCATGAGCGTTTTCGCGTAACTTTCCAGGTGACGATATCGGGATTCCTTATAGTATTCCAGCCACATATACGGGATAAGCCCCTTATGTACTTTTACCCAGGTTTCAAGAACCTTGAGTCCTTCTTCAAGAGTTTTTTCAATCAGCCTGCATATGGCATCGTTCTCATGCGGGTTCTTTCTCTCTTTTTCCCCCGAAAGAAATGCGGGTCTCGGTCCTATCTGGCAGAGAATATTTATCATACTCCTTTTCCACATGTCAACGGCGGTACAGGCTTCCAGGCACCTCTTAAAACTCTGTCCGGCAAGTTTCTTCATCTTACCGGCATTCAGAAATTTCCTTGCTTCCTCAATATACCCGGCAGGCAGACTGCCGTCCCACATGGCACAGCCTGAAACAACAAGAGAATCCAGAGACGCTTCAAGGCTCTCGCAGGGCGACATGAAACTGTTGTACCTGCTCCATCCAGTTGCCACGATGCCTTTAAGCTCACTTTCCCTGAACACTTCAAGCCATGCAAGTATATTGTCGGCCCTCTGCCCCATGTCGGGCAATTCTGCCATGTTCCCATCAGCACCTTTGAAAGCCGAAGCTCCCCATACGGAAATGCCTGCTTCGCAAAACCTTGGGATGGTATTTATCGCGCGGCTGCTCAACACGGGACCGTACGCCCATGCCATAAGGTCCGTTTTTCCTTGCAGTTTTTTGGTCTCGCCGGCGCTCCATTTGCACATCATGTCAAACCACAGAATGGGCTGTATGCCTTTTTCTCCAACGTATTCAAGCAGAGGGGAAACCTGCTTCAGGTAAAGAGCTGCCCTGCCTTCTTTTTCAACAATCTTTTTACATTCCGGGCATGAGCCCATGATAAAGGCTTCGTCGCCTCCCAGATGAAGATATCTTATCCTGCCCTGATGTGTTTTGAGTATATCTTTTATGAGGTCTTTTATCAGCTGCCTGCTTTCTTCCTTTGAAGGACAGAGTTCCGACATGTTTGCGGGATTTTCTCTGAGACCGGCAAACCTTTTTTTCGACAGCACGGTTTCAAGATGACCGAAACACTGGACAAGGGGTATCACTTCAATTGAAAGTTTTTCCGCCCTGTCGAGGAATTTTGTCACGGCCGCTTGGGAATATGCAGTTTCATTTTTAAGTTCGGGGTATTTTGACCAGGGATATGTATCTTCCCACTCAACGAGAACGCAGTTTATCCGGGCAAGGGCCATTATTTCAAGCATTTCATGGAGCCTTTTCTCTGTCGGAGGAAGGCCTTTAAGGTCAAGATGAACGCCCCTCAGATTAACAAGCGGTTTTTTCCTGTTAAACATATCTTCTCCATGGTAATCAGTATAAATTCAAAAAATGCATGGTTGTAAAATCCAAATTAAATATAGGAAATCTTATCTTTTGAGGCGAGCTTATTCAGGAATGATAAGCTTTTGACCGATAAAAACAGTGTCTTTTTTGAGCTTATTGGCTGTCTTGATTTCTTTTATGGTTGTTTTAAACCTGCTGGCCAGAACACTGAGGCTGTCTCCCTTCTTTACCGTATAATATTTTTTTTCCGCAGCCTTCACAGGAATTTTTTCATCTTTTTGCTTTTCCTCTGTCCGGGGCTGAACTTCAATTGCCGGGTCTCCTGACTTTTTCAGGCTTAAGAGTTCCTTTCTAATCCAGAATATCTCGCTTTCCTGCCGTGTAATTTCGTCAAGAAAAACAGCCATGTTTTTCACTGATTTTTCTTCAATGGAGTTAATCCTTGCAGTATTTTTATCCAGGTCGGAAGATACACTGTTAATGGATTCCGTGATTTTGAGCTGCGACTTATTTATGGTGAGCATATCATTCTGTATGGAAGATAAATTCTTGCTCAGGGAAGAAATTGACGATATAATATCGTTGTAAGTCTTCTTGAGCCCGTCGATATCCCGTCGCAATTCGAAATTCTTCTGCTCGACGTCAGCTCTTTCTTTCTTCATTTCTTCTGTAAATTTATAATCAAGCTCATCTATCTTTCCCCTGAGCTCTCTTATATCGCCACCCACTGAAGAAAGCTGCGAAGAAATAATAGCCTTTTCTTTTGTCAGATTTTCGACATCCGAAGAAAGCCTGTCATTTTTTTTAGAAAGCGAGCTGATGTCTGAAGATACAGCGGAAAACCTTTCATTCGTGTTTGTTTCAAGGACCTGAAACCGTTCGGCTATTACCTTCGACGTCGCATAAAAATCATCCTGCACATTGGAAACCTTGCTCTGCACCACTCCAATGTCGTCTTTCGTGGCAATTGTTTCGCAGCCGGCAAAAAACAATGAAACAAGTGACAGAAAGAAGAACGGCATTAAGTAAAATTTCATTTTTTACTCCGCTATTTTAAAATCAGCCCTTCTATTTTTAGCCCACGCATCTTCATTACTGCGGGTATCGGCCGGCATATCCTTGCCGTAACTTACAGTGTAAAGCCTCTTGGGCGATACACCCAGTTCAACAAGAAACCGCCTTGTGCTCAAGGCGCGCTGTTCTCCGAGAACAAGGTTATATTCCCTTGTGCCTCTCTCATCGCAATGTCCTTCTATCAAAACTTCCATGTTGGGTTTTTCCAGCAGATATCTTCCGATTTTTGTCAGGACTTGCACGTCAGCCGTCCGTATATCATACCTGTCATAGTTGAAATATATCCGCTTGAATATTTCTGCCAGCTCGGGACTGATATCCGAAGGCGATTTAAAAACCTTGCCTTCGGGAATAGGCTGCAGGGGAATAGGCTGGCCCTTTGTTGCCTGCTGAGTTTCATATGCAGTAGCTTTTCCGGCGTCTCCGGAACCGTGAGTTTTAACAGTCGTGCCGGGTGTAACCGGATTAATAGGCTCTATATCCTGAGTGAAAATAGACAACGCAGAAGGTTTAACCTCCTCTTTTTTTGTACCATCAATCGCACCATCGAGAAATTTTTCCCTTGCTGTTTTTGGACACTGGCAGCCGGCAAGAAATATCAGCGCAGCAAACAGAAATAGAATTCTTAAATTCTTCATTACGACCCCCTTTTTCGGTTGAAAAAAACATGCATTCTTTTCCATTATATAACAAACTGCCATTTTGTCAATCAGAACCCCAATTGGGGCTGAAAGCATTATACGCGGCATTGGTCAATCTTCTCTTTTCTCTTGTCAGAATATCTATCACCATTACTGTTGAAGGCCGCATCCTGATGTTGGAATAGACTATATGCCTGCTGTTGGGCGCCCAGGAAAGGTCTTCGCTACCAAGTAATTCGCCTATGATGCTTGTTTCTCCCGTCGAAACTTCATACACGGCTATTCCGTAATTGCCTCCTTTGAGAAACACGTAGGCTATATAATTGCCGTCAGGAGACCAGGCTGGCGACGTGGAATATCCAGACACGAAGCTTATCCTTTTTATCCGGCTCCCTTCTCTCGTCATGGTATATACCTGTGCGGTTCCATGCCTGTCAGAAACAAAAGCGATCATTTTCCCGCAGGGGGAAAAGGAAGGAGAAGCGTCGGTGGCGGAACTGTATGTAACCCTGTTTATAATATTCCCGCTGAAATCGGAGATATGTATTTCGGGATGGCCTGTCCTGCTGAGAACGACTGCCATTTCTCTTGTCTGGTTGCATGGAGAAGCGCAGGCGTTAAGTCCAGGCTGGGCAAGAATAATTTTTTCTTCTCCTGTGGATATATTCTTTTTCACAAGTTTCGGCCAGCCGCCCTGGTATGACACAAAGAGAAATTCCCTGAACGGCGTCAGCCATTTAGGATAATGGACAAGGTATTCTGCATCAGTGAGCCGGACCATATTCTCACCGTCATAGTCAACCTGGTATACCTGGTATTCTCCCGTAGCATCTGACACAAAAAGCACCTTGCTTCCTGCGATTCCCTTCTTTCCGGTAAGATGAAAAACGATATCATCGCATATCTTGTGCGCAAGGGAACCGGCAGGCTCTGTTTTTTTATATGCCTTTTCAAACATGACCTTTTCATCCAGCATGTCTTCAAC
>Ga0116144_10003351_pt1 | contig 16101 bp, 14 predicted proteins | sample AD_UKC035_MetaG_FD_89746 | JGI IMG/M metagenome (GOLD analysis project Ga0116144, IMG submission 89746) | Active sludge microbial communities of municipal wastewater-treating anaerobic digesters from USA - AD_UKC035_MetaG | ecosystem: Engineered > Bioreactor > Anaerobic > Digestate | place: USA...
CGCCAATGATACATAAACCATGTTAGTTTTTGGTGAATTCATATCTATGCGCAATTTATCATTTTCTGATAAGTTCTTAGCCAAAATTTTGGCATTCTCGTGGTCATCTGCTAACCTATCAATCATGGTTTCTAAGGCAACAATCCCTGCAGCGGCAATCACACCAGCTTGGCGCATACCGCCCCCTAATTGTTTCCTTATTCGTCTTGCTTTTCTTATAAATTCTTCTGCGCCACATAAAACAGAACCTACAGGTGCACACAATCCTTTGCTTAAACAAAAAGTAACTGAATCTACAGGATCGGTTAAAGACTTAACATCAACATTTTGCGCAACAGCTGCATTAAATACGCGCGCACCATCTAAGTGTAGATTTAATCCATGTTGTTTAGCAATTGATTTAACTGATTGAGTATAGCTAGGTGTGAGTGGTGCACCTCCACATCGATTTTGTGTATTTTCTAAAATAATTAACTTTGAAGGTGGAAAATGATCATCCACAGACCGGATCGCAGCCTTGATGTCGTTTATCAAAAGGGTACCATCATCTTTATTAGGTATTGTATGAGGATGGACACCCCCTAATGCCGAAATACCACCTGCTTCAAATAAGAAAGTATGAGCTTTCGTTCCCATGATAACCTCATCGCCTCTGCCGCAATGGGTTAATACCGCAATAAGATTGCCCATAGTGCCAGATGGAACGAATAAACCTGCTTCCTTTCCTAGCTTTTCTGCTGAAAGCTTTTCAAGTTGATTGACTGTAGGATCTTCCTGATAAACATCATCGCCAACTTTTGCTTCCGACATTGCTTTCCACATTGCTTCTGTCGGTTTTGTAACGGTATCGGATCTAAAATCAAAATAGTCCATCGCTCACCTCTTCCTCTCTTATTAGTTTGTCGATAATGGAGTTTAACTCAGTTGGGAACTTAGCCTGGAATTTTAATGGATGTGTTTCTCCATACAAGCAAATTTCTAATTGCTGTGCATGTAAAAAGAAACGATCTAGTGGTATTGACGGTTTCTTGAAGCCATAAATCCGATCTCCAACGACAGGGCAGCCTAGAAATGCCATGTGGACACGGATTTGATGTGTTCTTCCTGTTAAAGGGTAAACATCAAGTAATTCATGGTTCTTAAATTGCCGAACTCGGTAGTATTCTGTAATTGCAGCGCGGCCTTGTCCTTCAACAGCCGCAGCCATTTTTTGCCGATGTTTTGAGTCGCGACCTATTGCTACTTCAACTCTGCCTTCAGGTGTTGGGGGGTGTCCATCTACAAGTGCTTTATAAAGTTTTTTTGCTTTATGTGATTTAAATTGGGTGATATACCAACGATAAGCCTTAGAAGTACGAGCAATTAATAGGATGCCGGATGTTTCTTTATCTAACCTGTGGACAATCCCAGGTCGTTGAACTTCTCCAACTTGTTCGATATCTGGCCACTGGGAAAGGAGTGCGTTTACAACAGTCCCTGTTTCATTACCCGCGCCAGGGTGCACTACCATGCCAGCTGGTTTGTTAATAATTATTGTATTTTCATCACTGTATATAACATTCAGACTGATATCCTCGGGCGAAATTTGGGTTTCTATGATTTCAGGCAAAACAATATCAATAATCATCTCGTCACTTAATTTGTGACTTGGTTTATCAATGACATTGCCATTGATACGAACTTTGTCATCTGAAATTAATTTTTGAATTACAGCACGAGAAATACCTGGGATTTGATTTGTAAGAAACTTATCTAAACGAATAGAACTCTCACCAGAATATCTGAACTGCTTTTTCAATTCGTTAGGAGACATAATCTGGTTTATTTTTCGTCGATCGCATCATTTGTTACAATTATCTCACTACTCTTCTTGACCAAATTCTTTTGTTTGTGTTCACTAATTATCATACTTAAAAGTAAAATGCCAACGCCAATAGTAATGCTTGAATCAGCCACATTAAACACAGGAAAACTTCCAACAGAAATAAAATCTGTAACATGACCAATAGTAAGGCGATCAATAAGGTTGCCAACCGCCCCACCTAACTGCATTGCTAGTGCTATCCGGGATAAAGTATCTTTACTTGGAATTTGGGGAAAATAAAAAATGATAGCTATGGCAATTACAATCGCCATGATTGCTAAAATAGTACTGGCAGATTGGAACAATCCAAATGCAGCTCCTGTATTTTTCCAGTGAACAAAGCGGGCAAAAGGCGCAAGCCACTCGAGGGGCATCCACGTCTCTCCTACAGCCAAGTTCGATCGAACAATATTCTTTGTAAATTGATCTAAGAAAATGATTAAACCCGCAATAGTAAATAGGAAGAGAAAATCTTTTAGTAATTTCTTCAAATTATTTGTCCTTTTGCCTGCTAAATCTTACTAATACTAAGAATTAGGCTCTCATTTTCAAAGGAATCTTTAACTTGGTTCCAATCATGAGGTGCTTCTTTATTCACAACTTCTACAGCTAATGTTTCGGTTTCAATGTAATCTCTGAAAGCTATGATAGCAACTTCTAATCCTTTAGATGCTTGGTAGTATATCCGTATTCGATCAGCAATATCAAATCCTGAATCCTTCCGTAACGCTTGAACACGTCGTACAAACTCACGCGCTAATCCTTCATTTATCAAATCAAGGTCCAAATCAGTTACTAATGCAGCCATCAATGGACCTTCAGACACTACCTCAAAGCCAGATTTGGAATCTGTATGAACTTCAACCTCCTCAGGCAATATTTCATAGTACTTACCATTAATATTAACAACAACGGATAAACCATCTAGTAATTTCCTTGCGGTTTCATCAGCCGGCAAATGTAAAATTGCATTTCGTATTTCAGGATAAAGAGATTTATATTTTTGTCCTAGTTGTTTTGGTAATGGGTTTAAGGTGAATGACACTGCCTCTGATGCACTGCCTAATACTCTGACAGATTTTACATTTAGTTCATCCATCAGCAATTCTTTGTATCTTTCAATGACGCCTTGATCATCGACATTCCCAACAGCAAAGGCAACCTCAGCAAGGGGTTGTCGTACTTTGATATTAGATTTGTTTCTGGCCGAGTGACCCAATGAGACCAAACGCATCATGGTTAACATATCACGATTTAGTTTTTCGTCAATTAAACTTTCGTCATAGGTTGGCCAATCAGACAAATGAACAGATATTGGAGCTTCTGAATCTACAGATCGAACCAAATTTTGATGTAATTCCTCGGCAATAAATGGCATCGTTGGAGCTAGTAACTTAGATATTGTGGTAAGCGCTTGGTATAGGGTGTAATAAGCTGCAGCTTTATCTGCGTCGGACTCGCTCTTCCAGAAACGCCTTCTCGAACGTCGTAGATACCAATTAGAGAGTTGATCAACGAACTGTTCAATAGGCCTTGTGGCTTCTAAAACATCATAAGTTTCATAAGCATTTGTTACATCTCTAACTAATGCGTTTAACGATGAAAGCAACCAATTATCTAGGGAACTGAATTGCGGAATGATTCGATTATCAGGTGACCACGAATCCAAATTGGCGTAGGTCACAAAAAATGAGTAGGTATTCCACAATGTCAGTGTAAAGTTTCGAATAACCTCACCAACCAAGTCATTACTGAAACGTCTTTCGTTTGATGGCGGGCTGGAAGTATATAAATACCATCTTACTGCATCTGCACCATGTAAGTTTATAACATCCCAAGGATCAACTACATTACCCTTTGATTTAGACATCTTTTGGCCATTTTCGTCTAAAATCAGACCTAAACAAATCACATTCTTAAAACAAATGCTGTCAAATACTAATGTGCTAATGGCAAGTAATGAATAAAACCATCCCCTGGTCTGGTCTACAGCCTCGCAAATAAAGTCAGCCGGGAATTGAGATTCAAATTTTTCAATATTTTCGAATGGGTAATGCCATTGGCCAACCGGCATTGAACCCGAATCAAACCAAACATCTATTAATTCCTTGACCCTTGACATTGTGCCTTTTTGACAATTAGGACAGCTAAAAGTAACCTTATCAATAAATGGCCGGTGTAAATCCATTCCAGAAAGGTCTCTACCAGCAAAATTACTTAGCTCATCCACTGAACCAATACACACCTGGTTACCGCAACTGTCACACTCCCAAACAGGAAGCGGGGTTCCCCAATATCTATCTCTTCCAAGCGCCCAATCAATGTTGTTTTCGAGCCAATTTCCAAACCTGCCATTTTTAATATGATCTGGGATCCAATTAATTTCCTTGTTTAAAGCCACCAAGCGATCTTTCTTTGCACTTGTGCGAATAAACCAAGTAGGGCGTGCATAATATAACAATGGGGTATCACATCGCCAACAGAATGGATAACTATGAGTATATTTTTCGACCTTGAACAACAATCCTCGATCTTTCAAATCTTGAATGATGAGTGGGTCTGCATCTTTGACAAATTTTCCAGCCCATGGACGTACTTCAGATTTAAATTTTCCTTCGTCATTGACGCTCATCAAAACCGGTAAATTGTATATATTTGCCATCTGCATGTCATCTGCGCCAAAAGCTGGCGCGATATGAACCAATCCGGTACCATCTGATGTCGTGACGAAATCTGCGGCAACCACAAAATGTGCTGGCTTTTCAGGAGGCATAAATGTAAACAAAGGTGCATAGCGTTTACCTTTAAGAGTTTTGCCTTTCATAGTTTTATGAATTTTTAGATCTGAATCTTTAAAAACCTTATCCACTAAAGCCTTGGCCAAGATTAGTTTCTCACTGTAATCATCTTCTCCTGTCGATACTGTCACATAATCTACATCAGGATGAACCGCTACCGCAACGTTTCCTGGAAGTGTCCATGGTGTGGTAGTCCAAACTAGTAAATATGTGTTGGGTTCATCGACCAAAGGCATTCTTACATAAACAGAAGGGTCATCCGTATCTTGATAACCTTGGGCAACTTCGTGATCAGATAATGGCGTTCCACATCTAGGACAGTAAGGCACAACCTTAAATCCCTGGTATAAAAGCTCATTGTCCCAAATTGACTTTAACAACCACCAAACAGACTCAATATAGTCATTTGTATAAGTAACATAAGCACGATTAAAATCAACCCAAAACGCAATTCGTTCGCTTAACCTTTCCCAATCCTGGATTCTTTCAAATGCAGATTCGCGGCATAATGCATTGAAAGCTTCAATCCCATAAGTTTCGATTTGATTTTTATTTGTAAAACCAAGTTTCTTTTCTACTTCAATTTCTACAGGTAAGCCGTGCGTATCCCATCCACCTCGACGGTCCACAAAGAAACCCTGCATCGATTTGTAACGAGGAAACATATCCTTAAAAGCACGGGCTAATACATGATGTATGCCAGGTTTGCCATTTGCAGTCGGTGGACCTTCATAAAACACATATTGAGGGCAGTCTTGACGCTGTTCCATTGATTTTTGGAAGATATCATTATTCTTCCAAAAGCGCAGCATAGCTTCTTCCATCACGGTTACATTTAATTTTGACGATACAGACTTAAACATACAACCTCCAATAAAAAACTCATCCCATACCAGGGACGAGTTTATTCTCGCGGTACCACCCTGCTTCCTAAAGTTTTAGGCTCTCATTCGGATACTCAACTATCAAAGTTTTTGTTCTGCACAAATTTAACGGTTTGTGATTCCGGCGTTCTTAATTACTCAAAAGTGTTCAGATTGCAGCTCCAGAATGATTTTCAACCTTTTTCCTTTTACCCGGCTCGCACCAAATCCAGGCTCGCTGTCTAGTAAAAAAAGTTTACTCTTTTCTATCTAAGCTTATTCCAATTATTGTTATTTGATAAAAAACACTCGATTTATCGAGCGTCAAGGGTGCCTGGACGGTTTCGAACCCTCAACCTCCTCATCCACAGTGAGGCGCTCTGCCGTTGAGCTACAGGCACCATAATCAAAAGAAGATTTTATCACAGTCTTTAATCACCTGCAAGCAAACCAGAAAGAAATTCAACCGCTTCTTTTATCACAACTGTAAATTGATTATGTTTATCTAAATTTCTAATAGTTACGGTACTTTCTCGAATTTCATCTGGACCAACAACAATGACAAAATTTACACCGAGTCGGTCTGCGTATTTAAATTGCTTATTTAATTTTTCAATGCCTGGGTTCAAAATCACATTCATTCCTGATTCTCTAAGTAAGTTTGCAATCTGGTATGAGAAAGGCATACATTCCCCATCAAAGATCGTTACAAAAACCGAATTCGGTTGATTAATTGTTTGAGGGATTAATCCGAGTGACTCTAATACGAGTTGAATTACCACATCACCCATTGCAAATCCAACACCTGTCAATGGAGATCCTCCAACATCAGCTACTAGATTATCATACCGCCCACCACCACAGATCGCCCTGAAATTTCCAGTCATCTCCTTGGCTTCAAACACAGTACCAGTGTAATAGTCTAAACCCCTAACAATTTTTGGATCAAATTGAATATATTCTGAAAAGCCAAGCCACTTCAATGATTCAATTAATTCAACCAATTCTTCAGACTTTTCCCACATCAAATCATCATTAAGAATATTTTTTAAATCTTTTAATTGTTGAGGATTGATATTAATGTCAACAGCATATTGCTCCCATGTGTTAGAAGACATTTTATCAATACGGTCAATTAATTTGTGAATCGAAGGTTTTTGATCAGTAGTGAATCCGAGATCATCTAAACAAGCATCCATTAACCTTCGGTTATTGACAAGAATTTTTACTTGTTCAGGAATTAAGCCAATGCTTTTTATAAATTCACAAATCACAGCGATAACTTCTGCATCTGCTTGAATGCTGTCTGTGCCAATTAAGTCAACATTCCATTGATAAAACTCCCGACTCCTACCTTTCTGAGGCCGTTCATATCGCCAAAAAGGACCAAATGACCACCAGCGCAGTGGAAAAACCAATTCATTCTGCTTACTTGCTATCATCCTTGCTAGTGTGGGTGTTAATTCAGGACGTAAAGCTAATAATTCTCCACTACGATCTGGGAACACGAAAGATTGTTCCTTTACCAATTCATCACCAGATTTGGCGGCATATAAGTCTATCGTTTCAATACATGGACCTTCGTATTCTTGAAAACCAAACTGTGTTGACACTTGCCGCATGTGATCAATCAACCATCGCCGGACTGCCATTTCTTTGGGAAAAAAATCTCTTGTTCCCTTGACACTTTTAATTACTTCTTTCATAGTAAAATTGTCCAATCAATTAGATCTTTTGAATTTTGAAGTATATCATGCAATAATAATACGATAAAATTAAGGGATGAAAATAAACAAAAAGGTAATCAATAATGAAGATAAAAGATATTCTTGATATTTCTAATGGTGTTTTACTTACTCCAGGCATCGATTTAGAGACTGAAACCAAGGGCGCATTTGGGGCTGATTTAATGAGTGATGTGTTAGCTTCGATTCAACCTGAAGCTGTTTTATTGACTGGTTTATGTAATCCACAGGTTGTTCGAACTGCCCTAATTGCAGATATTCGGGCGATTGTCTTTGTTAGGGGGAAAATGCCTGCAGTAGAAACAATAGATTTAGCGGCAGCGGAAGAAGTGCCATTGATAACCTCTCCTTTAGGCCTATACGAACTAAGCGGACGACTGATGCAAGCTGGCCTTCCTAGTTTAGAAATGGCTATGAATCATCCTTTTGACCAAGACTAAAAGTATTAATCAATGGCTTCCAGATATCCTGTAATCTCAGACGCAGACGCGGAAAGTATTACCCGCGTAGAAGAACTTGCCTATGAACTCCGCATTGAGGAGGTAATGACGACTAATGTTTTCACGTTATCCCCTGAGATGACGATGAAGGCAGCCTTAGATAGTTTTCAAAAAGAAAGAATTTCAGGTGCTCCAGTAAAACTTGGCGACACATTAGTAGGTTTATTGTCTATTGAAGATTTGATCCGCTGCTTAAGAGATGGGCGGATCGATCTAACTGTTGCTGATTACATGTCGGATAAACTAATAACTATTAATACTTTTGATCCAGTTGTAGAAGCACTAAGGTTATTTGTTAAAACCAAGGTTGGCCGCTTACCAGTCTTGGATAGCAACAAGAAATTAGCTGGGATCCTTACTAAAGGTGACATCACCAATGGTCTTTTAAAAGCTTTACAGCGAGATTACCAGGCTGAAGAATTGATAAGATACCGGGCATCTCACCTATTTGAAGACATCAACTCTGACAGAACTAGCCTTATCCTAAGATACAATATTAAAAAAGATGACTTCACTCATGGTGGTGCTGCCTCAAACCACATAAAGAAAGCTTTATTAAGATTAGGTGCAGACCCACAAACTGCAAGGCGCTGCGGTATTGCTGTGTATGAAGCAGAGATGAACCTGATTATTCACACAGACAAAGGTGGGACGCTCAGAATTGAAATCGAACCTCACAAGATCACAATGGAAGCCTATGATGAGGGACCTGGCATTGATGATGTTGAAAAAGCTATGCAACCTGGTTATTCAACCGCGACTGAAAAAGTCCGCGAAATGGGATTTGGCGCTGGGATGGGGTTGGTAAATATTAAAAGATGCGTTAATGAAATGAAGTTGATCTCATCTAAGGAACGGGGAACCAATTTATTCATGGTGATGCATCTTGATAGACAAGTAACGAATCAACAATCTTATGGTGAGAATAAATGAACCTTCAAGAAATAATTGATAATCTACACCTTAAATTACTAACAAGAGAAAATGACTTTTACTCCATAAATGTAGAATCAGGTTATGCATCTGATTTGTTAAGTTGTGTAATGACAGGCGCAAAAAGCAGGGGTGTATGGATCACCTTGATGTCCCATAGTAATATTATTGCAGTCGCTTCATTACTGGACTTATCTGCGATCATCATCACTGAAAATGCCATGCCTGATGAGGATACAATTGCGAAAGCAAATGATGAAGGTATTGTGCTACTCCTTAGTATCCATCCTACATTTCAGATTGTTGGACAATTATGGGAGATGGGACTTAGAGGAACCTAAACTCCATACAGGAGAATAGTGAAGCAATACCGCGCTGAATTACATATTCACACCGTGCTGTCACCATGTGCAGGAATCGAAATGATTCCGCCGCTCATTGTCCAAGAAGCAATCTCTCAAGGCATCAACTTAATCGCAATTACAGATCATAATGCTAGCTATAACGCAAGTGCTGTTATTCAAGCTGCAAAAGGATCAGGTCTGACTGTGTTACCAGGCATGGAGTTGCAAACAGAGGAAGAAATTCACAGTATTTGCCTCTTTGACACTCTTGACCAACTTGATGAACTGCAAAAAATTGTTGATAGTAAACTACCCGACATGAAAAACAACATCGAATACTTGGGAGAGCAATTTGTCGTTGACGATGAGGGCGAGTTTATAAGAAGAGAAGAACGTCTCTTAATAACCTCTGCCAAACTATCCATTGATAAAGCCTTTGAAATTGTAACTAACCTTGGTGGGCTATTTATTCCAGCACATGTTAATCGAGAAGCTTATGGAATCATCTCACATTTAGGTTTTATTCCGCCTGACTTAAAATTCGATGCACTTGAAATCTCGAGACATTTATCCATTGTTGAATGTATCGATCGATTCCCGCAAATTAAAGGATATAACATTATTCAAAGTGGTGATGTTCACTATTTGCTTGATTTTCTTGGAGCGAATTATTTTGATATTGAAAAACCTACTATTTTAGAAATAAAGAAAGCCTTACATAAAATTGATAAAAGATCATATGTTGTTAAGAAACGAAGCTAATGTTTTATGGATATGGCAACCCATATTGACCAAAATCGAAATAATGAGTAAACTTCTTGTGGTAATTTTCACAATTAAATAAAGGCGTAAGATAAAGTACTTCAGGAGAATTATAGGAAAATGTCAGAAATAATCAAAACGATTGATCCATTGGATATTCCCGAACAGAAAGCAATAATTGATGCAATACTTGAAGAAAACAAAGATCTGAATGGCGCAACAATGGTAATTTTAAATCTAATCCAGGAAAAAATTGGATTTATATCAAAACCAATTCAGGCTTATGTTGCGGAAAATTTAGGTGTCCCCATTAGTAAAGTACATGGCGTTGTATCTTTTTACTCATTTTTTACTACAACACCACGCGGAAAACATACTATAAAATTCTGCCTTGGAACTGCTTGTTATGTTGGTGGAATTCCCCAAATAATTGAGAAAGCTAAACAGATTTTAGGTATAGAACCTGGACAAACAACTCCTGATGGGCTTATAACATTAGAAAATTGTCGGTGTGTTGGAGCCTGCAGCCAAGCACCAGTTGTTGTTATTGATGACACAATCTACGGACGTGTACAGCCTAATAAGTTCCCAAAACTGGTTCAAGATTTGCAAAAGAGTGAGGCGAATTAGTTGAGAGAGCTCACCCTGCATATTCTTGATATTGCAGCGAACAGTGTCTCTGCCGGCGCAGAAAAAATCATTATTTCTATTGAAGAAAACACAAATAAGGATACACTTAGCATTAAAGTGGTTGACAACGGCAAAGGTATGAACGCCGACATGGTGAAACGAATAACGGACCCCTTTGTAACCAGTCGGACCGAACGAAAAGTTGGATTAGGAATCCCACTTCTCAAATTAGCAGCTGAGATGTGCAACGGTGAATTTGAAATTAAGTCAGAATTAGGAAAAGGCACCGAGGTTTTAGCACAATTTCAACACAGCCACATTGACAGAATGCCCTTGGGTAACATCCCAGACACCTTACTAATGTTGGAATTAGGAACCCCAGAAGTTAATTGGATTTTCTCTGTGAAAAAGAATGGGAAAGAATTTTATTTCGATGACGCGGATATAAAGAAAGAATTAGAAGGAATTTCAATTACTGAACCGGATGTTATCCGCTTTATTCGATCACTATTTGAAGAAAGCATACAAGAAATACAATCTTAAAAGGAGAATTAAAAGATGCCAGTAATAAAATCGCTTGATGAATTAAAAAGAATTCGCGAAGAAGCATTAAGAAAACAGGAGTTAAAATCTACTTCAGGCAAGACTGAAATCGTCGTAGGCATGGGGACAGTTGGGATTGCAGCAGGCGCACGAGAGACTTTAAAAGCTATCCTAGATTTCGTTGATCATAATCATTTAGAAAATATTATCATTCGGCAAACAGGCAATATTGGGATTGATTCATTCGAACCCGTTGTACAAGTAATTCTGCCTGGCACTGAAAAAGTGACCTATGGGAGAGTAAATGCTGAAGTTGCGAAAATGATTATGGAAGAACATGTTGTCAAACGTAATATTGTAAACGACTATAAAGTCGAAGGCTAAATAATCTTTTGAGGACTTTTCCTCTAAAAATATTCTTGGAAGGACTACTATGACATTTTATAGATCAACTGTGCTTGTATCTGTAGATCCTATTTGCGTCGAAAAAGGCGCGTACGAACTTATTGATACACTTAATGATGAATTAATAAAACAAGGATTGATAGATGAAGTTCAAGTTCTTGAAACAACGCGCTTAGGTGATCCAACGAAATTTGGTCCTGACCTAACGGTTTATCCAGAAGGGACTCACTACACCAATCTTACTTATTATGATATTCCCCGATTAGTAGAAGAACACTTTATCAAAGGCCGCGTTCTTAAGCAGTATGCAGCTAAAATGATGGACAATATCGATGAAGAGCTTAGAGCACCGAGATCGAAAGAAATTCGTGTTGTCCTGCGCAATATTGGGGTTATAGACCCTCGCAATATTGAAGATTACTTTGCTTATGATGGATACATGGCTTTGGGCAAAGCATTGACTGAAATGACACCTGAAGAAGTCATCCAAGAGATCCTAGATGCAAAATTACGCGGAAGAGGTGGTGCGGGCTTCCCCACTGGGTTAAAATGGCGATTTGCCCGCCAAGCACAAGGAGACATTAAATATTTAATATGCAATGCCGATGAAGGTGACCCTGGTGCTTTTATGAACAGGCGCGTTTTGGAAGGAGACCCGCATTCTGTTATTGAGGGTATGATCATCGCAGCCTATGCAATTGGAGCTAGGCAAGGTTACATTTACTGCCGTGCTGAGTACCCAATCGCCGTAAGCACTATGACCTTAGCAATCAAACAAGCTAGGGCATTGGGATTGCTTGGAAAAAATATTTTAGGCACGAATTTCAGTTTCGATCTTGAAATACGTATGGGTGCAGGCGCATTCGTCTGTGGCGAAGAGACTGCCTTGATGGCTTCTATTGAAGGAAGTCGTGGCGAGCCAAGGGCTAGGCCACCCTTCCCCGCTAACAAAGGTCTTTGGGGAAAACCGACCAATATTAATAATGTTGAAACATACGCCAACGTACCCCAAATAATACTTAAAGGCGCTGAGTGGTTTTCAAGTATGGGAACTGAAAAAAGTAAAGGAACTAAAACTTTTGCTTTAGCAGGTGATGTAAAAAATACTGGCCTAATTGAGGTCCCATTTGGAATTACGCTCCAAGAGATCATATACGATGTCGGTGGGGGAATTAAAGGAGACAAAAAATTTAAAGCAGTTCAAACTGGTGGTCCAATGGGCGGATGTATTCCAGAAAAATTATTGAACCTACCAGTTGATTATGAGACATTAGGCCAAGCAGGTTCGATAATGGGATCAGGTGGCATGATCGTCATGGATGAAGATACATGCATGGTTGATATTGCCAGGTTCTTCATGGAGTTTACACAAGATGAGTCATGTGGAAAATGTGTACCTTGCCGAGTGGGAACCCATAGATTGCTCGAAATTCTTGAAGCTATTTGTAACGGGGAAGGGAAACAGGAAGATATTGCAGAATTACGTGAACTATCGGATCAAATTAAAAAGAACAGTCTTTGTGGTCTTGGACAAGGTGCACCTAACCCTGTGGTTTCAACACTGGAGCATTTCCTTGATGAGTATGAAGCACATATTTACGAAAAACGATGCCCTGCAAAAGTATGCAGAAGCCTAATTAAGTTCGAAATTTTGGATGGTCCTTGTACAGGCTGCACAGTTTGTGCAAGAAATTGCCCTGTTAATGCAATTTCTGGAGAGCGGAAAGCCACCCATGTCATTAACCAAGACATTTGTATAAAATGCGGAATTTGTCATCAAGTTTGCCAATTTGATGCCATTAAGATTAGCTAAGAAGTATCAGGAGAGAAAATGTCAGTTGTTGAAAATAAAGAACAAGAAACATTGGAGTTTGTAAGAGATACTATCTCCCAAATTGGCTTAACTAGGGCTGATTTAATCCCAATCCTGCAAACAATAACCAATAAATTTGGTTATATCTCACAGGTTGCAATAAGAGAAGTAGCTGCTTTGTTAAAACTTCCAACTAAAGAGATATCTTCAGTAGCAACCTTTTATCGTATGTTATCCACTGAACCTAGAGGAAAACACTTAATCCAGTTTTGTGAAAGTGCACCATGCCATGTTGTCGGCGGCAGACAAGTTCTTCATAAGCTTAAGGAGATTCTAGATCTAGAACCAGGCCAGAGTAGTGCTGACAATAAGTGGACGTTGATAACCACGAGTTGCCTAGGAGTGTGCGGCATTGGTCCAGTAATTTTGATTGATACAGATTTATATGGGAATGTTCAACCCGACCAGGTAAAGAGCATCCTAAGTCGATATGAATAGGAGAAGCAAATGAAAGTTGTTCGATCAATGGTATTGATTTCTAATGACCCTGAAAGCATTGTTCGTGGATCAGAGACTATCTATAATGCATTTCAGGAACAACTACGACAATTTGATTTGTCTGATGAGGTATCAGTTTCACTAGTTAACGATATTGGTCAGAGTTACGCTTCCCCTATTGTGATTATTTATCCTGAAGCGGTGATATATGGACCTGTAAATGCGAGTGAAGTGCCTTATATTGTTGAAGAACATCTCTACAAAGGACGAATTGTCGAGGAAAAACGGGCTCCGGCACATGAGCTTTCTGGACGGGTTGCTTGGCTATCTGCTCGCAAAGGGACTCTACCAGCAGAAAACCGTATTGTATTAAAAAATGTTGGGTTAATTGACCCCGAAAATATCGAAGACTACATTGCGCATGATGGCTATCAGGCTTTAGGTCTAGCGCTTCAAAAATCACCTGAGGAGGTAATTAACTTAATTAAATCGTCTGGTTTACAAGGGCGTGGTGGAGCAGGCTTTCCTACTGGATTGAAGTGGGATTTCGTTAAGAAAGTAAATAGTGCGAAGAAATATGTCATTTGTAACGCTGATGAGAGTGAACCTGGTACATTCAAAGATCGTGTAGTTTTGGAAGGTGACCCACATGCGATTATTGAAGCAATGCTGATTGCAGCACATGCAGTTGGTGCTGATGAAGGGTTTATTTATATCCGGGGAGAGTATCAACTGGCAATAGAACGCATGGAGAAAGCTATTTTCCAGGCAAAAGAATATGGTTTCTTAGGAAGTAGCATTTTTGGATCTAACCTCAATTTTTCTCTTCACGTTCATGCGGGTGCTGGCGCTTACATCTGTGGCGAAGAAACGGCTTTGATCGAGTCTATTGAAGGTAAAAGAGGCGAACCCCGTTCCAGGCCGCCCTATCCGACCACAGTGGGCTTATTTGGAAAACCAACACTAGTAAATAATGTTGAGACTTTAGCCAATATTCCAGCAATCTTAAGAAATGGCCCAGAATGGTACCGAAACATAGGGACACCTTCGAGCCCTGGAACCAAAGTTTACACAATTCTAGGTAAAGTTAATGTAACTGGCTTAATTGAAGTCCCGATGGGTATTACATTGCGGGAAGTGATTAGTATTTATGCAAAAGGAATGAATGGCGGAAACTTCAAAATGGCTCAGACTGGCGGTTCCAGCGGATCAATAATCCCGTCCAGTCTTCAGGATACACCAATGGATTTTGACTCTTATAAACGAGCTGGCGTTTCATTAGGGTCAGGAGCTTTATTGATTTGCGATGAGGAAGTCTGTATTGTTGATTTGGCGAAAGTTCTGCTAAACTTTTTCCGCGCAGAATGCTGTGGAAAATGTACTCCTTGCCGAATAGGCACAAAACGTGCTTACGATATTCTTTCAGAAATTTCTCATGGTAAAGGGAAACTTGAAGATTTAGACGAATTACTAACTTTGAGTAACGAATTGAATGACTTATCAAATTGTGGTTTAGGTCAAACTGCAGGAACACCACTCAAAGATATGTTGAAGTACTTCCGAGCAGAAGTAGAAGCACACATTAGGTTAGATGTATGTCCAACGGGTGTTTGCCCTATGGCGTATTAATAAAAATATTCATAAAAGAGGAAAATAAAATGGCAGAAACAATTGTAACAATGGATGATCTTACACCAGCAGAAGTTGCAACCAAAGCAGTGAACGTTGGCATCAAGAAAGCAAGTCTAGATTTTTGGACTATGTTCTTTTTAGGTCTTTTTGGTGGGGCTTATATTGCTTTAGGTGCAGTTCTAGCAACCACAGTCGGCACAAATGGTGCAGAATTTCCTTTTGGTGTTAATGCTTTAATTAAGGGATTAATATTTACTGTTGGTCTCATTTTAGTGATTGTTGCAGGAGCAGAATTGTTTACGGGGAATAATCTCATCCTCATGGCTGTTCTCAATAAGAAAGTGACTATTTCAAAGATGTTACGCAACTGGGTAGTAGTCTATTTTGCTAACCTGGTGGGCTCAGTCATTATTGCGTTGATCATGGTTTTATCAAAGCAATATACTTTTGCTGGTGGTGGGATTGGTAAAACAGCATTAACAATTGCGAACATGAAATCAGGCCTTGGTTTTTGGTCTGCAATTGGCCTAGGTATTATGTGTAACTTGTTAGTATGCTTAGCAGTTTGGATGACATTCTCCGCTAGAACAACGGCTGGAAAAATTTTAGCTATTATCCCTCCTATTTCAGCTTTTGTTGCAGCAGGATTTGAGCATAGTGTCGCTAATATGTACTTTATTCCAGTAGGTTTATTTATAAAGTGGTTTGACAACACATTCTATGCTGCTGCAGGTGAATTTACCAATTTAACTGTTGGTAACTTCTTTTTGA
>Ga0116144_10003363_pt1 | contig 16068 bp, 9 predicted proteins | sample AD_UKC035_MetaG_FD_89746 | JGI IMG/M metagenome (GOLD analysis project Ga0116144, IMG submission 89746) | Active sludge microbial communities of municipal wastewater-treating anaerobic digesters from USA - AD_UKC035_MetaG | ecosystem: Engineered > Bioreactor > Anaerobic > Digestate | place: USA...
GGAATGGGTTTATGATTGGTATAATAAAGATTACTACAAGACTCAAAATCTCCCGCCGGACCCCACCGGACCAGAAAAGGGCACCAATCGCGTTTTCCGGGGCGGCAGTTTTGAATCGTGGAGTAAACCCGAACGCGAACTCCGCGTCACCTACCGAGAAATCGGTGCGCCGGCCAGCGTCACCAATCGCCCGGCCAAAGGCCCGAACCTGGGTTTCCGCTGCGCCGTCAGCGGGGAGCGACTGCCCTAGAAACTCAACGGATGAAACGGGTTTTAACGGAGAATTTAACGTTGATTTTTCGTGGCCGAGTGCAGCTCGGCCACGAAAAATCTCTCTTTACCGGCCTTTAGGCCGCCTCTGTATCCAGAGGTTTAAAAGTGATCGGCCAGCCAGGGATAGGGCATACCTTTTGGAAAAAGCGCATTGAGCAGAGGCAAACCCGCGCCGATCAGGGAAACGGCCGGGTCGTTCAACACGTCCCGCGCGCGGCGATAGCCCATCAACAGTTGCATCAAGGCGGATTGCGGCAGCGTCAGGCGTAGTTCCGCCGAAACGTCGCCATTCACTGTCACATGGCCGGCGGCGAAATCCAAGGTTGTGATCCCCAGGTCAGTCTCCAGGGACAGCGCGCCCGTATATCCCGCCAGCGGCGACGCCGCCAATCGTCGCTCCAGTTCTGGCGCGATAGCTTCAAACAATGGTCGCTGGTTGAGAATTCGCATCATTCCCGAGCCGTAACGAGGATACGTCACCGTCCACTCCACGCCGTAGCACTGCGCAAACTCCGCGAAGGGATGGTCGGGCGGCATGTAGAAGGTGATGTCCTCACAGCGTTTTTCCACCGCCTGCGCCGCAAAGGTCGCCAGCATCGTGGGAAACAGCGCGTCGTCCCAGGCTTCCAGTTCCGCCACTTTGACCCCTTTGGGATATTTATCCCACACCGCGTAGCCCAAGAGTTTCCCGGCGTCATCTTCCCAGAGCAAGGTTTCCGGCGGCGTGCCGTACCACGTCCCCTTCTCAAATTCGATAAAATCCGCCGGCGTGCGGACGATGCTGCCCGTGCGGTCGGCGTTATGCGCGTTGTATAGCTCCAGCACGGCCGGCATATCCGCCGAAGCAATGGAACGCGTCCGATAAGGCCTGGCCCGTTCCGCTGCCGCTTCCGCGTCGCGCGTCTTGATTTTGAAGGAACTTGCCGCCAGACAACTGACGTACCCGAACTTGATGTAAAAATTCTCAATGCCGAACAGCATTGAAACGGCGTACCCTTCTGCCTGCATATAACGCACCGTATCTTCCAAAAGCTGGCGCGCGTACCCTTTCATCCGCTGATTCCAGCGCGTCTCCACCCCGCCGATGCCGGCCATGCGCACCGTCGCCTGGCCGATGCGCATGGCGTAATCAATCACCCACAGGCGGCTGGCCCACCCCTCACGGTCCGGCCACAACTCGCGGCCGTGCGAACGACCGTCGTCATTGGTCTTGATCTCCATAGTTTCCTCCCAGTAGTCTGATAGTCGTTAGTCTGATAGTCGTCAGTCTGGTAGTCTCTCCCCTGCTCCCTTGCTCCTCTACTCCCCCTCCCCTTGTCTCCCCTTCACCCCCGCGCCCCCTCGCCCCGTCGCCTCCCATACTCCCGCGCCTGGTAGATGAACGCTTCCAGCCGGGTGTTGATGTTGGTGATGGCCTGCGCGTCGTAGGTGAAGTCCAGCCAGGGGATGCGGTCGATGTCCTGCCGCACTTTGGGCGCGATGCCGGTGACGGTGGTGGCGGGCATACAATTCAACGGAAGTACGTGCAGGATACCCGAGAGGCCCAACTTCGCAAAGTCAATCGCTTTGCCGATGCTCAAGGCAGACTCTGTGCCCAGGACGGGATCGTAATACGGACGGTCGTTCTCCATCAGGGCGGATACCGGCGACTCGTGGGCGTTGCGGAGCAGCGACGCCACCGGCTTGAGCATCTCGTGCTCGATGCGGCGCTGCACCAGGTCGGCGGCCTGCGTCTTGAGCCAGTCGAAGGCGTCCCCGGCCATCCGCGCGCGGGACAGTGCGCCATAATTGGTGAAGTAAAGCCATTCCATCAGCGTCGCCACCCAGACCTCGCCGCCCAACGACTCGATGCGCCGCACGATGTCCTGGTTGGTGAAGTCGTTGGCGCGCAGGTAGATTTCCCCAACCAGCCCGATGATGGGGCGGGCTTCGCGGTGGATGGATAGCGCGGAGAAACGGCGCGCGGCCTCCTTCATCACACCGACAGCGCGCGAGCCGCTGCCGGTCTCGATGGCGTCCGCGAGAGCGTACAGCAGCTCGTAATACAGCGCGTCCGTCTCGCCGACATTGACTTCGTAGGGGCGATGTTCGTAGCGCAGCTTGCGGAGCAAATCCGCGCCCACCACCCCGCGCCAGATCAGCAGGCGCAGTGCAACGGGATGCTCGCCGAAGCCCTGGTAGGAATTTTCCGCCGTCGGCGAGATGATGTCCACGGCCTGCAAGCCCATCTCGTCCAGCAGCACGCGATGCAGCGCGCGGTACTGCCCGAAGCGGCACGGCCCGCCCGTCGTGGGCATAAAGAGCGTCGCGTTGGCCGGATTGAAACCGGGCTTGCGCGACTGCTTGACGATGTCGCCGACGCAGGTGAAGCACGGCAGGCACTCCTTGCCCAGGCAAAGCGATTGCCCAATCGCCAGACTTTCGGCGTCCGGCTCGTCCATCACAACGGCGTTGAGGCCATAATGCCGCATCGCCGCCGCCATCGGCACGGCGTGATCGGCCATATAAGGAACATATATTGTCTTAGTCATCATCGAACCTTTCTAGCCCCAATCACAAACACAATTCTGATGAGCACTTCCGCCACCAAATCTCCAAGAAGTAAGTTGTAATCCCTTTGATCGCATATGAGTCAAAATCTATAGATACAAAATACTTTCCTAAAAATCTCGCTTTTCCCTCACACCGTTGCCCTGTTCTTTCAGTGTCAATATCCTTAACTGCTTCACGACACAGCGCCCCATTCTCTTTATAGAAATCAAGTACTTCTTGAGGGGGCGCTGAAACCTCATAGTATGTGGTAAATATAGATATACAGCCATCAGATAAAGCTTTACGATTCAAAACTGAATCTGGGTAGACAGGCGTCTTAGGTGGTCGAGATGATAGCAAACAGCGACCTAACCACAGAAGACTACAACATAGAATCAAAATGCCTACATCTACAAAACAACCTCTTACCAGAGTGACCGAAAAAGGAGTTCTTGTATCCATTCTTTATAACCTCAGACTGTCAAAAAACGCCTCGCAGCGGGTAATGACACCTGCATCTGCGGTGTGATCGTCGAATTCCAGTTCCAGGAACGGCTGCGCGCCCAACTCACGGCGGAAGAAGCTGAGGATGAACGAGTCCGGCCCGCAGGCGAAGTTGGTGATGTACAGCGCGTGCAGGTTGGGACTTTGGCGAATCAGCCGCGCCGCCGCCAGGATGTCCTGCCCGCTGCGCCAGTACATATCCTCGAAATGGTCGGAGACGTCCGTCGCGGCCAGCGGCAGATAATCCAGCGGCAGCGGCGTCACACCGAGTTTGCGAATTTTGTAAGGCAAGTCCTGATTCAAGCCGGGATCGTACACGTTGTAGGCCCGCCCTACCAGGACAACGGCGGGCTTGTCGCCCAGAGCGGCCATCGCCGCCGCGCCTCGCGCCCGCACCGCCGCCGCGAACGCGCGCTGCGCCTCCTGCGCCGCCCCGATGGCCTGCCGCATCCGCCGCGCGGAAACGCCCAGCGCATCCGTCAGCGGGCGAAATTCTTTGAGCAGCGTATCTTCCCACAGCAGATGCAGCGGGAAGTGCAGCGGGCGCGCCCCCCGCGCCGCAATATCCACCGCCGCCGCCGCGATCCACGGCGACGCCTGGATGAAAGGGCAGAGCGTGTTGTGCGTCTGCCCCGGCGCGATGGTCTCACGGGTCATAATCCCCGGCATAAAGACGAAATCCACGCCCTTGTCCAGCAAATTGTGGACGTGGCCCATCACTGCTTTGACCGGGAAGCACGTCTCGGCAGTCGCCGTCTCCGCCGTCACGCTGACAATATACGGATTGGTCACATCGGAGAGTACCAAGCCGACACCCAATTCGGCAAACAGCGCGCGCCAGTAAGGAAACAGATCGTAGGTGGTGAGCGTGCGCAGCAGGCCGACCTTCACCGCCGCCTGGGACGCGCGCGCTTCGTCGTAGTCGCCCAGCCACAGCGCCAGCCGCTCGCCGACGTAATCCGGCACGTCGGCGGCGCGATTGCGGTCGCGGCCCGCCTCCTCGAAACGCTCGCAGCGCGCGCCGGTGTACATCGGCGGCTCGCCCGCCACCGTCACCCGGCTCACCTCGCACAAATTCGGGCACGCGCGACAGACAAAGGTTTCAACGGTGTACTGGCGGTCGGTTAAGTCGAAGCCTTTGAATTGCGATAAAGGAGGCAAGATGCAAGATGCAAGATTTTCGGTACTTGCTTCTTGCATCCTGCATCCTGCATCCTGCATCCTGCATCCTGCTTCCTGTATCCTGCTTCCTGCTTCTTGCTTCTTGCATCTTGCCTCCTGCGCCAGAATCGCCGCGCCGATGGCGCCGGTCACGTCGTGGTGTGGGGGAACGGTCACATCTTTGCTGAGAAGTTGGCGGAAGGCGGCGCTGACGCCCGCGTTGGAGGCGACGCCGCCCTGGAAGAAGATGCGCTGGCCGATGGCGCGCCCGTTGACGACTTTGTTGAGGTAGTTGTACGCGACGGAATACGCCAGTCCCGCCGTCAAATCGTCCACCGCCGCGCCCTGCTGCTGGTGGTGGATGAGGTCGGATTCCATAAACACCGTGCAGCGCTCGCCCAGGGCCGCCGGTGCATCCGCCGCCAGCGCCAGCGCGCTGAAGTCGCGGGCGATGTCAATCTTGAGGCGGTCGGCCTGCTCTTCGAGGAAAGAGCCGGTGCCGGCGGCGCACGCCTTGTTCATTGTGAAGTCCACTACTGCGCCGCGATCCAGGCGGATGTACTTGCTGTCCTGCCCGCCGATCTCGAAGACCGTGTCCACCGCCGGATCAAAGTGGACGGCGGCGGTCGCCTGCGCCGTGATCTCGTTGCAAACCACGTCCGCGCCGACGAAGTAGCCGGTGAGGTAGCGCCCGGAGCCGGTCACGCCGACACCCTGCACCACCACCCCATCGCCCACCTCCGCGCCGATTTCGCACAAGCCCTGGCGCACCGCCTCCAAAGGCCGCCCCGCCGTCCGCAAATACCGCCGCGCCATGACCTGGCGAGATTCGTCCATCAGGACAACGTTGGTGCTGATGGAGCCGACGTCAATGCCGAGGAAGGCGGGAGTAGGGAGTAGGGAGTAGGGAGTAGGGGCTGAGGACTGAGGACTGAGAACTGAGAACTGAGTAATTGTGTTCCCTCCCTCGCCTCCTCGCCTTGTCGCCCCCTCTCCCCCTCGCCCCCTCTCCCAGAGTGGCGGTAGTTGACTACGCGAAGGAGCAACTTCGTCGCGGGCGGCGGCTTCCAGGGGGGCAAAGCCGGCAAAGGGTGTCCCCCCGTTCCCGGCGTGGGCGTCCAATGCTTCCAATGCCGTGCCCCAGGCGGCCATCAGGGTGTGATGCTGCGGGATGACGACGGACGTTTTCAGCACATCCTCGAAAGCGCGGACGACGGCGCGGTTGTGCGCCACGCCGCCCTGGAAGAGGATGGGCGGCTCGAAGGGCTTGCCGCGCCCGATGACGCTGCGGAAGTTGCGCACGAGCGCGTAGCACAGGCCGGAAAGGACGTCCGGCAAGGGCGCGCCCTTCTGTTGAAGGTGAATCATGTCAGATTTGGCAAAGACGGTGCAGCGCCCGGCGATGCGCGCGGGCGACTCGGATTGCAAGGCCAGCTCCGCGAACTCGCCCTCGATGGCGATCCCCAACCGCTCGGCCTGCTGGTCGAGGAACGCGCCGGTCCCGGCGGCGCAGAGTGTGTTCATAGCGAAGTCTACCAGCAACGTTTTGCCGTGCTGCCGCTCCAGGATGAGCAACTTGCTGTCCTGCCCACCGATCTCGATGACGGTGCGCGCTTCGGGGTAGAACTCACTCACGGCGCGGGTTTGCGCCACCAGCTCATTGACGTGGCCCGCGCCGACGAGTTCGCCGACCGGGCCGCCGCCGGAACCGGTGAAGCCCACGCAGGCGACGGTGGAGGAGGTCAGGCAGCCGTTCATCTCGGCCAGCGTATCCAGCAACGTCTGGCGCGGGCGGCCATTCGCGCGAACGTAACGCCAGGCCCGCAACTCGCGGCTGGCCGCATCCAATACCACCACTTTGACGGTGGTGGAACCAATGTCTATTCCTAATGCAATGGAGTCGGGCATAAAGTGTGTCTCTCCCTGGATGGGTTGGGTATTGGGTCATCGGCCATTGGGCATTATAACCGAAGCCGGGCTGCGATACAATGGCAGCTTCTATTTTTTGCGTTCCGGCCTTGCGCCGTTTCTCGCTTAACGCTACAATGAGGACGTGAGCAATTCATCCATACGAAAGGAAACGTTATGACTGAAAGCACCCTCATAAACTTTGCAACCCATCTTATCAATAACGTAGAGACCGTCATCGTGGGTAAACACGCCCAGGTGGAATTGCTGATGGTGGCGCTGCTGTGCCAGGGACATCTGCTTATCGAAGACGTGCCCGGCACCGGCAAGACGATGCTGGCGCGCGCCGCCGCCGCGAGCATGGGGCTGGATTTCAAACGGCTGCAATGCACGCCCGATCTGTTGCCCAACGACATCACGGGCGTCGAGATTTTCAACCAGCGCACGGCGACGTTCTCTTTCCAGCCGGGGCCGGTTTTTGTCAACGTGTTATTAGCCGACGAGATCAACCGGGCCACGCCCCGCACGCAGGCCGCCCTCCTGGAAGCGATGCAGGAAGGCCAGGTGACGGTCGGCGGGGTGACGCGCGTGCTCCCCACACCGTTTCTGGTGCTGGCGACGCAGAATCCCATCGAATACGAAGGGACATTCCCGCTGCCGGAGGCGCAGCTCGACCGTTTCCTGATGCGGCTCACGCTCGGCTACCCGGAAACGGAGGACGAGATCGCCATCTTGCGCGCCCTGCGCAAGGAGCACCCCATCCTCAACGTTCGACAGGTGGTGAACGGCGGCGATCTGTTGTCACTACGCGAAGTCGTCGCCGAAGTCCACGTAGATGAGACACTGGAACGTTACATCCTCGCTATTGTGCAGGCCACGCGCCAGCACAGCGACGTGGCGCTCGGCGCCAGCCCGCGCGGATCGCTTGCGCTGTACAAGACGGCGCAGGCGTTGGCCGCCCTGCGGGGGCGCGACTTCATCATCCCGGAGGACGTCAAGCGCTTGGCGCCGCTCACCCTGGCGCACCGGCTGATCCTCAAGCCCGAAAGCCAGTTACGGGGGCGCACGGCAACACAAATCCTTGCGGAGATTTTGGAACAAGCAGAATTGCAGTTGGAAGTCAAGAAGTAATGGAATACCTTGCTCCGATTATTATTGGATTATTCCTCCTGGCCGTCTTCCTGCGTATTGATTTTTACTTCCACGTCGTGTACCTGCTGGCGGGGGCGTATGTACTGGCGCGGCTATGGACGCGCTATGGAATCCAGCATCTGGAAGCGCAGCGCCGGCTGGACAGAGGCGATCGTGCTTTCCCCGGGGAGAGTGTGGCGGTCGAATTGCGGCTGCGCAACACCGGCCGCCTGCCGCTCCCCTGGGTAGAAATTCACGATTCGCTGCCGGTGGATTTGATCTCGCCGCCCTTTTACCGGGAAGTTGTGACGCTCAAAGGGAAAGAGGAGCAACGTTTTACGTACACGTTGACGTGCTACAAGCGCGGGTACTACCCACTCGGCCCGTTATCGCTCCAAACCGGCGATGTATTGGGTCTCGCGCCCGATCTTTCCCGCCGGTCGCAGCGAGAATATCTCATCGTTTACCCGCGCGTGCTGTCGTTGGAAAAACTGGGGTTGCCGACCCATTCACCGCTGGCGCAACTGCCCACGCCGACCCCGCTCTTTGAGGACCCGACAAACATCATTGGAGTACGCCCTTACATGGCCGGCGACTCTCCCCGTCGCATCCACTGGACAGCAACAGCGAACAGCGGACAATTGCTCGTTAAACGCTACCGAGCGGCCATCGCCCGCGAAAGTCTGGTGTGCCTCGACTTGGATATGAACGACTATCCTACGCGGCGCATCTACGATGCGGTCGAACTGGCGATTGTCGCCAGCGCCTCGATTGCTAATCATGTCGTCAACCAAGAGCGGCTAGGCGTGGGGTTAGCCACACAGGCCGTAGACCCCTTGCAGGATGCTACCGTGCAGTTTTCGCTGCCTCCGCATCGCGGGCGCGCACATCTGATGAATATCCTGGAGGTGTTGGCGCGCGCGCAAATGACCGACAAGGCGCCGCAGCCTTTCCCGGATTTTCTGCGCAAGGAAAGCCTGGCGTTGCCGTGGGGCTGTACCCTCATCGTGATCACCGGCTGCGAAACTGAGGCGCTCAGTGACGCCCTGGCCTACCTGCGCCGCACCGGGTTTGCGATAGCGCTCATTCTGGTGATGCCGCCCGCGCCCGGCGCCGATACGACTCAGCGCGGCGCGCTGCTCAACGTGCCGGTGCATCGCGTGTGGCAGGAAACCGCTTTGGAGGCGCTTTGATGGCGAAGAAATTCTTTGGACGGCGCTTCCTGCCGCCGCTGATTCTCAGTGGGATGATGGCGTGTATCGCGCTGTCTGCGGCGCAGTTTGTGCAGATTGTCGCGCCCGACTGGAACAGCGCCATGTTGGTCATCATGCCGGTGCTGGCCGTCTTCTTGGCGCATCAAAGCAACCGGATAGCGCACCAACGGTATCTGAGTGGGACCGAACTGTTCCGCTTTCAGGCCATCGAACTGTTGACCCTTTTTATCGTGATCAAAGGGGCCGGGTATCTGGACAATACGCTGGCCGAAATTGCCGCCGAGGCGCGCGGTTGGGAGCAAAATCCCGGCAGTTTCTTCGATGGGGAGACTTTGTTTGCCGTCGCGCTGACATACGCCGGTTGGTTGGCCGCATGGAGCACCGCCGATGACCTGGACGAACTTGCTGACGCTACACGGTACGAAGGACGCGACTATGGCCGACCGCTGGCGCGGTTACAGGGCAAATTCTTCCTCGGCGGACTCTGCCTATTGTTGTTTACCGGACTAACGCACAACCAACTTATCGAAACAGCCAGGCTCACCCAGCCTGATCTATCCACGCTGGTGTTCAATGTCCTGCTCTACTTTATCGGGGGATTGATCCTGTTGGGACAACTCCGCCTCACGCGGCAAGAACGGGTCTGGGTTACACAGAAGGTGCGCCTCACCCCCGCGCTGCACACGCGCTGGATACAATACACACTGATTTTGTTGAGCATCGCGTTAGGGATCGCCTTCTTGCTCCCCACCGGCTATACCCTCAGTTTTTTGGACTTGGTCAGGTTGGTCATTGCCTTTCTGACCTACCTTATAGGTCTCTTGTACTTTCTATTCATCCTACCTTTTACCTATATCTTTTCACTGCTCAATCACTCGACGCCACCCGCCGAGCTCCCGCCCCCCTTGCCCCAGCCGCTGCCACAAGAGACGTTCCCTTCTGCGGGAACGACGGGAAACCTGTGGTGGGAAGTTTTGCGTTCCGTGATATTTTGGCTAATTGCACTGACGGCGCTGGGCTATGTGCTGCGCAGCTATTGGAAAGATCATCCGGAATTGTGGGCACAGTTGCAGCGGTTCCGTCCGCTGACACTGCTGGTGGATGTGTTCCGCGGCGTGTGGGGATGGTTGCGACAGGCCCGGCGCGACCTAGGCGAGCAGGCTACGCGCGCGATCAGCCGTTGGCGCGCGTGGCGAGCACACATCCCACTGATAAGTAACAAACGGCGGCCGCTTGGGGCCTCCCAACGCGAGGAAGTTTTCTATTACTACTTGAGCACACTGGATCAAGCGCAAGCCGCCGGAGCGCCACGCCGCCATAACCAAACGCCTTACGAATATCGCCAAGCATTGACGCCCCAATTGCCGGAAGCGCAAGAGGCATGGACCGAGCTGACGGAGGCATTTGTTACGGCACGCTATAGTGAGCGCCCGGTGGACGCAGAAAACCTCGCCGGCGTGCGCGACGCGGCCCGGCAGGTACAGGCCGCCCTGCACACATTGACGGACGAGCAAAACGAAAAAACAGAAAACGCAAAATAGGAGGGAGAGATGCACACATCAAGTTGGATGACACTGAAGCGATGGTTGTGGATAGTTTTACTGAGTTGTGGGTTAGGATTGGGCGTATATGCCGGAATTGTCGCGGCGCCGGCCCCGGCAGCGCTGCCGGCAGCCCAACCGCTGGCGCCACAGGCGCGCTATGAGAGTCACTTTCAAGTAGTGTACGTGCCAGAGGGTCAAACTGACGCGGGCGGCAACCCCTGCTATACCTGGCCCGCCAACGCGCAAGGCGACTTTGAGTATGCACTGAATTTCTGGGCCAATCTGCTGGTGACCCCGACCGTGCGCATCAGCATCCAGGCTTGCTGGGGCAATCTGGCATCCGGGCAATTCCTAGTACAACCGGTGTGGGTTCAACGTTATGGGGCGCCGGCCCCAGGGCTGGATTCATGGTATCCGGCGGCTCTTGCCAACACTTTGCCGGGCGCTCCTTATACCGACATTCAACTGCACATCACCTATAACCGCAACAGCCCCTGGCACTATGATATCAACACCAACCCGCCTAACGACAAGTATGATTTTACCTCAGCTTGTATGCGGCAAGTAGCGCAAGGTATCGGCTTTCGGGGTAATATGCGGGTGCATAACAACCTGGGCTACTGGCAATACTATGGCAACAATCCGATTATCTACGATCGTTTCATCCAGAATGGCGCGGGGCAGGTGCTAATCAGCAATTTTATGGAAGGCAGCGCCGAACTGGCGCAACAATTGCAAAGCAACGATCTGTATTTCAACGGGTACAGTGCGGGCATTGCTAACGGCGGCGCGCCCCCCAAACTCTACGCGCCCGCGGTGTGGGAATCCAACGGCAGCTACATCTACCTGGATACCAGTTTTTACGGCACAGTCGAGGGGTTGATGGCGCCGCCGCGCCCCGGCGAAATGTACCGGGATGTAGGGCCGGTCGTTCTGGGCATCTTGCGCGATGTGGGCTGGTATTTCACCCGCAACACGCCCCCCCTCATCACCGGGCTGCCCGATCAAGTCCTGCCGATGAATGGGGTACTCAAACCCATGCTCGATCTGTGGGACTATGCCGCCGACGCCGAATCCGCCGATGATGCATTATTGAGCTTTGTGGTGCTGAGCAGCAGTCCCCTCAATCCCGGCGTGAGCATCCAGAACGAACACTACCTCAGCGTCAGCCTGCAAAGCGGTTGGCTCGGCAGCGCCGACATCACCATCCAAGTCTCCGACACTGACGACGCCACCGACAGCGATGTGTTCCGCATCACCGCGATCAATACGCCGCCCACCATTGCCGGCGTCCCTGACGTGCTTGCCCCCATGAACATTCCCTACACCCAGGTGTTAGATCTCCGTCGCTACGCCAGTGACGCCGAAGATCGGAAAAGCCAACTCTCCTTTGCCGTCGCTATCGCGCCCGGCCCAGATGTGAACATCACGGTCAGCGATTATCGCTTCCTGGATATTTATCCCGGCGCCAATTATCTCGGCACAGTCCCGGTTACGCTCACAGTCACCGATTCCGGCGGGCAAAAGGCACAGGATATCTTCAACGTCACCGTCACCGACCAGAATATCCCTCCCATCCTGCAAATCAGCAACAAGTACGTGTATCGTTACGGCAGCCGCCAAATTGATCTGAAAACGCTGGATTGGGATGGTGATAACGACTACGCCCGTGACCCTGAGGGGCAGCCGCTGATCATCACCCTGGTGAACGCGCCGGCTACCTACGCGGGCGTTTCCGTTGACGGCGTGCGTTATATTGACATCGAGCCGACCGGCAACGGAATCGGCACCACCCTGGTGCAAGTAAGCGCGCAGGATCCGGAAGGCGCGACTACAACTGACAATTTTAACGTCACGATCTGGGATTACCAACACATCCAGCTACCCATCGTTATGCGGAATTTCAGCACCATCGAAGGACGCTGAAATTCATATAGGCCCGCCCAATAGTGAAGATTTTCCACCGCAGAGTCGCAGAGTGCGCAGAGATTTTTCTCTGTGGACTCTGCGTTCTCTGCGGCTATGTAAGGGAGCGTTATGACTACTTTTAAAATTGCCACATTTAACGCCAATTCCATCCGCACCCGGTTAGCGCAAATTCTGGAGTGGTTAGCGCGCGAGCGGCCGGATGTACTCTGCGTGCAGGAAACCAAGGTCCAGGACAGCGAATTTCCGGCGCAACCCTTCCAGGATGCCGGTTATTCCGTTGCCTTCAATGGACAGAAGGCCTACGCGGGAGTCGCGCTCATCAGCCGAACACCGCCAGACATACTGGCGGCAGGCTTCCCCAACGGCGACGACCAGCCGCGACTACAGCGCGCCACCTTTGGCGATCTGGTGGTCATCAACACCTATGTTCCCCAAGGCCGCGCGCCCGACTCAGAGCACTTCCAGTACAAGCTCCAGTGGTTCGCACGCTTTCGACAGCTTTTGGAACAGCAACACACACCGGAGCAGTCTATCGTCTGGGTGGGGGACTTCAATGTAGCGACCAGCGATCTGGACGTGTACAATCCGACCGGGCTACGTGACCACGTGGATTTCCATCCAGCAGCGCAGGCCGCTCTGGAACAGGTGCGGCAATGGGGCTTCGAAGATGTGTTCCGCCGCCACCACCCTGACGAGCCGGGGCAATTCAGTTATTGGGACTACCGCGCCCATAATCCGGTGGAACGGGGCGTTGGTTGGCGCATTGACCACATCTGGGCCACCCCCAACCTGGCCGAACGATCCGCGCGGGCCTGGATTGATGTCGCCGCACGGCACGCCGCGCGCCCCTCCGATCACACCTTCGTCGTCGCTGAGTTTGCACTCAGTCACACCCCATCGGATTGAGGCGCAAAGCGGCGGGCGCACTTTGGAGAGAGTAGAGACTCGGCAACTGTTACCAAGTTGTTACGAGTAAAATTTTGACTTTCATTTTAATTTGCGTTATACTATAGCTATACTCTTAAGGACTGGCTAAACAATTGCCCAAAACGGATAAATCCCATGACTGATATGCCCACCAAGATGCCATCTACTGAAAAGTCTGAACTGACGCTATGGAAACGCCTGGGACAAAACCTGCGCGTCCGCCTCAACGACCTCAACATCCGCATGAAAATCATCAGCCCTTACCTCTTGCTGACCTTAGGGGTAGCCATCATCGGCATTTACGTCGTCACCAGCCTGGTATTCAGGTCAGTGGACGAGCGGTTGACCAATCACACGCTCCAGGCTGGACGGGTGGTTTCCAACCAACTGGCGCGGCTGGAAATCCAGCAACAGGAAGCAGCGCGAACGATAGGCTATACCGAAGGTTTCGCCGCCCTGCTCGCAGCGCAAGACAAGCTCGCTGCCACGGAAATGGCGCGCAGCGTCGGCGCCAACAGCAATCTGGAATTGCTGCTGGTAGTCAACGCCGCCGGCGACGTCATCGTACACCTGCAACGACAAGAGGGACAGTTGGAATCGGTTGCCGAGCCGATAGAGGCGCGCTCTGTCGCCATTATCCAGGACTTGTTGGGGGCTACCGCCCCGAAATATAAGGTCAAGCGCACGTTAGGACGGTATCCGGTCAATGATCAATACTATTACTTCACCGCCCTTACCATCATCCCAGAGGACGAGTTGGCCGGAGTGGTGATGGTAGGCACTCCTTTGGAAACCTTGCTGCCGCAGTTGAAAAAGAACTCGCTGGCTGACATCACATTTTACATCAGCGGCGGTCAGGCCATAGCCTCGACCTTCACCACAGCATTCCCGGCAAGCGAAACCGCGGCGATGCTCAACACCCTGGCGCTTGACCCGGCCGAGTATACCCGGCGGAGCCAATCTGCCACCCTGACGGCGACACGCAGGGATACCATAGCCGGCCAAGAGTATGAAATCGCTACCGGCGCGTTGTATGTAGGCAATGATTCCCTGGGCGTCTTCTCGGTAGCCCTGGACACCGACTTCGTGATGACCGCCGGACAGGCCAGCCGCGATAGCTATTTTCTCATCTTCACGGTCGCCACCCTGGGGGTTATCACCCTGGGGTATATCATCGCACACTTCATCACCAGCCCCATCCGCAAACTGGCGCAAACGTCCCAGGCGGTAGCCGACGGCAACCTGAACCGACGGTCCGAAATCGTCAGCAATGACGAAATCGGCGTTCTGGCGCGCACCTTCGACTTTATGACGGCCACGTTGGCGCAACGCAACGCGGAGCTTCAGGAAACGGCCAGCCGGATGCAGGCCATTCTGTCGAGCATCGGCGATGGCGTATTGGTGGAAGATATAAACGGCGACATCAAACCGGCCAACGTCGCGGCAGAGCAAATGCTGAAGGAGTTGTCGGCCAATTTTGGGCGCGGCCCGCTGCGCGAATTGTCTGGCGGTCAGGAATTGGTGACAGACTTGCAGGCCAATTCCTGGATTCTCGAAAGTCGCCGCATCCAGGTCGCCAACAAAGTCTTCAGCGCGCACTCCGCCGAAGTGCGCACGGAGATGAACGAAAAACTGGGCACCGTGGTCGTGCTGCGCGACGTCACCGCAGAAGTGGAGGCCGAACAACTCAAAGATGCCTTCGTCGAACACGTATCCCACGAACTGCGCACGCCCCTCACGTCTATCAAGGGGTATAGCAGCCTGCTGCTCACCACCACCAAAACAACTTTGAGCGAGCAACAACTCGCGTTCCTGCAAACCATCATCCAACAGACGGATAACCTGACCACCATGGTTAACGCGCTGCTAGATTTCTCCGAAATGCAAGCCAGTGGGCGGTTGGGCCTGCGCACGCAACGCATCACCATGACAGAGATCGTGCGCAATTTGGAAAAGGATTGGCGCGAGCCGCTGGAAGAGAAGGGGTTGCACTTCACCGTAGAAATAGCGCCCAACATCCCGGATATCCAGGGAGATTCTCGGCGGCTTCACTGGGCGCTTATGAACTTGATCCGTAATGCCTATCAATACACCCCGGCGGGCGGAACCGTGAAGGTGCACCTGGGGCTGCACGAACGACATATCCAAATCGCCGTCAGCGATACCGGCATTGGCATCACGCCGGACAATCAACGACGCATTTTCAATCGCTTCCACCGGGTAATGAATGTCAAAGACGATGAATCACGCGGGCTGGGGCTGGGATTGTATGTCTCCAAGGCCATTGTTGAAGCCCATAAGGGCGCCATTACCGTGACCAGTCAAGTGGGGCAGGGCAGCACCTTCACTATCCAACTGCCGCTGGGCGCAGACGCCGGCGCCGATTAAGAGAAAATAAGTTTGACGGCAAAAAAACGATGGATAAACGATACCCGACATTCGAGACCTGACCGTTTGCACGAAAGGGATAGAGCGTAACCAAGATGATAGAGACTTTCGAGACCATTTCGAAATACAGGGCACAACGCGCATGGCGGGATTGGGTAATCATTGGGCTGATTTCGTTCGTGGGGTTGGGGTGTATGCTGACTGCGGCACAACTGGGGATGCGTCCCTCGCCCCCTCGAGAAATTACTATGGGCATGGGCGCTACTGAGAATCTTGAGCTCAACCTCCCCCGACCTACCGCGCTTCTCCCCCGTCTCGTCCCCAAGGTCGAGGACCTGCCTGCCGAAAACATGGAGCAACTTTTAACACCCCAGGGGCAATTAAACATTGTGGAACTAGAACTGTTTGAACCGGCGGCTACCCCGACGCCGGGAGGCAACGAGACCGTCGTCCCCACATTCCCGCCAACGGATACGCCGAGCGCCCCCCCGCCGCCCACAGCGACGCCGTGGCCCACCGACACCCCCCGGCCTACGGCAACGGCGACGGCCACCCCA
>Ga0116144_10003365_pt1 | contig 16062 bp, 8 predicted proteins | sample AD_UKC035_MetaG_FD_89746 | JGI IMG/M metagenome (GOLD analysis project Ga0116144, IMG submission 89746) | Active sludge microbial communities of municipal wastewater-treating anaerobic digesters from USA - AD_UKC035_MetaG | ecosystem: Engineered > Bioreactor > Anaerobic > Digestate | place: USA...
CCCTTTATGTAAAGCTTACAGATGATGGCCTATATACCCCTGGTACAAGGGATGTAACAATTGTAATTAACAATTTTAAAACATTAGCATATCAACATGTTCCAGAAGATACAAAAGGTTGGAAATGGTATGAGATAGGGCAAACACCCCTTAATAAAGGAAGCAATACAGTAGTATTTACAAAAAATGAAGATACTGCAGGTGCCTTCGTAATGGATGAATTCAAATTAGTACCTTTGTAAATTAAGCGTATTTAATACTTTTAATAATCTCTATGTGTTGGGAGGTTAGCTCTTTCCTTTGCATTTTTAAAGCTAACTCCTCTACTCCCCATAATCTAATAAGCTTGTATCTGTAATCTTTAGGAAAATACTCTATACAGCTATCTAAGAGATAGAGAAAATCTGAATATGAATTACCTGGTGTATTAGCTACACCCCAAGGTTCAAATTGCCCCTCTGATATCTCTAAATTAAAACCTCTATTCTTTTGAATCTCCTTCAATCTGTTAATATTCATATATAAAGGAGTAAAGGATTTAAGAGGATTTATCTTTTTTCTATTTGGCAAATTAAAGTAGAAATTAAAACCAAGTATTAAGGATTCATATTTTAATATCTTCTCTTCATTAATTAAATCAAAAATCTTAATTATTTTTCTTAAATTCTTTCTCCCAGCACTGCTAAACAGTATTCTGTTATTCGGGAAATACCCATTTAATATCCTTACTGTTTCAAGAATATACCCATTGGACATAGTAATACCTAACTCACCGAATCTATAAAATGGCTCGTTATCTAATTGGAATACAATATCATTTAATCTATCTCCATACTCTTTTTTAATTAAATAAAGTAATCTATTTAAATATTCAAATGAATACTTAGCTAATTCACAATTTGAAGTTACAGTATTAATCTTAAGAGAATGTAAACTTTTAGGAATATGCTCCTCTGGCCATCTAAATACTTTGATAGGACCGATATTTAATGTAATATTACATCTGTTTTTAAAAAGATACTGTAAATACCTATCGTAATACTCCAATGATAATTTCTCTTTACTATCAATTACATTCCACCTTAATCCTAATCTAATATCATTAATTCCTAATTCCGTACTCACTATCCTCAGAAGTTCCAAGGGTTTTCCCCCTATCCTTTCACAATACTCAGGAGAGAATGATGCACCTAATACGAAATTTTTATCTATTCCACTCATACTGTATATATTAATATATTTACTTTCATATTACGAAATGATAACTTAAAGAGTAAGTATGGATAACAGTATTAAAAAAGACAACAGTAATAATAAAGGGTTTAAGATATTGCTAATACTACTTTTAATTGTAATAGCGGTATCTTCTGTACTAAACACCTTCTATCTCTTCTCTATTAATACAAAACTTTCACTACTTCCAACAATGGATCTTTCTGGAATACAGGATAGTTTAAAACAGATTGGAGATTCTCTAAATATTGGGGTATTTGATATGTTTAGATAGCATTTACATTTTTATCACTTCATAGTAAAATTCTGTCATGCAAAATATATTTAGAAATACATATTTCTACTCTCTATGGCATCATACTAGTTGCTTAGGGAGGTATTTGCATCGATAGTAGTATTTTAAGATTATCAAAGTGCGTATAACCTCTGAATAGGAGGTTTTTTAATATATATAAATTATTTAATAATTAAAATGGAAATAGAAAAGATATTAACAGATTTAATAGAGATCCCCTCTATAACATCAGATACTAAAAGTTGTAAAAAAGCTATTGATTACATAAACAATCTTGTTAAAAAGGAAGATTTGAAAACAAAGGTATTTGAAAAAGATGGAGCATACAGCTTACTAATAGCAAAAGAGATTAAAAATAGGTATGAAGTAATACTTAATGGACACTTAGATGTTGTACCTGCATCTATCAAAGATTTTAAACCTAAAGTAAAGATAGAGAAAGGTAAAAGAAGAATGTACGGAAGAGGAACTAGTGATATGAAAGGACCAGTAACAAGTATACTTATAGCTTTTCTTGAAACGGTAAAAGAGGGGTTGGATAAGGATATGGCACTACTCTTTACAACTGATGAAGAAACTGGTGGATTCAAAGGCATGAAGAATGTTGTAGATAGAGGTCTAACTGCAGATATCGTATTTATACCAGATGGGGGACAAGACTGGAGTATATGTACTGATGAGAAGGGTGTATTCCACATTAAATTCATATCAAAAGGTATAAGTGCACACGGTTCAAGAGTATGGTTAGGAGATAATGCTGTAATTAAATTAATTAAGGTGTATGCCAGTTTAGAAAAAGAGTTTAATAAAAGATGGGGTAAGGTAACAAGCAAAGATAATTGGAAACCAACTCTAAATCTTGGTGCTTTAAATGGTGGTACTACTGCAAACAAAGTTCCAAATGAGGCAGAAATGCTAATAGATATCAGATACCCTAATCCTGTAACACAAAAAGGGTTAGAAGAGATAGTAAACAGTAGTATTGTAAAAGATGTTACCTGGAAAGCGATATCTACAGGAGCTCCTCTTAGTACTAACATAGATAATAGATATGTTAAAAGTTGGATAAAACTAATTAGTAACCCTATTTTTGAAAAAGAACCAGGTGCATCCGATGGTAGGTTCTTAGCAGAAAAGGGTATTAATACTCTAATTACTAAACCGATATCATCTGAGCCCCACATTGATAATGAGTGGGTAGATTTGGATGATTTAATTCTGTTTAAAGATACAGTTAAAAAATGGATCCGATCAATATAAACCAAAAAGGGAGATATGTAAGTATCTCCCTTTAAAGGTGTATTGTAATTCTCAATAGTAAGGATATATAATTGGGTGTACATCAAGAGAGGTGGAGGGACTAGCCCTTTGATACCTCAGCAACCAGTAGTGATATATGGTGCTAATTCTAGATAGATGTGAGAAATATACAAAGACTCTCACAGAGTCTTTTTTTATTCACATCAAATATTTAAATTTTTAAATTAACAGATGTGAGTAAAACATTCTTAACTTCATCTAAAACATATTTTACATCTGAAAGTGTTACAGAGGGACACCCAGATAAGATGTGTGACCAGATAAGTGATGCGATATTAGATGCCTGTCTTAAACAAGACCCCTACTCTCGTGTTGCCTGTGAGTGTGCAACTAAAACAGGTTTTGTTGTAGTAATGGGGGAGATTACTACAAATGCTAATATTAATTTTGATGAACTAATTAGAAAAGTAGTACTAGATATTGGGTATGATGATAGCTCTAAAAGTTTTGACGGAAATACATGTGCTGTACAGGTAGCCATATCAAAACAGTCTACAGATATATCTATGGGTGTTGATAACGCGCTGGAAAAAAGAGACTCAGATAAAAAAGATGATATTGAAAAAATCGGTGCAGGAGATCAAGGTATGATGTTTGGATTTGCCTGTGATGAAACCCCTGAGTATATGCCTATGCCAATATATCTTTCACACCTTCTCACTAAACAGTTAGCAAAAATAAGAAAAGAAAAGAAATTGAAATGGATATATCCTGATGGGAAAAGCCAAGTCACAGTAGAGTATCATAAAGGAAAACCAACTAGAGTAGATACTCTTCTTGTTAGCACCCAGCACAGTACAGAAGTTTCTCACAAGGATATCGAAAAAGGTATTAAAAAATATGTAATAGATAAGGTAATACCTAAAGAATTAATTGATTCAAAAACTAAAATATATGTTAACCCTACTGGAAGATTTGTAATTGGAGGACCGAAAGGAGATGCTGGTGTTACTGGAAGAAAAATAATAGTAGATACATATGGAGGAATGAGTAGACACGGTGGAGGAGCTTTTAGTGGTAAAGATTGTACAAAGGTTGATAGATCTGCAGCGTATATGACTAGATATATTGCTAAAAATATAGTTGCTTCAGGACTAGCCTCAAGGTGTGAGATACAGGTATCATACGCTATTGGGGTTGCTAAACCGTTAAGTATAATGGTGGACACATTTGGTACAGGTAAGATATCAGATGAGAAGATATCTAAGATAATTGATAAGGTTTTTGATTTAAGACCAGGCGCAATTATCAGAGATTTAGATTTAAGAAAACCCATATTCCAACAGGTAGCATCATATGGACACTTCGGAAGAGATGATTTAGATTTACTCTGGGAAAGATTAGATAAGGTAAGTGAGATAAAAGAGATTTCAAAACAGAAGTCTTTCTGATAATCTATAAGTATGGAAGGAAACACTGCCCCAAAAATTGATTTGGTTGATCCAAATGCAGATCAATCATCACAAACAAATACAATGTCAAGAAGGGATTTTCTAAAAGTAGCCTTAACACTTGGTGCTGCAGCTACACTAGCTGCCTGCAGTCCAAAAGATGTAATAAAAGCTAGTAAATCAGAGAAACAGAATTTTGAAGAAAATATTGAAACACTAAATAACCAATACACTCAAAGAGAACAAGAGAAAGGTCCTTTTAGTTATGATAAATATGTAAATGGGTATCCAGGATTTGAGCAGTACATTGAACATATTGATAAAGTAGCACAATTAAGAGAGGAAGAGACAGGCATTAAACAGGATGTTATCAAAACATTAACATCTTCAATTATAGCCACCCATTATAATAACTGGGAACAGGTTGATACAAATATTAACATTGCAAGACAAAAGGTTGGACCCATGCAGTTTTACCCTGGGGATGTTGAGAAAGTAATAAGAAAGAGATATAAAAATGAATTTGAATTTACTCCGGAACGATTACAAAAACCCCTATACAACATAAAATTGGGGACAATATCCCTTCTTAACTCCTTAGCTGAAATAGAAAATGATGGCCAGAATAAAGATATGATGCAATTAGTATTAGCTAAATACTACGATTCATCCCCTGCTCTAATTAATCTAGTTAAACAGAATAAAAATATTAAAGGTTTTGAATATTCTAATCCTAACTTCATACTTTACCAAAAGAACATACAGATACTTGGATCTTCATCAGAACAACAACAAAACACAGAAGAAAAGGAAAGAGGCATAGATACTATATGGAACAATGCAATTGAGTATTGGCCACATACAAAGATAAAAGAAAATAAAGAGGTATTCTATCAACAGGTAGAAAAATACTACAATGATGAATTAAATAATAATCCTAAATTAAGTAGGAAAGAATTACTTTCAATATTTCTATCTGTTGCAATGACAGAAAGTAATGGAGGATTAAAGAAAGAATCCCCTATATCTGGTGCTATAGGTTGGTATCAACTAATACCTAGATGGAAACATCTTGAAGATTTTAATTCTGCTAACGGTACGCAGTATTCATATCAAGAGCTACATGACAACGATAGGGTAAGTATAGAGGTTGGAATATGGACATTAATGAGATACAGAAATAGTATGGATTTACATCAAAGTATGAAATTCTTTAAAGGTGGAAATACATTTGGATATAACCCAGATGATGGTATATGGTGGAACAGAGTATCTTACTGTACTCAAAATCTTTTAGAGGAAGATAAATTAGGTATGGGATATATGGACTACTACTACAATAATGTTGGCTTTAGTAAAAATGAATTCCTACAAAATAGATCTCATATTGCTAATGTGTACATCAATAAGTAGAGAGGTGAAGATTTATATATACACCAGACTTTGATTACTCGTACCTTAATGCATTTAGAGCAGAAATCTTTTTTGCCCTTTCTGCAGGATACCATCCTGTAATTACTCCTACAATTGCAGATACTATAACCAACCCAATTCCTAAAATAAAAGGTATGTATGTTACATCCATTGGAGTTCCTCCCTGACTAACCGACAATATAGATATAAATATACTTAATAATTTCCCAACAATAAAACCAAGTATTAAGCCAAAAACACCTCCCAAAACACTCATAATTAAGGACTCAGCAAGAAAAAGAGTTTTAACTTGAGATGATTTAAGACCCATTGTCTTAAGAAGACCAACCTCTCTGGTTTTCTCTAACAAAGATACTGTCAAGGTATTAAACATACCTAAAGATGCTACTCCTAAGGCAATTAGTCCTAGTACTAATAATGCTATTCTTAAAGTATGAAAGAGATTACTTACACTATCAACCGTATCAACAACAGAACTTGTTTGGAAACCCAATCCTTCTAATTTCTCCCTAGCAAGTTGTACATCCTTTGTATCTTCAACAATTACTTTCACAGAAGACACATTCTCCAAACCGTCTACCATGATATCTCCAAGTGGAATAAAGAATTTTGGAGATTGATTATCACTTATAACTCCAACTATTTCAAATTCTTTTGTTTCAGATTCAACTATATAATTTGAACGATTAAAAAGTCCACTATCAAATATAATTGTAGCTTCAAATTTCTTTTTTAAAGCTTCGTTAGCTGTAATACCCAAAAGAGTAAGCATAGAGTTATTAACAATTGCTACTCTTTGGGCATCTGCTGGGAACTTCTTAATATCAGTTTGTATTTCTTGATTTGCCCCAAGCTCAGAAGATATACTAACCCAATCAATACTATCATCTTCTTTAACTAGCTCCTCTAAATCAATAAATGATCCTTTCGTTGAAGAGTCTTGTTCTCCTAGAACTTTTCCTAATAATCTTTCTTCAACACCTTCATTAAAAACTAAATCGGAACATTTTAGGAATAACTCAACAGTTCTTCTCTCATAACTCTCATCTTGAGGAGTAGTATAATAGTGAGAACATAAATCACCACAGGATTTTTCTACCCAGAGATCTATTGTAGCTTGAACCCAATAGCTATACTCCTTTCCATTACTACTTTTTATTAAATATTTTTCATCCAAACCGTAACGAGAACCATAAACTAATAAACCCTTATAATCTAGAGCTTCATCGATACTTAAGACTGGAAGAATAACAGAATCCTCTTTTGGTTCAAGATATGTATTAATAAAATCACCACTATGTATGCCAAAGTTAATCTGTTCAATACCCTTACCAGTGTATATCTCCAATGAGCTTCCCACACTAACCCCATATCTTTCAATCACACTATTATCTTCCGTTATATACCCCAATGATACCCTCTGTTGATCAACATCTCTTATGACCTTGTACTCCTCATCAATACAATCGTAATCAGTTAAATAACAGTTCTTCTTTTCCCACAAAAGGAAGTTATCTTTAATCCATCGACTATACTCATTACCCTCAACATCTATAGCTGAATAACCCTTATCATTATCACTCCTTTTTCCCCAAACCTCTACAGCTTCCTGTTCACCACTGTCTCTTTTTGTATATCCAATTATTGTAGAACCTTCATCTGCTTTAGAGTAAACTGGTTTCCAAACTAAAGGATTAATTGAATATCTAACCTTTGAAATTTCCTCCCCAAAGCTCTTCTTGGTAATTAGTATAGAACTTAAACCTGCTACCTCCCCAGGAGTATCCTCGGATGATTCTACTTTAATATTATCCCTACTCTCTTCAAAAATATTTCCAAAAAGAGGTTGCATACCACTCTCTTTAAGAAAATCACTTGAGACACCGTATACTATTACATCTGATACCGCATTATTGTAAGTAATCTTTGAAACCGATGTAACAATTGGCATTACTAAATCGATCTTATCAATTTGTGATATCTCTTCAATTGTATCAGCATTAAAAACCAAAGGAGAACCCTTTGAAACATTAACATCAATCTGCTTCATCTCTGACAGACTAGCAATTTGGGATACTACTAACTTCTCGAATCCATAACCAGTTGATAACAGGAGAATAATCGCCCCAAACCCAATAGCCATTCCCCCTATGGTAACAACGGTTCTGTTTTTTTTCATTGACAGATTCTTCATTGCTAAAAGGATAAGGTCTGAGTTTTTTATATCAGAGTTACCCTTAGAATCAAAAAGCTTTAAGATATAAGTATATATCCTGTCATATTTCTTATTAATGATATTTGAACTTGAATTCCCTTTCTTATTCGGTTTGTTAAGTTTCCTCTTTGGTGAACGAGTAAGAATATATTTTATAGAAACAAAGAATAGAAGAATGAAAAATTTAAAAAGAAATATACTCTCTAAAAAGAATGTTTTTAGAAATACTGCAATCCCTATTATTATCTCCTTAAGAGTCTTTTTTTGTTTCTTCTGCTTGTTCTTCATACAAAACTTTTGCTGTAATCATCTTAAATCTTTCTAGCTCCTTATCTCCTGCAAGATACTCTTTAATAATAACACCATCTGACATATTTAATGATCTTGTTGCAAATGGTAGAAACCCAAGATCATGAGTAACCATTATTATTGTATTTCCTTTACTGTTATACTCCTTAAATAGATTCATTAAAGATTCGCTAGATTTAGAATCCAGATTCCCAGTAGGTTCATCAGCAACTAATAATACAGGACTCGATATTAAAGCCCTTGCAAATGAAACCTTTTGTTGCTGCCCAGAAGAGAGTTCTGTTGGAACTTGATCTGAAGAACCTTCCATTCCTACCATTCTAAGTAACTCTAGTGCTTTCTCATTTCTCTCCATCTCGTTGTATCCTCTTAATGTTAGAGGAAAGGCAACATTCTCTAAAACATTTAAGGATTTAATCCAATTCTGTTGTTGATATATTAAACCAACCTCCTCTTTCCTTATCTGTGATCTATCATCTTCGGAGAAAGAATAGATTTCCTTTCCAATAAAGTTTACAGTTCCCTCTGTAGGAACTTCTAGACCTAACAAAATATTTAATAATGTACTTTTACCACATCCTGAAGAGCCAAAAAGTATAACAAATTCACCCTTTCTTATTGTCACATTAACACCCTTGATAACCTCAACAAAGGTGTTTCCTACTTTAAAGATTTTTACAATATCTTTTCCCTCGAGAATTTTATCATTACTCCTATATTTAGAATCCTTCATCTGTATTACTATCATACTTTATATATTCAACAGAAGGGAGAACTAGGAAGCTATCTGATTCGTTTACTTTTCTAATATAGACACCCTCTTTAGGAATATTCTCTAGAAACACCACATGTATTTCTCCCTCTTCACTACTGGTTTGTAATACTGTTTCACTTTTACCAAATCTTTTATCACCATATTTAACATAGCCAAGTGTACTATCCTTTGACTTCCAAAAGATAATTACATCCGTAGGAGTAACAAAAGTAATCTCAGTGTATTTATCCATCTTACGAGCCGATATATTTATTAAAAGTATTGGTATTAACAAGGCTGCTATAAATACCACAACTGTTAAACAAATATATATATCCCTTCTCTTAATTTTTTTATTAAATATTTTCATTATTTTTTACCTAAAAATGAGAAAATAGAGATTAGATTGTCTATTGCAAGATCAAAGGCGTTTTCTGATGAAGAAGATGAAACAATTACCTTATCAATTGAATAACCTAAATTCCCCTCTTCGTCTTTTGATACTGCCCTTAGATGATACACCTTTGATGGGGTAAGTCCTGAAATTATAACGATATGGTTATTAGACAGTATTGTATCTTCTTGAGACTTCTGAGAGTAAGTACTCCCCGTACCCTCTCCATATTCTATTTGAGCACTTGTAGGTTCATCAGTTTTGTATGATACAACCAACTGTGCGCTAGCTTCATCTCCAGATCCAATAATCTCAGAGGATACCTCTAAATCATATATCTGAGGAGGTCTGGTATCAACAGCTGTTGTGAAATTAATTATCCCACTATTAGCCTCATTACCTATAAAGTCCTTTCCGGAAATTATTATAGAATACTGCGTATTAGGTAAGAGATTAAGTATTACTGCTCTATGTTTCCCCGCTTTAAGTGCTACATTAACCTCATCTAACGCCTGTTCTGGAGAGGAACTGGGGAAATACGTTACTACAGAAGAAATCGCTGTATTAGAGACCCACTCTACTAACAACGTTGTATATGCAGCACCAGAAACTTGGTATACCTTAGAATCGATAATTTTTGGTCTGGGCAGTGTCTCAAAGGAGTGCATCTCCCCTTCGTACTCAGATCCATCAATATCAAAGGTATTAATTTTGTAAAAATACTTCGTTCCATCTTTAATATCATTTAATTCAACACTATGCGTTCCTTCCTGAGTACCAGTAAATACTTCTACCATACCTCCAAAAGAGCTGGTTTCTCCATACAATACTCGGACCTTAATTGCACCTTTGGTTGTAAACTCTATTAACGCAGAATTTAGACTTACCCTTTTAACAATTGGTTCCTGTATTGATGGAGGGGGAGATGTTGTAAATGCATCCTCTTCAGATATACCAATATTACCATCTTCATCTGTCCACTTAACTACATAGAAGTACTTTGTACCAGGAGTTAGATTGTTTATTGTAAGTATATGATCTGCAACCTGTTCAGAATTAGAAACCTCTTCTTCAAAATATACCCCCGATTCAGTTCCATACGCTACTCTTGAATCAGCTGTACGTGATGTTACCCAAGACACTGTTGCTTTCTTAGGAGTTACATCCGAAACAATTGGTGTAACGAGTAAAGGTGCAGGTTCAATATATCTTCCATCTGGATAAAGAGATACTATCTCTGAAAAAGCACCACAGTTGTTAGTACTATCACAAGCTCTTATTTTGTAATAATAGGTGGTTTGATTCAATTTGCTATCTACCAATGAAGCTCCACTAGTAAATGAGTGCTTTGAAAAGTTATTTCCATTTGTAGATCTATATACCTCATAACCGGCGACACCACTTCCTTCATTATCCGGAGGATCCCATGATACAGCTAATCTCCAACTTGATGTACTTTTGACAGATACATCTGCTATCTCAATATTAAGCGGTATTCCAGGAGCAATCGTATTTGCATAGAAAGAAACTGATGTATAATCACCATAATTAACATTTCCTGCTTCATCTTTTGATACAATGTAGAAGATATTTTCTCCTGGTAAAGTTGCATATGCACCTGCATTAAGACTACGAAGACTAGTTTGAGAAACACTGTACTCTGTTGGAAGTGCATTAATACTATACAGATATGAAAGGTTTGATTGAGAACCATAGTAAGTTCCCTCTAGAGGCGGATCCCACTCAAATCCAAAGGAATTAGTAGTACTACTAGTTGGTGTAACTGTAAGATTTGTTGGAGGTGCAGGGGCATTTGCCGAATCAACATAGAAATAGTAACCATTTAAATACTCACTATAATTTCCTGCAGCATCCTTAGCCCTAACCTTAAATACGTTTGTCCCAACCTTGTAAGAAGGTACATCTTCAACAGATGTTTCTTCTATACACTGGTCAACTGAATAAGCACCTGAAACAGCTCCAGTTCTATAACAGTAAGAAACCACAGGTGCACCAACTGTACTTGTGGGATCCCAATCAAATGAGAAACTGTTATTTGCAGTATACCCTGCAGGATCAACAGAAAGATTATCGACAACGACTGGTGCTGATACATCATATTTATATATAAAGGGCTGCCATGTTTCGACAGAATAGTTACCAGCATCATCAACTGTACGAATTCTAAGATAATAGGTAGAAGAGTCTTCTAGAGTTGAGGGTACAAAAGAATTACCTTCTTGGAATACTCCATCTTGTGCAGGATCTGCACTTGAATTCGTACCCCAATATACATTATATCCAACAACTCCCGAACCGTTTATTCCATCATTTGCTCCAAATTCCTCTCCAACCTCTTCCCACTCAAAGTAAGGACTCTGATAGCCATACCAATTGTTAGTCATCAGTGCTATCTCTCCACCATCTTGGTTAAGAGATATGAAACCAGAAAGGCTTGGATTTGTAGGTTCCAAAATATCTTGATAGTAGTCTATTGTATATCCCAAAAGAGTTGGAGTATATATACCATCACCGGTAGAGAAACTAAATCTTATCTTTAAATACCTACCTACAACAGAATTGATTTTGTACTCAAACATACTGTTACTCTTTTTTTCTCTTGACACAGAGGCCCAATCACTCCATTCTAAGCTATCTTGAGACGAACTAGTTTCAATTATTAATTGAGTATTTTCAACATCCTGATAATTAACTTTTAAATTACCCCATTTGTATACACTTGTTAAGTCATGTATTTGAGATTCGTATACCCCTTCTCTTAAAAACCCTGAACTATTGGTTTCTTGTATGTATGTATAGACAGCATCTTGATATGTATTTGTACCACTCCCAGCTAATACATATATAGAATTTTCTAGATTACTTTCTCCCGCACCACCAGCATATATCTGTCCAGGAAAGTTTGGAAGAGTACTCCAACTTTCTGAAACTAAAGAGTATTTGTAAAACTCGCTGGTGTTTGCACCCCTTGCAGCATAGAAATTACCATCATTACCATCAACTAAAAATCCATCATTGTATATATTAGCATTCAGAGATGTTAATGATGACCATGTATCACTTTGGATAGTATATTTATAAAAGGGGTTTGGATTAGCACTAGCACCTCTTAATGTATATATCTCTCCATCTTTAAAAAGAAGCTCCGAACCATAGTATAGAGTACTAGTAACATTTGTTAAAGTAGACCACTTTGATCCACTAACCCCTTGAGTATCAAATCTATAAAAAGTGTTGGTATTACCCCCTCTACTTAGATATATATACCTAGAACCATCATATACCATTGAAGAACCACTATTAGTAACCACAGGAGTTTGATCTTGAGTTTCTTCTATCCAAGTATTTGTATCAATATCGTAAACGAAAAATCCGTTATAGTAGATTCCACCCGTAAGATATATTTTGTTCTGAACAGAATCATAAACTATGCTTGAACCTAAATATGCACCAATTGGTAAACTAGAAAGATGTGTTATCTCTCCAGTCACCTCGTTCCAACGGACAAATTCGTCACCGTAGTTTCCTCTTGTAATATAGAAATTATTATCATCTCCCTTTAGAATATCTGCACCGTAATTCATATTGAATGTGCTAACTCCCTCATACTCTCTTTCAAATAGACCTCTTGTAGGTATCTCCCATGAATCACTCTCAATGTGATATTTGTAGAATAGATTTGAACTCCCACCCCTAATAGCATAAAGATACTCACCTACAGGGTAGAGTCCTGATCCATAATTAAATCCCGAAGGTGCAGATTGAAGTTGTGTCCACTCTTGTGTATCTAAAGAGTACTTATACATATACGGAGTACCATTTCCCGGCATATAGTACAGAGAATTAGATGCCTGATAATATGTAATAGAGGCACCTAAGTAGGCAAGAGCTGGCAGTTCACCTAATACACTCCACTGATTAGTATTTATATTGTAAACAGAAAAAGCACTAGAATAGTTACCCTGTGTAACATAAATTAATTGATTTGTAATATCTATTGCCATACTACCCCCCATATACACATTGTTATTAATCTGAGTTTGAGGAGCACCGAAATCGGGTCGTTCAAGACTTTCCCATACATCTAAAGCGGTATCATATCTCCAGAAGAAATCAGCATTATTTCCTCTAAGTACATAAATATATTCAGACCCATCATAAACAACAGAGCTTCCGTAACCAATTGTAAGTGGTAGACTAGACACATCACTATACCAGCTATTACTTCCAATATTATACCTCCAAAAATTAGTAGTATTCCCCCCCATAACACCATATAGATACCCATCAGGACCCTCCACCATACCACCACCGTAATAGAATGCCCCTGGTGCACTAGACAGTTCACTCCAAGAATCTGTAGATATATCATACTCAAACACCCTATTACTGTTCACTCCCAAAGGAACATAGATTTTACCCAAACTCTCAATATATACAGAACCCTTAGACGCATATCCCAAGCTAACTGGTGCGTATGTTAATCTATTCTGTAACCAGAATCCTCCAGAAACATTATCAAGTTTTATACTCTCATCTGTTAATTGGACATCATTAAAAGTTCCTACAAAATTATCATGACCTATATCCAAAGAAATAACTGGTGCAACACCATCATAATCGTATATGAATAGCGTTACAGGTTCACTCCTGTTCCCTAAAATGTCTTCAGTAACCAATCTAAGATAATTTAAACCGGTTGAAAGACCCTTATGAACTGTATATGTCAAATCTGTTTGGAAAGATCCTAACTCAACTGGATTTGCATTAATTACTGACCCAAAATATACATAATAACCAGAAACGGATGTCTCTAAATCATCCCCCTCTTCCCATGTAAACGAAGGATTAGTGTATACATATTTCTCTTCACTTGTTAATTGAGTACCCCCAATCTCTTGAGACAAAGCAACAACATTTATAGGATTTGATGGCGGATTAATATCAGATACATACGAGAATCCAATACTATCAACCACAGGAGTTTCAGAACCATCTGTAGACGACAAAAGTGTAATCTTTATCTGTAAGTATCTATTCGTTGGAGAAGCTATTTCATTCGAGACAACCTCTTCCCAAGAACTCCAAGTAATTGAATCTACACTAGTACGTGTTTCAACAAGGACATCTGAATCAGAAGGGTAATTACCATTTAAAGACATCTGACCCCAACTAGACACATACTTTAAATCCTGTATCTGAGATATCCAGGTTCCAAAACTCTTGTAGTCTGATAAACCATATGAATATATCAACATATCCAATCTACCACCACCTCTTGTAATAAATATGTCCCCTAGCTCATTTGAAACTATAGAAGCTCCTGTCCAAGAACCAATATTTGTTGGATTGTATGGTGCGTAAGATCCTAATCTCTTCCAAGTATCTGTTGATATGTTGTATTCCCAGAGGTCTGATTTATAATTCCCTGCAATAGCTACTATCTTTCCATTACCATCATAAACTGCATCTGTTCCATACAATGGAGAGTAAGGTAAAGCTGATAGTTCCGTCCAAGTATCCGAAGATATTACATATTTAAACATTCTCTTTACCCCAATCCCTCCCGTAAAGTATATGTCTGTACCATCAGATAGTAGTGTTGTCCCATATGAAGCTATAACAGCTGTAGGTAAGTTTGAGACTGTTTGATCCCATGTATTAGAAACAAAATCATATCTCCAGAAAGCGCTTGTATTTGCACCTTGTGTAACATACAGATAGTTACCTGTACCTGGATACGCAAGTGCTGCTCCATATCTTGTTATAGCAGGAGAATTTGCCAATGACTCCCAAACAGCACCCGATATATTATACCTAACAAAAGATGCTGTACCACTACCTGTTAAAAAATATATATACCCATTAGCTAAAACACCATTAGTATAATCATTAAATGTTACTGGGCTATCAGGCAGTGTAGTCCATAGATTGTTTGATACATCATATCTATAGAAAGTTGCAGTATTTGTACCTCTTAGAAAATATATATAGTTATTGTAAAAGATACCATCAGAACCTGTGCTCAAAGTACTCGGTGCCTCTGAAGGACCTATAAACTCTTCAAGAGTAATATCAAATTTCCAGAATCTATAATCACCATTACCTCTAAAAAAATATATATATCCATCACTACTGAGATACTGTACCCCAGCATACCTAGAAGTTAAAGGAGCATTTACCAAGGTACTCCAACTTCCACTACTAATATTATATTTATAAAAGAGAGTGGTATTGTTCTGTGCTGCTAGGTAAATATTTCCATTGGCACTAGTAATATCAACATCATCATTAACATTTCCAGGAATGTTACTTAATGTACTCCACGTTTTTGATACTAAGCTATAAGCATAGAAAGTGTTAGTGTTTAATCCCCTTGGAGTATAAATATAATCACCAACTCTTTCCAAATCGGCACCTGATCGTAAAGTATTTGGAGTACTTGCTAATATACTCCAACTATTTGTAGCTACAGTATATTTATAAAAGTTTTGTGTTGAGTTCCCCGTTATAGCATAAATATTTGTCCCATCTGTAGTCATACTAGCTCCCTGGAAGACAAGATCTGGATAATTTGGAAGCATCTCCCAACTATCCTCTACAACAGAATACCTAGCAAAAGTCTGTTGATATCCACCAAACAGTGCATATATATACCCATTAAGATATTGAATATCTGAACCAAAATATGCACCC
>Ga0116144_10003368_pt1 | contig 16060 bp, 12 predicted proteins | sample AD_UKC035_MetaG_FD_89746 | JGI IMG/M metagenome (GOLD analysis project Ga0116144, IMG submission 89746) | Active sludge microbial communities of municipal wastewater-treating anaerobic digesters from USA - AD_UKC035_MetaG | ecosystem: Engineered > Bioreactor > Anaerobic > Digestate | place: USA...
ACACGTGCCACGGCTTTGCCTTCAGCGCCTGCGTCGATGATCTCCACCTTCTCCAGTAAAGGCAACGGTTGCCTGTTTTTCGACCTTCTGCTCATTTCACGGTAAAAATAATGTTTATTGCCGATCGGTTTATTATAAAAGAGGAAATTCAATTTCCGCGTAGCGGATCAATTATTGTAACAGGTCAAACACTACCTTTGTATGAAATACCAGATATGCCATGAAAATCCTGCCCGTCGAAAAGATACGCGAAGCGGATGCCTATACCATAGCTCATGAGCCTGTCGAATCGGTCGATCTGATGGAACGGGCCGCCATGAAATGCTACAACTGGCTGAAAAAGAGAGTGGATGCAGACCGGCCGGTGAAGATATTCTGCGGACCGGGGAACAACGGCGGCGACGGGCTGGCGATCGCCCGGATGATGGCCGAAAGCCATCACCAGGTTTCGGTTTATGTGATCCGCTATTCGGAAAAGTCGTCCCGGGATTTTCTGATCAACTACGAACGGCTGACCGGCCTCAGCAGTGTTCCTGTTTTTGATATAAAAGATGGAGACCGTCTTCCGGAAATCAGTGAAGAGGATGTAGTGGTCGATGCTCTTTTCGGTTCGGGGCTGAATAAACCGGCGGAGGGTTTTTCCGCCGCAGTCATACGGCATATCAATGCCAGCCGGTCGCTGATCGTTGCCATCGACATGCCGTCGGGCCTGTTCTGCGACATGCCCACGGATGAGAAAGCCGGGCCGGTCGTCAGGGCCGACTATACCCTTACTTTCCAGGCGCCCAAGCTTGCCTTCCTGTTCGCCGAAAACGATATCAGGGTAGGCGAGTGGGTGGTGCTCGACATCGGCCTTCACCCGGGTTTTACCGACAGCCTGGAGGTTAAAAATTTCCTGCTGACTCGCGAAATGGCCTCGGGACTGCTAAAACCCCGCACCAAATTTGCCCACAAAGGGCATTTTGGCCATGCGTTGCTCATTGCCGGCGGCTACGGCCGGATGGGGGCCGCCGTTCTGGCCGCAGAGGCCTGCCTCCGCTCGGGCGTCGGCTTGCTGCATGCCCATGCCCCGGCAAAGGGGGTGAACGTGATCCAGACAGCAGTTCCCGAAGCGATGATCACGATCGACGCTGACGAGGAGTGCCTCTCATCATTGCCCGATCTGTCGCCCTTCACTGCCATTGGCATCGGCCCGGGCATCGGTTTTGATATGAAGACCAAAAATGCACTTAAACTCCTGATACAGAACACGTCCGTTCCAATGCTTTTTGATGCCGACGCGCTGACGATCCTGGCCGAGAACCGGACATGGATCTCGTTCGTGCCCCGAAACAGCGTCTTCACACCCCATCCGAAAGAATTTGAAAGGCTGGCGGGAAAAGCCACCGATGATTTCCACCGGAACCGGCTGCAGCGCGAATTCTGTATCCGGCACGGCGTCTGGATCGTGCTGAAAGGAGCCCATTCCTGCATCTGCGGTCCGGACGGAGTTTGCTATTTCAACACTACCGGCAACCCGGGGATGGCAACCGGCGGCAGCGGCGACGTGCTCACCGGGCTGATCCTGGGACTGCTGGCGCAGCGCTATAGTCCGCGCGATGCCTGCCTGCTGGGCGTTTTCCTCCATGGCCTGGCCGGAGACCTGGCTGCGAAGAAAATCGGGATGGCGTCGCTGCTGGCCGGCGATATCACCAGGAATATCGGGAAAGCGTTTAAAAAGTTATCTTCCTGATATTAAATATCTTAATTACCACCATTCTGAATGATCCGGATAACCGACAAAGCGAAGCTGAGAGAAATAGTCACCGGGACCCTGCTGGGATTGCTGGTAGCCATCGTCACTTTTCCGGCGCCCGACTGGTCATACGGCCCGGGCATTGACCCTCCGCTGGCCTGGGTGTTTAACTCCCTGTTCTTGAACGGGAGTGGGAGCGATCCGGTAATCATCTTCCCCCACGGACCTTTGGCTTTCTTTACCTATCCGACGGCTGAAAATGCCTGGCTGGTGATGATCGTGACGATATTTCTCAAGATAATGCTGATTCTAAGCATCAAGCAATTTATTACTGCCGGAAAGACCTGGACGAAGTGGCTGGCTGCATCGGCTGTCACTTACCTGGTCTCCGTGAGCGGCGGATTCTCCCACCTGCTCCTGGCGAATATCATGGCCGGTTACGCCGCCGGATTTCATCAAGGGTTTTCGAAATGGACCGCGAGATACTTCCTGGTGCTGCTGCTTACAGCGATAGCTTTCTACGTTAAAGCCTACACGGCTATCATTGCCGGGATCCTGTTTATTTCTTCCGGAATTTATCATCTCATTAAAACAAAAAAGGTATTACCTTTTTTGACCGATAGCTTTATATTGCTCATTATCATACTTTTATTCTGGTTATTTCTGTTTCGGAGCTTCCATGGATTCATCACCTATGTGAACGGCATGGTCCACCTGGCACAGGACAACTCATCCGCGGCAGCGTATTATCCATACAACAACTGGCTTGTTTTGTCCTCATTCATATTATTGATTATCATTATTATAATCGTAAACCGGAATAAAGAATCGCTCTTCTTTAGCTCCCTGATGGGATTAAGCCTCTTCGCTGCCTGGAAACATGGAATGGCCAGGGAAGATATTTATCATGTGATGGGATTCTTCGTATTTGTAATGATGAGCCTGGCCCTGTTCATCCTTTTTTCAGGTAAACGACTTATTATTAATATTTTAATTGCAACAGCCGCCCTGTTTCTTTTGTCGCTCAATAGTAAAAATGCCATGAATTATTCTCCCCGGAAATACGAATGGTTCAGTGCCGGGAATTTCTTCAGTTTTATTTCGGATCATAAAACTTTAAAAGATGATGCGCAAACCGCTACTTCCAGGGCAATTGCAATAAATATTCTTCCGGATTATCTCCTGGAATTTATAAATGATTATACGACAGATGTTTATCCCTGGGATTATTCCATTATTCCGGCCAATAACCTGAACTGGCAGCCCCGGCCGGTGATCCACCCCTATGCTTCGTACACGCCCTGGCTCGACCGGCAAAACGCCGGGCATTTCAGTTCAGCCATGGCCCCCGATTACATCGTCTGGGAAAAGGATAAAATCACCAGTGATGTTAATGGCGGCAAATTTAATAGTATCGACGGGCGATACCTTCTCAATGATGAACCACAGACTCTCCTGGAACTGATCAATCGTTATGATTTTGTGGCTGAGGAGGGGAAATTCATTCTGCTGGGTAAGCGTGAAACATCCTTGCAGCCTGTAATTCATACGATTTCAACTGTTCAGGGGCATTTTAGGGAGTGGTTCCCGGTGCCTGATACCAGGGGCGATATCCTCCGGGTGAAGCTCAATTTTAAGAAGACGTTCCTGCAACGACTGAAAAGCTTTCTTTATAAAGATGAACAATTCTGGATTTACCTGAAACTTACCAACGGGGAGATTCATAAATACCGCATCGTTCCTGCAAACGCCAATGTTGGGATTTGGATAAAACCGTATTTATTTAATTATGATAAAGAGTTTGAGGTGGATGAGATCATGTTCGTCGCCTCAAATCCCGGAATATTGACCGAAAATCTTTCTCTTGAATGGGAAATGATTGATTTTGATGATGATGGGAACAGGGCTGTGAGTTTTTTTAATATAGACGATGATCGGGAGGATAGTTTGATTTTCGTTACCCTGAACGGTTTTGAAGAAGATAAAATAGCCGGATGGAGTTCTGTTAAAGAAGAGCTTAAATGTAAGGATGAGTTTTCGGGAGAGATTTCTGTTCAGGTAAACGCAGAATCGTTTTCTCCCGGGTTTGCGATGAATCTCGACAGCATTCCCTTTGGTGATTTGAGATTTGCAACGGATGCCCGGCTCAGTGCTCCGGGTTATAAATTTAAGAATAAGATCTTGCCGGTGATTTCGGTTGAAACGGAGAAGGGAACCATCCTCTGGCAAAGCATCCCGGCCGATCTTCAGCTAATTGATGAAAAGGGATGGAACCATATATATAACCAGGCTTTATATTATCACAGCACTCCCGGCTGCACCCTGAAAATCTATTTCTGGAATCAAAGCGACATCCCGCTGCTCCTGGATGATTTCCGGGTGATGGTGTTTCTTCCGGCGACCTCCTGATAAGTTATTCTTTACTTATTTGTCATTGACATTAATAATATTTAAATTTGTTGCGCTTTAAAAATCCTGGTTATGAAACGCATCGCATTAATTGTCATTCTCTGGGTAGTCTTTCTTCTTTTCGCCTTTAAACTTTCCGCTCAGTATATCGAAGTTTCTCAACCGGAGATAAACGGGCCGGTTTTTATCGGTTACTTTGACGGTGAACGCATGCAAAAGCGGGTTGTCAGCGATTACAAAACGAACCCGATGGCACGGCTCGATATTAAGGGTGAAATTGTCAATTTAGACTTGACCGTCTTCAGGGACGGTTATGAGAACAGGGTTTCCAACCCTTCCCGCGAGGCCATACAATGGCTCGAGCCCGGTGCGCCGGTCGAAGGCGACCTTCACTCCGATATCGCCTATACCCGCGACGGAACAATGTTTGCCGTAATTTACCAGAACAGCGATAACATGACTTTTTTTGATGCCCAGACCTGCGAGCCGATCGAAACGGTGCAGTTGGTCCGGCAGCCGGTCGACCTGTATATGGGTGAACAAAATGCTTATGTGGCTTGCCATGAAGGCCGCAGTATCGTTGCTGTCTCCCTGGAGGATTTCAGCATTGTCAATTATATTCCCGTCGACGGCTATCCCTGCCAGGTTGAGGTGAGCCCGGGGGAAGACACGGCCTTTATTGCGTGCGACAGTTACCGCGACGGCTGGATGATCGCCGTCGATATGGCCAATAACAACGAGGTTTTGTACCTTACCCACGATCCCTATTTTCACCATTATGGCTGGGGCGGCGCCATGGGCCGGACCCTCTATAAATTCAGTAAATTTCACCTTTCACCCAAAGGCGGACAGTTTATCTGCGGCGATACGTCCACATACCAGCCCACCATTTTTAATACATCAAACGGTCATCCGGTAAAGACATTCTGGATCGGCGGCTGGCGCGGGGCGGGCTATTCCCCCACCGGCGATACGATTTACATTTATTCCAATAATGAAGACACGGTTAAGATGCTGAGGGTCAATGCAGATGATTTTACGGTAATTGACGCTATTTACAGCGATATCGGCTGCATGATCGGCTTTGTCAGTTACACCGACCTGGCGATCAGCCACGATGGCAACGAAGTGCTGGTCAGCGACAGGGCAAACGACCGGTACTGCCGGTTTGACTTTGACGATTACACCTGCCAGGTTATCACTCCCTGGATCCTGAATGAGGATGCGCATATATTTTCATCTTCGGATGGGCAATATGCCGTTGTGGCTAATTATCTGAAATTGCAGATAGTTAACCTGGAAACGGGGGCGTTGAACGACAATTGGCCGTCAAGTATGAGAGTGGGTTCGCCCCTTTGCGTATCGCCATTCGAAAATACGCTGGTGGTCGGTAATTCGCCCGGCATGGGGATTGAAAAACTTTGGGTTGTTGATTTCAGCAATGTGAATACTTTGATCCAGGAAGCTTCCATTACCTGCGGTGAGCCTCCGGAAGCCGATATGCCGCATGTCGCGGCAGTCTCCGAAAACGGACAGAAAGCTTTCTCCGTCAATTACCTGACACGGGATATCAGTATCATCGATATTTATAACAATACTTTGGATACATTGATCTATTGTGAGGATATCTCGGGCCTTAAGCTTATTCCGAGAACCGATTATGCCCTCATCTATGGCGAACAAAAGGTGTTCAGTCATATTGTCTCCCAGCTCGATTTCTCGGAAGTTGCTGAAATACAGGCAGGAGGAATCAGGGATGCGCTGGTTTCTTCCGATGGCCAGATGGCGTTCCTTCTGGAATACCAGGTGTATGACTGGATGAGGATCACTAAAGTTAGGATCGATGGGCCCGGCAGCTTTATTGAAAAGCAGATCATGAGCCTGGGATGTGATTGCGGGATAAGTTTCACCAACGATGAGGTCGATATCGAAACCCGGCCTGCCCTGAGTCCCGACGATAAAATGCTCCTGATCGGCGACGACAACGACACCCTGGGCCCGGTAGTGAACATCATCGATACGGAAACCCTTGAAATCCTTTGCCAGGTCCCGGTTTTGGACGAATGTGTCTATGATTTCGCCTTTACCGACGACTCCAGAAGGGTGGCGGTGGTTAACTTTTACAATTCCTTGATCCCGATCATTTACCTTGATGGAGAGAATTCGTTTGTGGAGAGTTATATACCGATTGCCACCCGGAGCTATGGCGCGGCGTACAACAAAATGGACGGGCTGTTCTATATCCTCGATCAAACGAATTATATCTTCAAGGCCGATCCCCTGACGGGTGAGGTTGTCGGCCAGATGAATACTTTCGACGATACCAACTGGGACATTGAGATCGATCTTCGCGGCAACCCGCTGGTTCTCACTAATTACTCCATGATTTATTCCGGCGAAGCTTACGCAATGCCCGGGTATACCTCCATCCTCAGCTATGATGCCGAACATGATCTGTTTATCAGCCCGGTTCCGGGCCCCGATAAAGTCTGCATTTTTGATCCGGCTTTGGTCGGTATTAAAACATTGAATCCGGCTGATCAGACCTGCATAAAGATATTTCCGAATCCTTCCGCCGATGATTTTATCCTGGAATCAGAAGATAAAATTTTACAGGTAGAAATCTTTACTTTAAAAGGAGATATGGTTTTCATGAAGGAGTTCAATGACAAAACAGCTGTTATTCCTTCAAAAACATTAAAACCGGGAATTTACTTATTCAGGATCACAACGGAATCAGGTATTTTTTCGAGGAAGGCAATTGTAAGCTGAGACTTTATGATGCATTTAAAGGAGGGTAGTCCGACGGGTGAATCCGTTTGTTGGTTGTGATCGTGCTCCAACGACTAAAGCCGTTGGTTCCAGAGTCGATTGAACCGACGGCTTTAGTTGTCGGAAGGAAAATCCCTCAGAAACCGACGGCTTTAGTCGTCGGAAGAGAATCTTTCCAAATTATCTTGTGATCTGAAAGCCTACGCTTCAGCGACCGCCTCTTCTTCCACGCGGAGGTTATCGATGATAAACGTTTGCCTGTCGGGTGTGTTTTTACCCATATAGAATTCCAGGAGGGTTTTAATGGAAGATTCCCTTTCAAGGAGCACCGGTTCAAGACGCATATTCTGGCCGATAAAATAACCGAATTCGTCGGGTGATATCTCCCCCAGCCCTTTGAAGCGGGTGATTTCGGCATTCTGGCCCAGTTTTGCCAGCGCCTGCTGCTTCTCCTCTTCCGAATAGCAGTAGATAGTCTCTTTTTTATTCCTGACACGGAAGAGGGGAGTGGTGAGGATGTAAAGGTGCCCGGCTTTGACCAGGTCGGGGTAGAATTGCAGGAAGAAGGTCATGAGCAGCAGCCTGATGTGCATTCCGTCGACGTCGGCATCCGTAGCGATAACAACCAGGTTATAACGCAGGTTTTCAAGGCTTTCATCGACATTCAGCGCAGATTGAAGCAGGTTGAACTCTTCGTTCTGGTAGACGATCTTTTTAGAGAGCCCGTAGACGTTGAGGGGTTTGCCTTTCAGGCTGAAAACGGCCTGTGTGCTTACATTGCGGGCTTTGGTAATGGAACCGCTGGCGCTGTCGCCCTCTGTGATGAAGATGGTACTTTCCAGCCGGTCATCATGGTTCGTATTGTAATGGACCCTGCAGTCGCGCAATTTCTTGTTATGCAGGCTGGCTTTCTTGACGCTCTCTTTTGCCAGCTTTTTGATATCGGCCATATCCTTTCGCTCTTTTTCCGATTGCAGGATCTTGAGCTGAAGCGCCTCGGCCGTTTCGGGATTCTTGTGAAGGTAATTGTCGAGGTGTTTTTTGACCATATCCATAATATAGTTCCGGATGGTCTGTCCCTCCGGTTCCATATGCTGGGAGCCCAGCTTGGTCTTGGTCTGCGATTCGAATATCGGTTCCTGCACCTTCAGGCTTATGGCGGCGATGATGGATGCGCGGATATCGTTTGTATCGTAATCTTTGTTGTAGAACTCGCGGATCGTTTTGACGATGGCTTCGCGGAACGACTGCAGGTGTGTGCCGCCCTGCGGGGTGTACTGTCCGTTTACAAAGGAATAATACTCTTCGCCGTATTGCTTGGAGCTATGCGTAAAGGCGCACTCGAATTCTTCCTCTTTGATGTGGATGGTAGGATAGAGAGCGCCGCCGTTGCCGTTGAGGTAGAGGCTGAGCAGGTCGAGCAGCCCGTTCTTTGCCTGGAATTTTTCACCGTTGAGGGTGAGGATCAGTCCATTATTCAAAAATGCATAATTCCAGAGCAGTTTTTCGACATATTCCGTGATATAATAATAGTGTCCGAAAATAGTATCGTCGGGGATGAACGTAATTTCGGTCCCGCCGGGCAAGTCGCACGGGGCGATTTCATGGTCGCGGATCAGGTCGCCGCGTTCAAATTCAACGATCTTGGTTTTTCCTTCTCTAACAGATTGGGCTTTGAAGTAGGATGACAGCGCATTGACAGCTTTTGAACCAACGCCATTCAGCCCGACTGCTTTTTTAAAGACTTTGGAGTCGTATTTGGCGCCGGTATTGATTTTCGAAACGCAGTCGATCACCTTTCCCAGAGGCATCCCCCTGCCGTAATCGCGTATAACGACTGTTTTTTCCTTGATCGCCACATCGATCCGGCTTCCAAAGCCCATGACGTGCTCGTCGATGCAATTATCGAGGATTTCCTTCATCAGGACGTAGATTCCGTCGTCCTGTGCGGCGCCATCGCCCAGTTTGCCAATGTACATACCGGGTCTGAGCCGGATATGTTCCCGCCAGTCGAGCGATTTAATACTATCTTCGGTATATTTTTCCGAGGCTACCATAATTCAGCCGCAAATGTACAATCATGAATCCTTTATTTTACGGGCGGTACATGAAACTTATGAAGAATTTTTTGTTGATAATCGGAATTGAGACTCCATCTGGATAAATTGAGATGGAGTCTCAAAGAAGGGAGACTCCATCTCAAAATCATGAGACTCCATCTCAACCATCCGGAGAATTTTCATCTTCGATGCTCAATAGGTTAAACGTTGTAGGGTCAACCTGGTCATTGCGATGATAATCAATGAATTCCTTCTTGTTAATAAACCAATCGATCACCTCATTCCTTTTGAGTTCGGTTTCATGATCGCTTACGATTATCCTGTATGAGCTATAGTGATAATTCTCATAATCATTCTGGATATTGTGCTTAACCGGATTTTTATGAATATAGCGAATTACCTGGGTGAGATAACGATCACTATCAATCTCGATTCTTTGATAATTCTTCGTAAAAAGGCTTCCGCTGCGGTTATGAATATTATTTATTCTTTTTGTGTATGAAATAAAAAGCCTTCTTAATTGATTGGATACGGCCGATATCGAAGCATTTGTTTTCTCGCCTGTTTTTATCAGGAAATGGAAATGATTAGGTAACAGGCAAAATGCATATGTATCTGCATAAGGTGTTACATACTGTTTGTACTTCTCCAAAAAGAAGTGGTAGTCGCCTGAATGGTAGAATAATTTCTCTTTATTATTGCCCCTGTTATAGATGTGATAGTATCTGTCTGGGCAAACCGGTGACTTTAATTTCTTGCTTACCATGGTGTTAAGTTTTTGGATTAATAATAATTTTTGAGACTCCATCTGGTTTTTTTGAGATGGAGTCTCACATCCCTCATATTCTATTAATCCGGAAAAGCGATGAAAAATACCCGGTCGGTTGAAAATATTTGAGACTCCATCTGGATAAATTGAGATGGAGTCTCGATTTGGTGAGTTGTAAATTTTTATAAATTTGGTAAAGAATTCATCAATTTGAAAAAATTATTCAAAGCTTTTCGCGCCATTGGATTGATTTTGCGAAATCCCTGGCTTCTGAACAAAATCCTGGAGGATGATCAATTCTGGAAGAAAAAAATAAACCGGGATCTTGGGCGAAAGGATGTATTGCCCGTAATCGGTCCTGATTCACTTTCCGGAGAGTTCTCGGCATTTATTCAACCTTTTGCATTCGGCGACGGGGGCTCGCTACCGACAGACCTCTCCCTCCTGGTAAAAATTGCCGAAATGATTCCCGGCTGCAAATACTTCGAAATTGGCACATGGCGCGGCGAAAGTGTTGCCAATGTTGCACGGGTGGCTAAGGAATGCTACACGTTGAACCTGTCGGATGAAGAGATGCTTGCAATGGATTTACCTTTGGATTATATCGCACAACACCGGGTATTTTCCCTGGGGCTTTCGAATGTCGTTCACCTTCAGGGAAATACAAAATCATTTGATTTTGCGTCACTGAACATGAAATTTGATCTTATATTTATTGATGGTGACCATCACTTCGAAATGGTTAAGAATGATACACAAAAAGTGTTTCAACACCTGGTACATGATAAAACCATCGTGGTCTGGCATGATTATGCGCGCAGCCCGGAAACAGTCAGATGGGAAGTACTTGCCGGGATACTGGCCGGCACCCCGAAAGAAATCCAACATCATATTTATCATGTTGCTCATACTTTATGTGCTGTCTATCTTCCCGGATTTGAAAAGCCAGACTATTTACGACCTGATTTGGTTAAAGATTTTTTCCAGGTTGAGATCAAGTATTTTAACGAGACTCCATCTCGTAAATTTGAGATGGAGTCTCACAATCCCCAGACTCCATCTCAACCCGACCAGATGGAGTCTCATTAAATCGAGATGGAGTCTCACTTAAACATCTAAAAACCAGTACCCCATGAAATCAAGGATCGAATTCGCCCAGCAGGAACTTTCGAAACGAAATCTTTACAACTCCATAATTGACGGATTACTAAGTGCCGATACGCTGGCTGCCCTCGATGCTTTGCCTTTGTCATATACCCGGATCAAACCGGAATGGGAAGCGCTTCGCAAAGTTTACGGATTTATCCAGATAGCCTGCCTGGAAGCCGGCTTCGATCCGGGAGAGATCGACGGCCGCTGGGGGCCCAACACCGAGAATGCATTTAACAACTACCGCTACCTACTGGCCAACGGTAAACCGCCAGCTCCATGGCGGCCGGAAGATTTGGCCCGGATCAACCCCAATAACTGGCCACCCCAGTACACTGCTGAGTTCGATTTGTTCTACGGCCCCAAAGGCTCCAACCTTGTCAGGATAGACCTTCCTTACAGCATGAAACTGGCCTGGGATCCCGCTGTAACGGTTAATTCATTCTCCTGCCACGAAAAAGTGCACGACAGTATGATCAGGGTGTTGACTGCCGTGCTGAACCACTACGGAATCGCCGAAATCCGGCGGCTCAAACTCGACCTGTTCGGCGGATGCTATAACCAGCGCCAGATCAGGGGCGGAACAAAATGGTCGATGCACAGCTGGGGGATTGCGGTCGACTTCGATCCGGCCCGGAACAAGCTCGAATGGGGGAGAGATAAAGCTGCCTTCGCCGGGCAGGAATACGACAAATGGTGGGAACTCTGGGAAACGGAAGGGTGGGTGAGCCTGGGCCGGCAGCGCAACTTCGACTGGATGCATGTGCAGGCAGCCAAACTCTAGCTTCCGGGTTTCTTGTTCATCATCTCTTTCAACCCGTCACGCAAACGGATAAGATCACCTTTCACAGGAATGATCTCCCTGTACCATGTTTTATATTCGCGACCGAACAAATACATCAGGATCAGGCTGGTAAAGAGATATGACAGGGAGGTGGCAAAGCCGGCTCCTGTTATACCCAGCGATGGGATCATCGAATAATAAAGGATTATCGAAGCAATCAACCCGAGTGTCGATGTAATGGCATTGACCTGGTACCGGCCTGTCCCTGAAAAATAGTGCCCGGCCAGGATGGAAAAATTATAGACGAGCACACCGCCTGCCAGGGCCTGGATAACGTAACGCATCTCCCCGAATCCCTCACCGAATACCCACAGGTAAAATGATTCAGGTAACAATAATACGGGGAGGATCAATACCAGGCTGGCTGCCAGGCTGAATTTCATCAGACTGACCGTCAGCTTTGCCGATTCTTCCCTGTTATTCAAATTGGAAATACGGGCATACTGTACAAGCGATATGCTTTTGGCAATCAGCCAGATGGATTCGGCTATGGAGATCCCGTTAGAATAAATCCCGACAGCCGCCTCGCCATGATACCGGTCGAGCACATAAAAGCTCAACCTGAAACTGAGCATCTGTGTCACATGGGCCACCTGGTTCAGAACTCCGTAGCGGGCCATCTCCAGGCTGACTTTAAGGTATTCTGCCATACCAAAAAACCTGATCTTTCCGCAATACCTTTGGTAATAAATCATCCCTGCAATTGCCGAAAAAATAAAGGAAAAATAGAGCGACCAAATGTAATGATCAACTCCCGGGGAAGGAGAATTTCCGAAAAACAGAAACAATGAAAGGATCAGTACGGCCGGCTGAACCAGACCGACTGCATTGGCTGCCCTGATCTTTTCCCTGCCGATCAGAATGGAGGTTGTGATGGAAGTGAAGGAATTTATCGCAGACAGTATACAGATATGAGCCGAGTAGGTTTTGTCAACCAGCGGGAAAACCTGCAATATCGCAAACGACAGGGCGCTTACGACCAATGTCCATACGATGGAAGGCAGTAGCAGGAGCGAGGGTTCGCGCCTTGGAACAAGGTATACCAGCGTCGCCCCGCCGACCAGGTTGGCAAATACCAGCACAAAAGTGATCGTAGTTATGATCAGGCTCTGTACCCCCTTGCCTGCCGGCCCGAGATACTGCGACAATGCAATCGCAATCCCCAGGTTGATCACAGCCGCAAGCGCCCGCGTTCCGAATGTATTTATGATTTTACCAAACAAGGTCGTTGGTTGTTAAATCGCCTCCCGATATATCTCTGCCAGTTGCCGCCCGATAACTTCCCGGCTAAAATGCCGCTCGGCATAGTCCCTGATCTTGTTTTTATCGAAAGATCCGTACCGGTCAAGCATCTCATTCAGCTTCAGGAAAAGCTCTTCTTCGTCTTCACTCCTGATCAAAATTCCCAGGTCGTCAGTCAAATGTTCTTTTATTCCGCCCACATCCGTCGACAAAACCGGCACGCCACAGGCATAGCTTTCCAGGATAACCACCGGCAGGTTCTCAAACCGGCTGAACATCACCTGGAATCCTGTTTTTGCCATTAATTCCGCCAGTTCACCGTTCTCTTTCAAGCCGGTAAACCGGACGAACTTTCCTTCAATCTCAAGCTCTTTTGCGTAATCAATAAGCCTTTCCAGATGGATCCCTTCGCCGATCATCACACATTCCCAATCATCCCTTGTTTCCGACAATCTCTTCAACACGCGCAGCATCCCCGATATATTCTTCTGGCGGTCTTCAAAGCAGGAAACATGGATAAAGTGCTTTTTGCCGGTCATTGTCCAATCCATTACCGTGAACATATTCATATCCACCACATTGGGTATTATGCGGTAGTTTTTATTGGTCAGCCCGTGGCTCTCCATAGCCATCCGCAAATTGTCGGTTACCGGGAGAACAGCAGAAGCTTCTTTCACCACGAGCCGTGTGACGGCTTTCCTGATCCTTCCCCTGAAATTGTCCATATGCGGTAAATACCGGGTCCAGTGCTCGGTGATCACATATGGAACCCTGGTTAACCATTTGTGAATGAGTGCTATGGCTCCAATGCGGGTCAATACGTTAACATGGATCAGATCGGGCTGGCCCCATTCCTTTTCTAAAAGTAATAACCCTTTGAAGGAGTAAAAAATATAAAGCAGGAAATTGATGAACCGCCCGATTGCAGGAATCCTTAACTGTACCGGCCGGTAATAAAGCTTTACCTGGAAAAGCTCTTTATCCCTGAATTTCTCAATCTCAAATGCAGTGTTTTTTAATTCTTCATCCTGATGAATATATAGCACAGCCATGTCGTAATGCTCCGACACCGACCGGGCATGCCGCTCAATGAATAAACCGGGCATCGGATCGTAACGGTTTGGATACCAGCGGGCCATAAAAAGAACCTTGTTTTTATCCGGAGAAGACATGCCGTTTCTTGGGTTGATTTTTGATATTTTGATATTATGATATTTTGAGCTTGTGATATTTTGAACTTGTGATATTTTGATATTCTGATCTAATGAACTTATGACTGCCGACTGCCGACTGCTTACTGCCGACTGCCGACTGCCGGCTGCCTACCAGGACAAACGTCCGACAACCGCTGAAATTGCATTCCGAAGACGTTGATCCCCGGTTCCGGTCACGATGCCAAAGTTAGCATTCATTTTCTGAAGCTCACGGAGATAGATATCAAATAACTCCTGCCTTTCCTTTGGATTTTCCCGCAAAGGATCTTCTTCCCAGGGAAGATCGATGTCACACAGAAGGTACAGGTCGTAGACATGGCTTCTTACGATCTTCTGAAGCCAGGCGTCGCAATGTCCGTACCTGAATTCACTCCAGATTTTGCAAACCAGCATATCGGTATCACAAAATACAATTTGATCGGCTTTGGCCGCCATTCTATTTTCTTGTTCAAGCTGCCCTATGGCAATAATTGCAATATCCTCAAACTCATACCTCCTGCCAAGCTTCTCAAGATATTCGCGGGCATATTCGGGAACCCAGACCGTACCGAAATGTGCGGCAAGCTCCTTCGCCAGGGCCGACTTCCCGGTGGATTCCGGGCCGGTGATCGAAATACGGTACAAAATCAGGACTAAAACTTAGTGTTAAATTGAAGTAGTTTTGAGTTTAAATTTCTTCCTCCATTCAATATATCCGGCAATGGCCAGCGCCAGGAATACGGCAAATTGAAAGCTGCTCAATACCAGCGATTTACTGGCATATAAGGGAACGGATATCAGGTCTCCGGCTATCCAGAAGATCCAGTTCTCCACCTTCTTCAATGCCATCAGCCACATGCCGATGATGAATATAGCCGTAGTCAGGGCATCCCAAACCGGTACGTTGCTGTCGGTGTACTTCTGTAAAATGTACCATAATGCGAAGAAAAAAAGGACCAAACCGCCCGCCGACAAGATCCACTCTTTTCGATCCATGACCGTGATTGGCCTGGTTTGGTTGTCCGATGTTTTCCTCGTCCACTTTATCCAGCCGTAAATGCTCATCCCAAAATAAAAAATGTTGATCGACATGTCGGCATACAACTTCACCTCATAACACAGGTAAACATAGATAAGCACATTCACAATTCCGGTAGGGTAAACCAGGATATCTTCCCGGCGCGCATACCAGACGCTCATGAGACCTGCCGCTACCGCCACAGCCTCCAGCCATGACGAAGCCAAAAGGTTGTCATAAAAAGTCTGGAAAACGGAGATCAGCATCACTCTTTTTCTTTCGTATTGAGGTCGGTATTAATGACTTTCATCACAAAAACGGAATGTGGATTCTGAAAAGAAATTTTTATTTCATCCTTCAAAGCATTCATTACACAGTCGTAATCGCCGAATATCTGCGTACTCATTCCATTTGTTCTGACGATAAGCCCTTCATACCGGTTCATCCTGCCGATAAAATCCTTTATGGGCGGCACATATTCCTGGTCAAGGGGATAATAACTGATTTCAACGGATGTTTTCATCTCTTATATTTTTCACGAAATTAAAAATAATGAAACACTTTTATTATTGAAGGATATCCTTAAATTTGTTTGAAGAAATTCCGCGCAATAAACCAAGAATCATATGAAAAAGAACTATTTTATTTGGATCGGCCTGATAATGACCGTTTTATTTCTCAGCGGCTGCCTTACCTGCGAGAAAAAAGAATACACTTTCCAGTTTACCGGCAAAGATTCTGGCAGACTGACAATAAAATATATTAACATCCTGTCGACGATGGACGATACGATCGATGTATCGGAAGAGGATTTCGCCAGCCTGATGACCGACTACATTGAGGGCTCGGAGATTGAAAATGAGTTCCCT
>Ga0116144_10003371_pt1 | contig 16057 bp, 13 predicted proteins | sample AD_UKC035_MetaG_FD_89746 | JGI IMG/M metagenome (GOLD analysis project Ga0116144, IMG submission 89746) | Active sludge microbial communities of municipal wastewater-treating anaerobic digesters from USA - AD_UKC035_MetaG | ecosystem: Engineered > Bioreactor > Anaerobic > Digestate | place: USA...
ATTGCGGGCGCCGGCCGACTATGAACCTGGCACGCTGTCCAATCCGCATCTTCGCTTGGTGCTGTGTCTCGAACGTCCGCCGGCGGCTGCTCCTGGCGAGGGGCCGCCTCAGACCGATGCAGCATCCAGTCCCGAGGAACGGTGCCGCAAACAAGGTGACAGACTCATAGTCTCCACCCTCGACGGAAGGTGGGGAGGCCTGGAACGGCAGAGACCAAACTTGACCTGTTGACCCCACATTCCACAGGTCGAGGACTCTAGACGGTTGGTCTTGGCCGGCGCATCAGCCGCTGGTATACCGTGTCCCGTGATGGCGCCCTCGATCCATTGGTTCCGACTTGACCTCCGCCTGGCGGACAACCCGGCTCTTCGCGCAGCCGTCGACCGCGGCGGAGCCGTCGTGCCGGTGTTCGTCCTCTCGCCCGAGGAGGAAGGCGACTGGCCACCCGGTGGCGCCTCGACGTGGTGGCTGCACCAGTCGCTGGCCGCGCTCGATGCCGCCTTGCGCGAGAGAAACTCGCGCCTGGTTCTCCGGCGCGGGCCGGCCCTGACCTGCCTGCGCGCCCTCGCACGGGAGACGGGGGCGAGAATGGTGAGTTGGAACCGCCGCTACGAACCCGGGGTCGCCGCCCGCGACAAGGCGGTCGAACAGGCCCTCGAGGCCGATGGCCTCGAAACGCAGACCGCCAACGCGGCGCTCTTGCACGAGCCCTGGACCCTTCGCAATCAAAGCGGCGGCCCTTTCCAGGTGTTCACCCCCTTTTGGCGACGGTGCCTCAGCCAGCCCGACCCGGAGGAGCCGCTGGCCACCCCAAGGCGTCTGCCCGCCCCGGCGAAGTGGCCGCAATCGCTCGTCCTCGAGGATCTCGATCTCGAACCCCAGATCGACTGGGCTGCCGGTCTTCGTGCTGCCTGGCAGCCCGGCGAGGCGGGCGCCCGGGCGGCTCTCCGGCGGTTTCTCACCGACGCATTCCTCGAGTACGAGAACCAGCGGAATCGGCCGGACCTCACCGGAACGTCCCGGCTCTCGCCCCATCTCCACTTCGGCGAGATCAGCCCCCGCCAGATCTGGCACGATGTCAAACGACTGGCGGAAGAGCGCGGCTTGCCCCTCCCGCGGTGGCGAAACTCCGCGTTCCTCACGGAACTCGGCTGGCGCGAGTTCTCCCATCACCTGCTCCATCATTTCCCGCATACCCCGGGCGAACCGCTGCGCCCGGCCTTCAAGACGTTCCCCTGGCGCAAGGAACCCGCCTTGCTCGAGGCCTGGCGGAAGGGACGCACCGGATACCCGATCGTGGACGCGGGCATGCGGGAGTTGTGGGCGACCGGCTGGATGCACAACCGGGTCCGGATGATCGCGGGTTCCTTCCTCGTCAAAGACCTGCTGGTGTCGTGGACCGAAGGCGCCCGCTGGTTCTGGGACACCCTCGTCGACGCCGACCTCGCCCAGAACACCCTCGGCTGGCAATGGGTGGCCGGGTGCGGTGCCGATGCCGCGCCGTACTTCCGCGTGTTCAACCCGACGATCCAGGGCGAGAAATTCGACCCGCAAGGCCGGTACGTCCGCCGCTGGTGCCCCGAGCTTGAGCACTGGCCGGATCGATGGATCCACCGGCCCCATGAAGCGCCGCCGGCGGTACAACGAACCGCAGCCACTGCCTCCGGCTTGACCTACCCGCCACCGATCGTCAGCCACACCATCGCCCGCGAGGTGGCCCTGCAAGCTTACGCCCGCATGAACGCGCGCTAGATCTCCGTCCACGCCCCCGGCACCGGCGCGGGATAGCGCCCCTCGGCATTCGCCTGCACGGGCGCGGGGCTCGATGCGGTCAAGGCATCCACGTTGGAACAGAACTGGAACTTCGAGGCCATCGCTTCCTCCCAAGTGATCATCTTGCCGGTGTGCACCGCGGCGCGCCCCATGATGGCCCCCAGATTCGAGAGCGCGGCCCGCCGGCTTTCATTGTGCGGCCGGTCATTCCGAATCGCGCTCAACAGAACGTCCCACTCCGCCTGCCAGGGATTCACGGTCTCCTTCTCCGCGCGCCAGGCAATGTTACCGGCCTCAATCCGCTGGTCCTTGCAGATCCAGGACGTCGGCGCGTGGATGTCGCCCGAGAATTTCCCGGCGCAGCGCGTCCCATGGACGAACGTCGAGAAATCGTTGTGGCACTTCGGAATGTACCGCCCGGTCACTTGAGCCTTGGTCCCGTCGGCGAAGGTGTATTCGATCCCGTAGCTGTCCAGGTTCTGGCTCGCATCCGTGCTCCCGGCGAATCGCCCTCCCACGCCGTGGGCCGACACCGGCCAGGCATCCTTGATCCAAAAGCACTCGTCGATCTGATGAATCATCAGCTCGATGAAAATGCCGCCGGAAGACCAGAGGAACTGGTACGGATGCCCCGGACTCAACTGCCAGAGCAGCTCGTTCTCCTTCTTCGAAAACGGCGGCATGAAGTACCCGGGATCCATCCGGTAGGCGCGGATGAGCTGGATCTCGCCCATGGCACCCTCGCGGATCCTCTGGATCATCGCCTGGCGCGCCGACGAATGCCGCGCCATGAGCCCTGCCGCGATCTTCAGCCCCTTCTTCTCCGCGGCTTCGCCCGCCCGCAGAATCCGCTGAATACCCCCCGGGTCGGCGGCGAAGTCCTTCTCCATGAACACATGGACCCCCTTCTCGACCGCGTACTCGAGATGCGGCGCCCGAAACGCAGCATGGGTCGTCAGCATCGCCACATCCCCAGGCCGCAGACAGTCGATCGCCTTGCGGTACGCGTCGAAGCCCAGGAACCGCCTCTCGGGCGGAACCGCGATCCGGTCCCCCAGGGCCTGACGCAGAGCCGCGTACGACTGGTCAAGCCGGTCCTGCCGGAGATCGGCCATCGCCACGAGTTGGATCGGCCCGGCGGCCCCCGTGCCCGCGGCCCGCTTCGTCCCGCCGTCATCCCCCAACACCAACCCCCCCGCGGACATCGCATTCGCCACCGCCCCGTTGCCGCGCCCGCCGCAGCCGATCAACGCCAGATGAATCGTGTTGTCCTCCGCGGGATGCACCCGCGGGATCACCACCCCCGCCAAGGCCGAGGCGGCGGCGAGTTGGCCTGTGGTCTTCAGAAAATCGCGCCGCGAAGCCCGCGCACTGGAGTCGGTATTCATGCGCACCATGCTCCGCCACCGGACGAAACCGTGTCAATAGCAGTGTCCGTCGGTGCCGAAGAAGCAACCGGCGGCGTTCACCCATGAGCAGGCGCCACTGCCCCACCCGTTGTTGACCTTCCATTGACGGTCGGTCTGCCACGTGATCCCCAGCCACGTGAAATTGCGAGAGCGATACCCGTAGGCCAGCGGGTAGTGCTCGAAGTACCCCGTGCCCACGATGGCTGGATGCGCATGATCGCGGATCGACGCGCGGGCACGGTTCCGCGATCCGAAGGAGGTGTAGGGGACTGTCCAACTCCAGCTGAGGGTGATGCCCTCGTCCCGCGCGTTGGCCCATTCGTACCCGTAGCCCATGTCCCAAGGGTTCGTAGCGGCCGCCCCCCCAATGCCAGTGCACCACGTGTCGATCGAGTCGAAGACTGAGCGGATGCACGAGCGCACCGCATCGTTGTTGCTCCACGGCGTGCCGCCCGAACCGGCGATCAGATTGTTCACCCCCTGATGGTCCCAGTATCCATAGAACATCGCCCATGCGGTCGCTCCACAGCCGCTGTAACCGTCACTGCAGCACTCGCTCAGATCCCATTCCTGGGTGTACCGCGGGATGTCGGCGCAACGGCCGCCATAAGATTCGGACCATGAGGACCACCCCATGGGATCGAAGGAGCCCCCGAAAGAACCGACCGCCAGGACGTAGAACTGGCATTCCCGCGTCGGACTGATCACCATCAGGATCGCCGCCCCCTGTTCCAAACCCGTCACCGTCAGTCCCTTCACCCCCGCCGGCGCAATGTTGGCAATCGGTTCCTCCAGATCCGCCGAGGCGATGAGTTCGTTGTCCAGCACGGTCACGGTCCGTTTCAGCGGCACCGACAGGATCTCGGGCGTCTTGTCATGATACAGATTCCAATCCACAAGAGCACGACGGGCCGTGAACTGCCGCAACACGGTGTGAACCGGCCCCGAGACGACGTCCTTCTTGAAATCCCCGTACGAACCGTACGGTTCGCCTCCCAAACCGGGCCGCATCCCCTGTTGTGTCATCTGGCCCCCCTCAACCCGCGACTCGTGCTCCTGGCCGATGTACTTGAGAACGCCCTCCGGGATCCGATACGGCATCGGCCCGAGACTGGCCACCACCTGTCCTTGCTCGTTCTCCGCCACCCAGAACGTCGCGCTGTAACGCAGAATGTGCACCGCTGTCGACCGCGCCAGGAACCTGAGCCGCTCGGAAGGTGTGGGACCTTCCGTCGCATAGTCGCCCACCGGAAAGAAATGCGGCCCCGAGGAGACTACGATGTACCCCCGGTCCGGGCGCGGATCGTTGGGGGACGTCGACTGCGACCGTGGCGCCACGACCTTGAACTCGTAGAACGCGGGCGCCTTGCCCCTGTCCACCGCCGGGTGATACACGGGCACCACGACCGGCCCCAAGACGGCGCCTTGCCACTCCGCCTCCTCCACGTACAGGGAATCCAGATGCCCTTGGGCCAGACTGACAATCTCCTTGGGCAGCGAGGCCAAAGGCAATCCCACGGGCGCGCCCGCCCCATCCTGAGTCTCGATGTTCAAGCGATAGTACCCCGCACTCGACGTACTGGAATCCACCAGCTTCCCGTCCGAGGTTATCGACAACTGGTTGGCTGGCACCGCCTGCCACGGCCCGCCGACCTGACTCGCCTTCTCCAGGCCGATCACGGCGGTCGTCTCCTGCCCACGACCGGCATCACACCATAGGAAAACGCTGAGCGAACACAGTATTGTGCTTGGAATAGAAGCGCGGTATCGCATAGATGGTTGGGTTGAATGCTCTTCGAACGGAATGCCGATCTGCAACGACCCCTATCCCCCTGGTTACACTGCTCACAGTCCCCCCACACCACCGCTTTGGCAAGCCTCAAACATGACCCGCATCCAGCCCTCAATCCCGGCCGGCGTCGCCGTCCTCATCCACCCCAGCCAGTTCCCCGACGCCATACGACGCGACCTGCGAGACTCCCTCCGCCGACGGGCGGTGAATCACAAGTTCCACTACGACAGCGTCAAACAGGCCCAACAATGGCTGACGTTGCACCAGGCCTGCTCCCCCGCAAGAACGCGACCCGGCGTGGCCGCAACCTACAGACGCGCCTTCGCCTATATCGCAAGAAACCTCGGGACGGGCTCCGTGCACGTGATCGGTCTGGGCTGCGCCGACGGCGCCAAGGACTGCGCCCTGATGCGCCGTCTCCAGGACAGAATCGTCCGTTACACCGCAGTCGACGTCAGCACCGCGCTCGTCCTGAAAGCCTGGCAGGCTGCCAGCCGGCGCATTCCGGCCGAGTGCTGCTTGCCCCTCGTGTGCGATCTCGCCAAGGCCCATGACTTGCCGGCTCTCCTCGATCAGCGCACCGGCAGCAGTGGCAGCCGCCTGATCACGTTCTTCGGGATGCTGCCCAATTTCGAGCCGGAGACCATCCTCCCCAGACTGGCGGCGTTGGTCAGGCCGGGGGACCGCCTGCTCTGCAGCGCCAACCTGGCACCGGGTGATGACTACCGGAAAGGCGTTGAAAAGGTGCTGCCGCTCTACGACAACACCCTGACCCGGGATTGGCTCATGACCTTCCTGTCCGATCTCGGCACGAAACAAAACGATGGCACGTTGACCTTCAACATCGAGGAGCACCCCCTCCGCTCAGGATTGTTGCGCATCGCAGCCCGCTTCCGGTTCCTCCGGCCAACCGAGATACGAATCGACTCGGATGTGCTGGCTTGGGGACCACCCGACGTGTTGCGCTTGTTCTTCTCGTACCGCCATACGCCTGGGCTGGTGCACCGCTTGATGGCTGCTCACCAGATGACCGTGACGGCCCAGTGGATTTCACCCTGCGGCGAGGAGGGTCTGTTTCTAGCGAGGCGCGCCTCAGGGAAGTCATTTGGCTCTTGACCACTCTCCTGATCGGATCAAGCGTCTTGCGCAGTGTGCCCAGGATCGGTGCCCTTTCTTTCCTGTCGCGCGGCTCAGCAGCCGCAGGCATCGCCGTTGCACCCCGGCAAGCAGCCGGTCGGCGACTGTAACCGAAGACCCTCCGCGCCCCCGCAATCCCCTGCTGTGAAACCACCGATTCCCCTAGAGTCCTCGAATTCTGAAACATGTGGTCAACAGGTCAAGTTTGGTCCCTGCCGTTCCAACCCACCCCCCCCTGCCTTCGAGGACTCTCCATTAGCGAGGCGCGGAGGCAGGGAGCCCCGCTGCCCCCCACGGTTCCTTGGGACTGCATGTTTCATTGGTCTGAGGCGCGCCTCGCTAGAGATTGGACTATTGATCGCCAGCGCGGTCTTTGTCGGTCATGCCGCCACTTCCCTGCCCCGCAGCACGCCCGAGGCGCAGGGCGTCTCGTCATCGGCCCTCCTCGAGTGGGTCCAGGCCCTCGACCGCCAGATCGAGGGGATGCACAGCGTGATGATCGTCCGCCACGAGCGGGTGATCGCCGAAGGCTGGTGGGCACCCTACGCCGCCGAGCACCGTCACGTGCTCTACTCCTTGAGCAAGAGTTTCACCTCGACCGCCGTCGGCCAGTACTGCGTCGTCATGCCGGACCAGGACGCAGTCATCGCCATCACCAGCGGGATCCGCGATATGCAGGCCGTGCTGAATCTGATCTGGGATCAGTTCCTGCCCGCGTGCGGCCCGAGGAAGCTCCGCTCTGATCCGGCCGCGCTGACCGGATTGCGCGAAAGCCTCGCGCAACTCGAAGTCACGAGCGCCCCGGGTGCCAGCACGTCGGACTGGGCCCCCAAGGCGATGAATCGCCGTTTCGTGTTCCCCGAGAACCCCCAGAAGATCGATAGCCTCCGGATCGGGGTTGCCGAACCCGGCAAGGGCGTGTGTCTCCTTCTCCATTCCGAGGGCCGGGAGATGCGGCTGCCGGCCGGGCACCGCCAATGGCTCAAGGGCCGGGCTCCCCTCACCGGCGGATCCTTGAGCCAATTCCCGGATGAACCCGTGGCCAGCACCTTCGGATGGACCGCCCCCGACACCCTCGAGATCAAGGTCTGCGCTTACGAGACCCCATTCCACACGATCTGGCGACTCAAGTTCGAGGGCGATCAAGTCACGTTGGACCGGGAGGCAAACGTGTCCTTTGGCCCGAGGAAACAGCCGACGTTGATCGGTCGAACCGGTGCCGGAGACTCCCGTCGTTGACCCTCAAAGCCCAACTCCCCGTGCAATCCATGAACCCTCTGCTGTCCTTGGCTCTTATGGTGCTTTCTGTCGCCAGTCTCAATGTCTCCTCGCAGGAACCGGTCGTCCGGCTCTACACGGGCAAGGCCCCCGGATCGGAGTCGTGGACGCACACCGAAAAGGAAAGCACCAGGAACCTCTGGAACACGCGCGTGGTCTATAATGTCGCAGACCCCACGCTCACCGTCTTCAAGCCGGTCCCGGCCAAGGCCAGCGGCACCGCCGTCGTGATCTGTCCCGGCGGCGCCTTCTTCGCCCTGTCGATCGACAGCGAGGGCAACGATGTGGCACGCTGGCTGGCCGAGAAGGGATTCACCTGCTTCGTGCTCAAGTACCGCCTCGTCGAGTGCAAGACCGACGATCCCATTAGTGAAATCTTCACCCGCGGTGCTCTCGATCCCATCGTCGCCCCCATCGTCAAGCTCGCCCTGGCCGACGGACTCGCCGCAATCGGGCATGTGCGGAAACAGGCAGAGACTTACGGCGTCAAGCCGGACCGGATCGGGATCATTGGCTTCTCAGCGGGGGGAACAGTCGCCGCGTCCGTCGGCTTCAACTACACCCCCGAAACCCGGCCCGACTTCGTGGCCCCCGTCTATCCCGCCTACAACTGGACCCTCAAGGACAAGGGCGTGCCGGACAACGCGCCACCGCTGTTCGTCCTGGCGGCCACCGACGACCCGCTCGGCCTTGCCCCCCAGAGTGTCCAACTCTATCAGGATTGGGTCGCCGCCAAGAAACCGGCGGAGCTCCATCTCTACGCCAAGGGTGGTCATGGCTTCGGCATGCGAATCCAAAACCTGCCCAGCGACCGATGGATCCAGTTATTCGCCGATTGGCTGGGCGACCAGGAGCTCGCAGCGCGATGACTGCACCACGACCACGCCGCCCTCGGATCGCCCGCGTCGGGTTGCTGGCGGCTCTCCTGTGGGCCCAACCGGTCGTCGCGGCGCCGCAACGCTCCGACTCGGCCAAAGGGACACCAACGCCGAGCCTGCCCTCGGACTGGGTGGACCCCGCGACCGGCCATCGCGTCATCCGGCTTTCGCCGGATGGCGGCGGTGCCAGCCTCTACTTTCACCAGCGCGCCTACACCCCCCAAGGCGACAAGCTGGTCATCCATACCCGCGAAGGTCTGCTGGCCGTCGACCTGACCACGCTCGGCGTCAGCCCGCCCCGGCGGGAGTTGATCCTGCCCAACGCCCGCTGCATCGCCACCGCCTGGCGCAGCCGCGAAGCCTATGTGCGCCGCGGCAACACCATCGTAGCAGTCCACCTCGACACCCGAGCCGTGCGCGACGTCGTCGAACTGCCGCCCCCGGCGCAGGGCCGGAGCGTCGCCGTGGCCCTCAATTGCGACGAGACCCTCCTCGTCGGCATCGCCCCGGATCCGGACGGCACCACCGTGCCCCGAACGCCACCCGCCGGGGCTTCCGGCGACCGCCTGGAAGCCGGCTGGGCCGCCGGCACCCCGAAGATGATCTTCATCGTCAGCCTCAAGACCGGCGAATTCAAAGTGCTCCACCGCGAGAACGACTGGACCAACCACCTCCAGTGCTCACCGACCGATCCGCTTCAAATCCTCTTCTGTCACGAGGGCCCCTGGCACTACAACGACCGCACCTGGACCCTCCGCGCCGACGGCACCCCGGCCCGGCTGCTGCACGAGCGCACGATGAACATGGAAATCCAAGGCCACGAGTTCTTCAGCGCCGACGGACGGACGGTCTGGTACGACCTCCAGACGCCCCGCAGCACGGTTTTCTGGCTCGCCGGCGTCGATCTCAACACCGGCCACCGCACCTGGTACAACCTCCGTCGCGAGGAATGGTCGGTCCATTTCAACATCTCCCCCGACGGCCGGTGGTTTGCCGGCGACGGCGGCGGCCCCGGGAGCGTGGCCGCTCGCGCCCCCGACGGAGCCGTCCTCGAGCCACCCGCCCACGGCCAGTGGATCTACCTCTTCCGCCCCGTGATGGTCCGCGGCAGCTCCTTCCGCGATAAACGGGACCTCATCGATGCCGGCTATCTCAAGTCCGAGCGACTGGTCGACATGTCCCGCCATGACTACAGCAAGACCACCGGCGTCGAGCCCAACGTCACCTTCACCCCCGATGGCCGCTGGATCGTGTTCAGCGGCAATTTCCACAGCCGCCCCCCCTCGGGACGCGCCACCACTCACACCTACGCGGTCCGGATTGCCAAAGACTGGTAGCTGACATCACGCCGGCATGAGCGACGACGGCAGAGCTTCAGCGGACGCTCCGCGACGCCTCTTCCGTACGCGCCCCCACCCTGACGGTTTGTTCCAGCCACGCCTCATCCACGTGCGGATAGCTCCAGGCCAGCGCTTCAAACACGTCGCCGCTCTGATCAAAGGAGAAATCGCGCCCGGCTAACCCGGGCTCCACGCACAGCGGGGCCCAGCGCCGCGACAGGACCTCGCGCACTCCGCCTTCGAGTTGCCTGCGGCAATCGTCCTCCGTCAGGGCAGGCGGCGGTGGTGCCTCCCTGCGGGCACAGCGCGGCCGTCAACGGCGACGTCATCCGCGGGTTTGCCGTGCTCGCCGGCGGCCAGGATAAGGAGCGCTGCCAGGGCTCGAGCACGGAAGATCATGGCTGTCGCGGTCCCGAGGATCATGCCGGACTGAAGCGTTGCGCGCCGTCCCGCCGTTGTCCATCCTTCCTGTCATGAGCAACAACGCCAAGAGCCGGTCCGTCGAGTTTCTCAAGATTGCCGACCAATTCAAGCTCGGCGCCCTGGTCACCGAGTCGTCCCATCCCGTCACCGCCCGACTCAGCGAGACGGCCCGAACCGATATCAACGCCGGCCTGCGCCAGTTGTTCGATGTGGATGAGGACGTGATTCGCAAATACCGGGAATTCGCGTTGTCCGGGCGCGCCTCGAGCATCGCGCAAACCGTCCTGCGATCCCTGGAACGGGGTGGCCGGATCTTCTTCACCGGCTGCGGATCCACCGGCCGGCTCAGCATCCAGCTGGTCTCGATCTGGCGCGATTTCTGGCAGCGCCAGCGGGCCCGCGGGCTGACCTGCGATCCCGCCCCGGCGGACTGGGAGACTCGCGCCTCGAGCGTCATGGCCGGCGGCGATTTCGCCCTCATCAAGGCCGTCGAGGGCTTCGAGGACTTCACCGCGTTCGGCAAGAAGCAGATCGGCGATCTGGGAGTCGCGGCCGGCGATGTCGTCTTCGCCATCACCGAAGGGGGCGAAACGTCGTTCGTCATCGGCACCGCCTGGCGCGGGGTCGAAGCCGGCGCCCGCGTGTTCTTCGTCTACAACAACCCCGACGACATCCTCTGCCAGCACGTCGAGCGAAGCCGCGAGGTCATTCTCGATCCCCGGATCGAGAAGATCAACCTGACCACCGGCCCGATGGCCATCAGCGGCTCGACCCGGATGCAGGCCACCAGCATTCAGCTCGCCGTCCTGCTCACCGTCCTCGAGATGGTCCTCCGCGAACTGATGGCCCGGCTCGACCCCGCCGGCCCGGCTGCCCGCGACCCGGCGTCGGTGCCCGCCGAGTTCCTCGAGTCGCTGACCCGGATCCACGCGATGCTGAAGACCCCCGACGTGCTGGCACCCCTGGCAAACCTGGTGGCCATGGAAGAAGCCGTCTACCGCACCGGCCGCCGCAACAACTACTTCGCCAGCCGGTTCGGCATCGACGTGCTCACCGATACCACCGAGCGATCGCCCACGTTCTGCACCCCGCCCTTCCGCAAGTGGGACGACACCGCCGCCGCCGAATCGTGGGCCTACCTCTACGTGCCGTTCGACACCACCCCGCAGGCCTGGAATCATATCCTCAAGCGCCTCCCCCAATGCGTCGAATGGACCCAGCCCGAGGTCCGCGCCCTGGTCGGTGATTCGAGACTGCCCGCAACCATGGACGTCGTCCGCCGAATCGGCACGCCGGAATTGATGCGGTTCAGAATCGGCCGCGACGGCTTGGACCTGCGCCCGCCCCAGCCCGGCGGAAGCACCGTCGCCATCCTGGACGCGACCGAGTGGGAATCGGCCCTCGAGGCCGGCGGGTTCGGCCGAACCCACCTCGAGGCGGCGCGACGCGCCGGAGCCAGGACCGGGCTGATCGTCATCGCCCCACCGGACGCCTGGGAGACCATCCGCGCCGCCGTGCGCGACTGCGACCCCGAATGCGTCCTCGTGCTCATCCCCGCCCCCGCAAGCACGCTCCTCCTCGACGGTGCCGCTCGAGTGGGACTCAAACTCCTGCTCAACACCCTCTCGACCTGCACCATGGTCCGGTTGGGCCGGGTCATGGGCAATACCATGATCTGAGTGATCGCCAGCAATCTCAAACTCATCGACCGCGCGACCCGCTACATCCAGCGCTTGACCGGGCTTGATTATCCGGCCGCCAACCAACTCCTGTTCGAGTCCGTCGAGTACGTCGAGCCGCGCTGGAAAGCCGACAAGGCCTATCCCCCCGTCGTTGGCCTGTCCGTCATCCGCCACCGCCACGGCTTGACCCTCGAACAAGCCGAACAACGGCTCATGGCCGAGTTGGCCTGAGCGCCCATCCGCCATCTCACGGACGGGGTGGAGAAACCGCGAAAGGGGCGGGCCAACCCATCTTCCGCAGTTGTGAAGGTCGCTGGCTTGATTTGCAGGGGCTTGCGCACGCCAGTTCCCGGTTCTCCCCACGACCATGTCAGTGATGTGGCTTGGCCCACGCCATCTTCAGGGACCGATTCCGAACCTATCGCCCTCTCGCCGCGGGCTGGATCCATCCCCCCGTCCGGAAAAAGCGGCAGGGGGCTGCCGCACTCCAAAAACTGGCGTCCGCGCCCTGGCCCCGCGACCCGCGCGATAGCGTCGCGGAAGATGGGTTAGCCCGGCCTTCCTGCGGAAGCCGCGCTGAACGGGAGAGCGGGGGGATGCGGAATGTGTCGGTCACGCGTGACCCACTCCACCAATGCTGCGCGAGTTCTGGCGCGTGAGTTCGCGCACAATCGATAGCCCCGATGCGATGCCGGGAGTGTCAAGAGCGAACGCCAGGGGACAGGTAACGGACCACGGAGCATTCCCCTGAACTCAACGCTTCGGAATCTCGTCTTGCACCCCCGCGGGCTGCCCCGGTGCGACTCGCCCCCGCCCGCCAGCGCTTCGTCACAAGGCGGCAGCGCCCGGGCACATCTTCGTTTCCCGCTGCTCCCCCCAGCCGTAGAAATCTCGCGAAGATCGAGACCGACCCAATGCAACGAATGAAGAGACCATGAAAAGCGAGAAGGAAAACCCCAGCACGCCCGACGTCGATGTCACCCCAACCCGGAGGCGCGGATTCTGCCGCGTCTTTCCCCGGAAGCTCTGCCTTGGCATTCTGGGCGTTGCCCTGCTCGGGATGGCGGCGCTGAGCATCTCCGCCGTAAACGCGTGGCTGCCGAGACTGCCCGAACCGGACCAGGGCCTGACCGACCGCGTCGCCTGGTATTTCCACCAGGACCAGTTCCAGGCCGATCTCCACACCCTTGCCAGCATGGCTGGCTACGTCCTGAGCCGCGACCCGGCCTTCCCGAAGACGCCCGGCCCGGACACGCCCGCCGTCGCCCAGACCCCGCCGCCAACGTCCTCGAAGTCCTGAGTGCGAAGGCTCGCCTTGCATGCGCCCGCAGGGTAAGGTCCGCCATGCGACCGCTCTCATGGCTCGTCGAGCACCGGCGCGGCATCGGCATCTATCTGGCCATCTGGGTTGTGCTGGCGGTGCTGGCGGCGGTCGAGGTGTACGTCGCCCAGCAAGTCTGGGACAAGGCAATCCCCTGGAGCGTCGCGTTCGGCCGCGCGAGCAAGGAGGCTCTCGCGTACGCGATCTGCACGCTGGGCGTCCTCTGGCTCTGCGGCCGCCTGCGCTCCCACACGGGCCATCGCATCCGCTGGGTCAGCCTTCACATGCTCGGCGCCCTGGCCTTCTCCCTCCTGCATGTCACCGTGTCTCCGGACTTGAAACCGGCGAGCGCTCCGTGCAGACGGGCCAGATCCTCACCTTCGACTATCTCTTCAAGAAACTGATCGTCACCTACACCGTCTCGAACCTGTTCAAGTACTGGATCATCGTGCTGGGCCACCTGGGCTGGCATTACTACAAGGCCTACCGCGAACGCGAACGCCAGGCGAGCGCGCTCGCCACCGAACTGGTGCGGGCCCGATTCCAGGCGTTGCGCATGCAGATCAATCCCCACTTCCTCTTCAACACCCTCAACACCATCTCCGCCTTCGTCCACCAGAAACCCGACGCCGCCGACCGCATGATCGTCTGCTTGAGCAAGCTCCTGCGCCGCACCCTCGATCGCGGCGACATGCCGGAAGTCCCCCTGCACGAGGAGATCGAGTGCCTGCAGTGTTACCTCGAGATCGAGCAGATGCGCTTCGCCGACCGTTTGACGGTGAGCTTCGAGATCGACCCGAAGGCCCGCGACCTGTTTGTGCCCCAGCTCGTGCTCCAGCCGCTCGTCGAAAACGCCCTGCGCCACGGCCTCATGCCCCGTGAAGAAGCCGGCCGCGTCGTCATCAGCGCCCGCATCCTGGAAGGCCAACGCCTGGAATTGACCGTCCGCGACAACGGCATCGGGTTGACCGTCGCGTCGGATGGCCGTCACCGCGAGGGCATCGGCCTGAAAAATGTCCGGTCCCGACTCGCCCAACTCTACGGCCCCGCCCAGGAGTTCGTGATCGCCAACACCCCCCAAGGCGGCGTCGAGGCCCGCGTCCGAATCCCCTGCTGCGCAACCCCCCGCGCACCGGCGCCATCCGAGGCCGATCCTCAGACCGGCACACCAGCCGACGCCGCCCCGCCTCTCCCCGCACCGGCGTCTCCCCAGTGACTCCTCGCGCCGCCATGAAGATCCGCGCCTTGATCGTGGACGACGAAGCCCCGGCCCGCGCCCGTCTCCGCCATTCGCTCAAGAACGAGCCGGACCTCGATATCATCGGCGAGTGCGCCCATGGCCGGGCCGCCGTCGACATCGTGCGCCGCGACAGCCCCGACCTGATGTTCCTCGACATCCAAATGCCCGGCCTCAACGGCTTCGAGGTCTGCACGCAGCTCCATGACGCCGGCGTGCGGCTGCCCTTCGTCATCTTCTGCACCGCCTACGACCAGTACGCCCTCAAGGCCTTCGAGATCCACGCGATCGATTACCTGCTGAAGCCCTTCAGCCCGGAGCGCCTCCAACACGCCCTCAACCAGGCCCGCCTCCGATTGCAGCAAGCCCAATCCGCCTCCGCGGATTCGCGCCTGGCCGACCTCCTGGCCAGCCTCCGGGCAGGCCTGAATCCGGCGGACCGCCTCGTCTTCAAGGTCGAGGGACGCGTGATCCTGATCCGTGCTGAAACCATCGACTGGATCGAAGCCGACGGCAACTACGTGCGCATTCACTGCGGTGCCGAAGCCCACTACGTCCGCGAAACCCTGGCCAACCTCGAGTCGCAACTGCCCCCGGACACGTTCATGCGCGTGAGCCGCTCGGCGCTCGTAAACCTCGATCGCATCAGGGAATTCCAGCCTCTCTTCTACGGTGACTACACCGTGATCCTGCACACGGGCGCAAAGCTCGCCATGAGCCGCACCTACCGCGAGCGCTTGGAGCGGTTGCTCGAAAAGCGGAAGTAGCCGGGCCGCGCCGGTACTGGAGTCCTTCCCCGATCCGGTGATCGCGATTCGCGCTTGCCCGGCCCAACAGCGGGTCTACGGTACGCGGCATGAAGTCGCTCGTTGGCGTTCTTGGCGGGTTCGTTGCCGCAGCCGTGACGCTGGCCGTCGCGTCCGCTGCCGAGGTGTCGTTTCCCACCTTGCCGCTGGGCTCGCCGGCCCCAGCCTTTTCGCTTCCCGGCGTTGACGGCCGACGGTGGTCTCTCGCGGACTTCGCCGAAGCCAAGGTGCTGGTCCTCGTTTTTACGTGCAACCATTGCCCGACTGCCCGGTATTACGAGGCGCGCATCGAACAGATCGCCACCGATTACCGGACCCAAGGCGTCGCCCTCGTCGCCGTCTCATCAAACGACCCGCACTCCGTGCGCCTGGATGAGTTGGGCTGGACCGACCTCGGGGATTCGTTCGAGGAGATGAAGCTCCGCGCCACGGAACGGCAGTTCAGCTTTCCCTACCTCTACGACGGCGATACGCAGGCGGTCGCCCGCGCCTACGGACCGGCGGCAACCCCCCATGCCTTTGTGCTCGATGCCTCACGAAAACTCCGGTACGTGGGCGCGATCGACGACTCGGAGCGGATCCAGCATGTCGGGAAACGCTACGTCCGCAACGCGATCGACGCGCTCCTCGCCGGTCAGGAACCGTCGGTCACGAACACCAAGGTCGTCGGATGCTCCATCAAATGGGCCGGCAAAGCGGCGGCAACACGCGCCTACCTCGACAAGCTCGCGCTGGAACCCGTGACCCTGGCCCGCGCCGACGCCCCGACACTGCGCAGCCTGCGCCAGAAAGGCAGCGGCAAGTTCCGATTGGTGAATTGCTGGGCCACCTGGTGCGCGCCGTGCATCGCTGAATTCGACGAATTCGTCACCATCAACCGGATGTATCGACATCGGGATTTCGAGTTGGTCATGATATCCGTCAACCGACCCGACGAAGAGCATGTCGTTCTCGAGTTCTTGAAGAAGCGCCAGGCCTCC
>Ga0116144_10003375_pt1 | contig 16045 bp, 19 predicted proteins | sample AD_UKC035_MetaG_FD_89746 | JGI IMG/M metagenome (GOLD analysis project Ga0116144, IMG submission 89746) | Active sludge microbial communities of municipal wastewater-treating anaerobic digesters from USA - AD_UKC035_MetaG | ecosystem: Engineered > Bioreactor > Anaerobic > Digestate | place: USA...
ACATCCACGGCCACGCCGTAGCGGTCGGCGATAGCCTGCCCCATGCGCGTTGCAAGCTCGCGCCGGTCGGCTTCGTTCAGCTCGTGCGGCAGGGCCGCCCGCCACTCGCGGGCCACTCGCGCATCCTTGCGCTTCTCGGCGGCCTCGGCGGCATTCCACAAGGCGGCGCGCTCGGGAACCGGAACGCCTGCGGGCGTGACGATCTCGGCCGACAGGACGCCGCCTTTCCGGGTGAAGTCGAACACTTCCCCGGTGCGCTCATCTACCAGCTTCGACGCGGATCGATAGGCGGCAGCAGCCACGGCGCTATGCCCGGCCGCCCGTCCTATCGTGTGCGTGTTCAGGTGGTAGATCGCCATTTCTTCCCTTGGCGTTTTAGCCGCTAAAAAGGGGTGCCGGGGTATCCCCGGCCGCAGGAGGGTTGCGCAGCAACCCGTAAGTGCGCATTTCGCTTCGCTGCATGACTATACCAGCGCCGTGCCTTCCCCGCCAGCGTCGCAAGGTGCTAACATCACGCGGGCATAACCCGCAATCACGAAAGGAGCTGTAACGATGGCACGAAAGACCCTATCCGAACGCAAGGCCGACAAGCTGGCCGAGCTGAACCGCATCAAGGCTGAACTGGCCGAACTCGAAAGCAAGGCCGCCGAACGCATTGGCAAGATTGCGATTGCCGCCGGTCTTGGCGATCTCGACATTGACGACGCCGCCATGCGGAAGGAGTTTGAGGCTATCGCCTCGAAATTTCGCAAAGGCGAAACCAAGCAAGCTGCCCCGGCTCCGGCAGCGCCTGGCGCGAACTGAGCGCGATTTAGGACGCCTTCGGATGAACGCCAGGAGAGAAGATGCACGCCGCAAGATTCAGCTTGGCGGCTTGGTCATCAAGTCCGGCATGGCGGACTATCCGGCATCCGTGATCTTGGGCGCTTTGACCCTCGCGGCCGGCGCGCTCAAGGGTCCGAACGCTGACGCCGCCAAAGCGCGCTTTGAGGCGGCGGGAGAGGCGGCTTTTTCCGATGATGGAGAGGACGGCGGCAACCGTTCCTAGCCGTCAATTTCTACCTGACAGAGAGGTGAAGCATGATGGATTTTGAAGCTCTAGCAGCGCGATTGTGGGCCGCCGTGGTGGCGGTGTTTTTCGGCGTGTTCTGCCTGTCTCTGGCGACAACGGCGCACGCCCGCGTTTTCCCCGAATGCAACCCGGCGGCCGAAGCCGGAAAGCTCTACGGCGCGGCGGATGCTGACGCCTGGGTGAAGCGCATTTGTGACGCGCAGGAATCGACCTACCGAACGTGGGAAGCGAACCTGCAAAAGCTCGACATTGGGCAGCAGGATTTGGCGATGGCGACGAACGCCGGAGACTGGAACGCCTACCGCGCCAAGTGGGCCGAATTGCTGCCCGTCCTGAAGGAAATGGAAGCGGCCGCGCTGGGGAGCCGGAACGCCGCTGGCGCGGCGAACATCCTCAGCCTGTACCGCGCTGACCTCGGCCTTTTCTTGCAGAACGCGAGCCTGGGAACGGCGGCGAATCTGGACGATTTCAGCGCCCGGATTCTGGCGGGCCTGGACGGCGAACGGCCAGCGGCGGCGGCAACGGCTGGCGTCAATGTCGTGCAGCAATCCGTGACGCGGGGCGTTGAGTTCGTGAAGGGGCTGGCGGCTGCGGAAGGCGACAAGGTTCTAGCGGAGTATCGCGGCCAGGTTGAGCATAAGTCCGCGACGCGCCGGGAGGAGCTTTCAGGCAACACGGCAAGCGGCTATTTCGGCGGCTTCGGCCGTCGCATCACCGAGGTTTGGGGCATCTTCTTCTTCGTCCTGTTCGTGCTGATGCTCGGCGCGGTCGTGGTGGCCGTGAAGCGCAAGCAAAACCCGGTCACGCTGGCGGGCGCGGCCGCTCTCGCCTACCTGCTGCCGGGGTCGGCAATGGTGCTGGCGTTCGTGCTGGTGCCCTTCCTGCCGTCCTGGGCAATGATCGCGGCAACTCTGGTCGGCACCTATGCCATGTATGCGCAAGGCGGCCGCATCTGCGGCGCGCTGGCGTCTAAGCTCGGCGAAGGCTCCACCCTGGGCCATCGGCTGCGCGTCCTGGGCGCCTGGCTGGACAACCTGCGGGCCGGTTTGCAGGGCGAACCGGGCGGCGCTGCCAGCATCGGCGCGGCCGCCGTTCAGGCCGCTTCCGCGCCCGGCGCGCAGCCGGTCACGCATGGGTCGGCCAGGTGGGGCACGGTCGCGGAAATCCGCCAGGCCGGGCACCTGGTCGCGCCCGGCAAGCCCGCCGGTTTCGCCCTGGGCAGGGTAGCCGGTGCGCCCGCCGGCCTCGATCAGCGTTTCCGCTTTACCGGCCACGTCGTGACTGTCGCCCCGACCGGCTCCGGCAAGGGCATTGGCGCGGTAATCCCTAACCTCCTGGACTATCCCGGCTCGGCCCTGGTGCTCGACGTGAAGGGCGAAAACGCGGCCGTGACGGCCCGCGCCCGCCGCGAGCTGGGGCATAAGGTTTTCGTGGTCGATCCGTTCGGAGTGACCAAGGGCGAGGCGCACGCCTTCAATCTGCTGGATCGCCTCGATACGAGTGACCCGGAATGCGTCGGTGAATCGGCCGTGCTGGCTGACTGCCTGGTCATTCCAGACCCGAAGGGGCAGGCGCACTTTGACGAGTCGGCCCGGACGCTGCTGCAAGGGCTGATGCTGCACGTTGCCGGACTGGATGAAGGCCGGCGCAATCTGCCGGAAGTGCGGCGCATCCTGACCGCCGGCGAGGAAGTGCTTTTTGAGACCCTGGCCGAAATGGCCGCCGACGAAAAGGCCGCTTTCGGCCTTCCGGCGCGGGCGGCAAACACCATCATGGGGATGCCCGACCGTGAACGCGGCTCGGTGATTTCGACGGCGCAGAAGAGCACGGCCTTTATGGATGATCCACGGATCGCGGCGGCCGTATCGCGCTCCGATTTCAACCTGGCGAACATGAAGGCCGAACTGATGACGGTCTACATGGTGCTGCCCGCCAACAAGATCGGCCCCAATGCCCGCTTTGTCCGGGCCTTCATCGGCTCCGTGATCGCGGCCATCACGTCGAGCACCACGCAACCCATGCACCGGGTCGCCTTCCTGCTCGATGAGTTCGGCCAGCTCGGCTACATGAAGCAGATCGAGGACGCGGTTAGCCTGATGCGCGGCTACGGCCTAGCCTTCTGGGTGTTCATCCAGGACTTGAGCCAGTTGAAGGGCGTCTATCCGAAGTGGCAAACCTTCCTGGCGAACAGCGCCAAGTCGTTCTTTGGCACCGACGACTACGACACGGCCAAGTACATCAGCGACAGCCTGGGCAAAGCCACGATTGAGTTTGAGACGGAGAACACCGGCCGCAACAGCGGCACCGGCGTTTCCGGCGGTGGCGGTTCCCTGAACCGGGGCAAGTCCAGCGGCTCAAGCCAGCAGTTCGCCGGCCGCGAGCTGCTGACGCCGGATGAGGTCATGCGCCTGGGGCCGGAAAAGCCCATCGTGCTGGTGAAGGGCGAATATCCCTACCTGCTCGACCGGCTGAACTACCTGGCCGATCCCGAGTATGCCGGGCGGTTCGACGCCAACCCCTACCATAGCTGACGGGCGCGGCCATGTGGGTTTTCGTCGTCATCGGTTATCTGCTGCTGCTCGGCCTGGCCACCTGGTTCGGCGGCGGCGCGGTGATGACGGTCGCCGCCGGCGGCTTCGTCCTGGCCGTGGCGCTCTGGCTGCTCGATGGCCTGCTGGCCGATCTGCTGCGCGGGCCGCTGCGGTGGCTCGAAAAGCCATTCCGGGCGCTGGCCTCGGCCCTGGGCGTGCTGATCGTGCTGCCGTTCATCCCCGGCATCTTCCTGGGGTCGTTTCTGGTCGAACTGTTCCGCTGGCGGCAGCGCCAGGCGGAACCCGGCCACCCTGCCCCAGCCACGCCGATGCAGACCGCGACGCGGCGCACGGCGGACGTGATCGACCTGGCCGCATTTCGCCAGCAGCGCAGAAAAGAGTAAAAGAGCGTTTGATTTTTTACTCTTTTGAGTAAATGATTTTGGCGGCTAAAGTCGGCCGCCCCTCAAGTGTCAATATCGGGCCGGAAAACGCGCAAGCGTTCCCGGCCTTTTCTTCGCCTGTTCCCTGCCCGTTCGCGCTGCGTCGGCTGATCTTGACACTTGAGGGGCCGATCACTCGCCGCTGCCGGGCTTCTTCCTTGTCGGCTTCGCCTCGGCCGCCGGCGGCGGCGTGATGCGGGCCAGCAGCGCGGCCGATTGTTCTTTGAGCGTATCGAGCTGCCCGGCCAGGCGGGCGGCTTCCTCGCGGGCCTGTGCGGCCGCCTTCGTGGCCTGGTCGCGCTCGGCCTGGGCGGCGGTGAGGCGTTCGGCCATGCGGTGCGCCTCGGCGGCCGCCTGCTTGCGCTGTTCCTGCTGCGCTTCCTGGTCGGCCTGGGCCTTGGCCTGCACCTTCGCCAGCTCGCCGCGCACCTGGTCGAGTTGAGCGGCGGCGGCCTGGCTGGCCTTCTGCTGTTCGGCCAGCGCCCCGCGTGCCTGGTCGGCGTCCTGGTGCGCTCTGTCCAGTTCCGTGCGCAGCTCGCCGGCGCGGCGCTCGATTTCCTGGGCGCGGGCCTCGGCCGTGTGCGCCTGTTCCTGGGCGGCGGCCAGTTGGCCGCGCAGTTTGTCGGCTTCGCCGCGTGCGGCCGCTTCGGCGGCCTCGATGGACGCCAGGCGGGATTGCAGGTCATCGACCTGAGCGGCCAGGCGGTCGGCAAGCTCGGTTGCCTCGGCCCTGTCGGCTTCCAGCTCGGCGCGGGCCTTCTCCAGCCCTTCCCGTTCAACGGCAAGCCGGGCATTCGCCAGGTCGAGGGCGATTGTCCATAGGTCGCTGCCCAGCTCGGCCAGGCGTTCGGCGACGGCCTGGGGCGCAGGCTCGCGCAGGGGCGCGGCAGCAGTGGCCTGCCGGGCCTTCCACTCATTCAGGGCCGGGGAAATGGTGGTGTAGCTCCCGCCGGTGATCTGCCGGATTGCCTCAAGCGTGGGCTTCTGCCCGGCGGCGGCCAGGTCGTCGGCGGCGGAAAAAATCTGCTCTTTCGTGACTGCCATAGCGGGTGCTCCTGTATGAAATGTAGCGTTGTAGTATGTTGTATGATACTACTACATACTACAATTTACAAGCCCTACAGGGAAATACTACGCGCCGGGCCTGGGCCAGCCCGGCCGCGAGCGCGTCGGGGTCGAAATTTGGCCCTGTGCGGGCCGTGGCAGCGTTTTCCGGGGTCAGCGGCACCTATCCCCTACCCTCGCCCGGTTCCGGGCTTCCTGGGCGCTCCTGCGCGGCCTGGGTGTGGTTTCGGGCCTTCCTCGTCGGGAATGGCGATGCTGGCCAGCTCGGTCGCCTGGCTGTCGGCCTTCCCCTTGGCGTTCAACCTGCGGCCTTTCCGCTCGCGCTGTCGCTCGATGTGAGGCACGGCCTCGGCAAGCCGCTTTTCCCTGCTAAACCGCTTTTTGCGGCCTTTCAGCGGGCACGGCGCTGGATGAGGGTGCAGGCGGTGGAGTTGCCACCGGCGCGGCGTGCCGCGCCTTGGTAAGCCGCCTGGCCGTAGGCCAGCACGATAGCCGGAGGGGGAGCCGGCGAAGCCGGGGGAACCCCGCAGGGGTGCCACGCCGAAGGCGCAGGCCGACGCCGTAGGCGGCGGGGCGAAGCGCGAAGCGCGGAGGGTAGGCGCGCCCGTAGGGCGCTACGGCGTTTCGGTTCGCGCTGTCGGTTGAGTTTTCCACTGATTTGGCCTGCCAATTACAGGCAAATATTTATAGGAAAACTTAAAGGCTTAACCGTACCGGTTTAGGGGGGGTCTGATCTAACGACCCTGGGGGGGTCTGATCTATCGGAGAAAACAGGGGGTGGGGGGGTCTGATCTATCGGAGCGGGGGGGTCTGATCTATCGTGGATAAGTGCGGCTATCCACAGGGTTTATCCCCAAGATTGGCCGCCAAGAGGGGCGCCGGCCAGAAACGACGCGGCCGCCTCGATCTCGGGCGGCCGGTGTGCTGCGTGTGGGGGGTCTGATCTATCGGAGTTTAGCTAAACTTCCCGCCGTTCTTAGGGGCAATGGGCGGCGGGGAGCCAAGCAACAGCAGGCCACCAGTGACGGGCTTCACCTTCGCTTGCGGATAGACGGTCAGCACCTTCTTGAGTGCCGGCACAAACTTCTTCTTGAAGTCCTTGTCTGCATCCTTCCCGGTGTATTCCTGGGCGAACTGCTCCCGCAGGGACTTCCAGTGCAGCGTTACGCCCCTGCCCTCGATGCGGTGCAGTCGGTGAGCCAGCCAGGTGTAAACGTCCAGCGCAAGCGCGGAACCTTTCAGGGCCATCAGGGCGCGATTGTCCAGCGGGACGGCGCTATCCATCAGCGAGTTGAAATAGCCCTCTGATAGAACCATCGTGCCGGGCCAAAGCGATTTCTGCTGCGTGCCGCCATTCGCCAGCCAGGCATCGAACTGTTCGACGGGTTGGCCGTTGTAGGTGCGCCCCTTGAATCCAAGTTGCAGTCGGCAAGCGGCCAGGGCGTGCATTTGACGGCGCAAGGTGGTGTAACGCGCCCCCTGGTCATCCATGCCCATGAGCCGCAAGAACTCGGCTGCGCTGTCACCGATGGGGATTTCCCGCGTGTTGTCGCGCTTGGCGTAGCTGGACACCCAAGCAAGGGCCAGGCGTGGCATGACGCCATAGGGGATAGGTTGCAGCACCGGCCCCCTGCCCTCGTCCAGATAGCCGGCCTGCACATTGACCCAGGCCGCGCCAGACTGGCGCATGAACTCTCGTCCATCGACCTTCGAGCGAGGCAAACCGACCTGGCACAGCACGGCATGGGTGAAAGCCATGTCCTCGCCGCTCGGCGGGTTGGTGGCGATCTCTGCACCGGCCTCGATCAGTTTCTGGTCTTGCTCGGTCAGGATGATGCCGGCCGGGGTGATCTTGGCCCCGGCGCGGGGCTTCCTGGTCTTGTCCCCTGCCTTGGCCTGCGCCTTCACGATCAGGCCGCCCAAAATGTCGCCGATCTGCTGCGCCTCCTGTCCGTCTCGCTTCTTGGTCATGGTGCCGCCCCTTTAGCCGCTAAAATTCAAATGAGTAAATATGCTTTTGAGCGTCAATCCGGCAGACTGGCGACATACTCGGACAGCACATCTTTGATGCTCTTGCCCTGCTTCGTGGCGTAGATTTTCAGCTTTGCGTGCTGTTCGGCGGGTAGCTCGAAATTGACGCGCTTCATGCCGCCGGCGTCGTCGGCCAGGCTGGCAAGGGTCGCGGCCCGCGCCTTGTCGGTGCGTGCGCTCGGGCGGCCGGCGGTGAGTGCGGTTGTGGGCTTGCTCATTTTTTCATTTCCTCAAAAGCTCAATTGAGTTTCTGTTTGATCTCGGCGGCCAGGGCGCGAACCTCGGCCGCTGCATCGCCGTCCGGCTCGGATTCAAGAACGGTCGTGCCAGCGGCGGCGGTGCCGGGATAGCTCACGCGCTGCGTGATGCGGGCATCAAGAATGGGCAGTGCGTAGCCGGCCAGCGCGTCGGCAACCTCGCCGCCAATGCGGGTGCCCTTGATCGCCCTGGATACCACGAAAGCCGCTTGCAGCTTCCCGTCCGTGACTTCGATACGCTGCTTGACCAGCTCCACAAGGTCGGCCGTGGCCCAAATGTCGTAGGGCGATGGCTGCACCGGAATCAGCACGAAGTCGGCCGCCTTGATGGCCGACACGGCCAGGTCGGCCGCCTGGGGCGCTCCGTCGATCACGACGAAATCCACTTTGCGGGCCACGTTCTTCACGTCCCGGTCAATGGTTGGTCGGTCGATGCCGACCACGGTTAGCGGTTGATCTTCCCGCACGGCGGCCCAATCGCGGGCGCTGCCCTGGGGGTCGGAATCGACAAGCAACACGTCCGCGCCGTCGAGTTGCAGGGCGCGGGCTAGGTGCGTGGCGATGGTGGTCTTTCCTGAACCGCCCTTCTGGTTCAGCACGGCAATGACTTTCATGCGCTCTCCTGGTGGTCATGCAAATGATAATTTACTCATTGCATCATAACACAATGAGCGAATGAGTAAAGGTGTTTTCCATCATTTCCCCATGCTTTCCCATAGCGCCCGATAGGCTGCCTCATCGTCGGTCGGCTCGCGGTCGAGCTGTTCCAGCAGCCAGGCCACGCCGGCGGCCATCGCTTCGTCGTGGTCGAGATACCGGCCATCGAGCGCGGCATACATACCGCCTTGCCTGGTGGTCACTTCCCAAGCCTGGCCGTCATGGGTGCGGCACACGGCATAGGCGAAGTAATCCCCCTTGGCGTCCATCTCGTCGTGGGCTGCTTGCAGCTCGGGCCGAAGCGGGGGCAAGGGATAGTGTCCGTTTCTCATGCCTTCATGCCCTCCTGGTCGCCGGCGGCCAGCGCGTCGGCCTCGGTCAATGCGTCCTCAACAAACGCGCCGCGCCGGCGGGCCTCGGCCTGGCTGGTTTCCTGGCCGCGCAGCGCCCGGTAAAGGGTTGCCCGATGCACGCCCAGCAGCTCGGCCGTTTCAGCCGCCGTGCGGCCAGCGCCCAGCAGCTCGCGGGCATGATCGACCTGGCCGGGGGTGAGGGTAGGGCGGCGGCCGAACTGCACGCCTCGCGCTTTGGCCGCCTCGCGGCCGTTCCTGGTGCGGTCGATGATTAGGGAACGCTCGAACTCGGCGATGCCGGCAAACACGGTCAGCACCATGCGCCCGGCTGGGGTCGTGGTGTCGGCCCACGGCTCGGCCAGGCTGCGCAGGCCTGCGCCTTTCGCCTGCAACTGCTCGGCAATGTCTAGCAGGTCGCGGGTGCTACGGGCCAGCCTGTCCAGCCTCGTGACCGTCACCACGTCGCCGGCGCGTAGGTGGTCGAGCATCCGGCCCAGCTCCGGCCGTTTGGCATGGGTGCCGGTGATCTTCTCGGCAAAGATGCGCGTGCAGCCGGCGGCGTGCAGCTCGGCGCGTTGGTTCGTCAAATCCTGGTCGTCGGTCGATACCCTGGCGTAACCGATCATCGGCTTGTCTTTCATGGTGCGCCCTTCGTTGCAAATATCGTCGCAAATAATAGACCATTTGCGACTGACTTTTGCAACGCGATGACGCCAGAGAAAAGGGCAGGGCTGTCATTTTCAGAAGGCGACTGCACGGAATGTCAGGAGTCAACTGCACCGTCTATCCGGGCTAATTTTTCCGTGTACGCTCGATGTGCAGAACGGCGTCAAGCAGCGCCAATGGGTTGCCTGCATCGGATGCGTAGACCGTGCGCGTTCTTGGGTCATAGGACACCATGACGAACGGGTCTGAGGTGCGTTCGGTATTCCGGGGAGCTTGGCGCTTGGAGCGGTAGGCTCGGCATACCTCCCTCTTTTCGGCAAGCTGTTGACCGATCTTCTTCCAGTCGAAAAGAGTGTCAGGATGCAAACGGCGCATGTCGCGCTTGTCCTGCGGCGTAATCGTATAGCTGCGAATACGCATGATATTGAAATTGCTTCTGCCGATTTTCACCGTCAGATAGCAAAACCCCTTTCGGGTCGTAATAAAGGCGCTGCGCTGCTTACGTTCCATCGTTGCTCGCTCCCCGTCAGGAATCGGCTGCACTGGTGGAGTGCAGCGCGGCATACAGCGCCGTCTTGCTCACCTTGAGTCGTGTAGCGGCCTCGCGGACGTTCAGCCCGTTGGAGATATGTTTCCGGGCCTGCTGCAACTTGTCGGCGGTGACGACAGGCTTTCGCCCGCCTTTGCGCCCGCGAGCGGCGGCAGCAGTCAGCCCGGCCTTGGTGCGCTCGCGGATCAAGTCACGCTCGAACTGGCCCAATGCCCCGAACACATGAAAGATGAGCCGTCCGCCCGGCGTGGTGGTGTCGATGGCTTCCGTCAGCGAGCGGAAGCCGACGCCTCGCGCTTCCAGTGCGCCTATCGTTTCGATCAGGTGCGGCATGGAGCGCCCGAGTCGATCCAGCCGTCAGACGGCCAGTACGTCGCCGTCGCGCAAGTAGGCCAGCGCGTCGGCCAAGCCGGGGCGGTCAGCCTTGGCCCCGGAAGCCGTGTCCTCGAAGACGCGCTCGCAGCCCGCCTTGCGCAGCGCATCCGTCTGCAAAGCGGTGTCCTGTTCCGCTGTTGATACCCGTGCATAGCCGATCAGTGCCATTGCCGCTCCTTTTGTCCGTCATTCCGTCCGCCTATCTTAATGTCCGACAAGCCATCGAACAAGCATATTGACGGACACTGTCCGGCTTGGCCGACTAATGATCGTTTGACGGACAGCCGACGCGGGCGCAATGGAACAGTGAACCGACTTAAGCCGGAATCGCCGAAAAATCCGTCAGCCGAAAAGCTCGCTATGTGAGCCAAGCCGTGCCAGCCGCAGGGTGTCGGAATCGGACTTGCGGTAGATCAGCAGCAGGTCGGGCTTAACGTGGCATTCACGGTAGCCCGCCCAATCGCCGGAAAGATCGTGGTCGCGGTAGCGCGCATCGAGGGGCTGATCGGTTGCCAGTGCGACCAGCACCGGCTTGAGCGCATCATCGAGTGTGGCGCGATGCTGGCCCTTGGCCTCCCGCTTGTAGTCGCGCTTGAAGGCGGACGAGCGATCAATCGTCCGCATGCAAATCCGCCATCAGGTCGTCCACGCTGGCGAATTTCTTGCCCTTGCCCGCTTCCAGTTCGGCAATGGCCTTCTTCGTGGTTGCGTTGGGCACCTTCACATCGAAGGGCAAGCGGTGTTCGTCGGCGATGCGCAGCATCAGCAGACGGATGGCGTCGGAGATCGACAGCCCCATTGCTTCGAGTGCGCTGGCGGCGCGCTCCTTGGTGTTGGTGTCGATGCGGGCGCGGACGTAGGTGTCGGCGGTGGTGCTCATGGTGATTCTCCGGGAACGGTTCAGACACTAACATTGTAGTCACAATGCGACTACGTTACAAGGCTGCATCGTGCAGGGGAGTTCTGAGCAACCCCGGCCTCTCGCGGCGCTTCGTGCATAGGACTCCTGACCTATGGAGGTCAGAAGCCCGCTGCACACACGGCGGCCAGCCCAGTGAACTGGTGCAGTCGCCTTCTGAAAATGACAGCCGAAGCATCCGGCCAGTATCCATTGCCGCCGGGGCAACGCGAATGGGTGGATGCGCCGGCGGTCGGCCGTGAAGTGCTGACGCCCTATGACCCGGCCGAGTGCCTGACCAGTGCCGAGGCCTTGGCCGCGTTCCTGGCCGACGCCGAAGCTACGGCCGACCCGGCCTATATCGAGCACGCCCGCGAAGTCGCGGCGCGGGCCCGGGCCATGCACGGTCTGGAAGAGTAGGGGAGAGCGGGCCTGCATCGCCAGTTCCGACGATGCAGGCCCGGACGCGAAAAGGGCGGCTACTTGGCCGCCCTTGCTGTTCCTGGTTGTCTCTACAAGCCCGCCACGGCCAAGGCGCGACCGATGGGAACGGCCTGGGTGAATGGCCCGGCGCTGTGGCTCACAAGGCCCACGGCCTCGCCCCGGCCATTGACGACAACGCCGCCGGAGTTGCCGCCCGCTATGGGCGCGTCGATCTGCAACATGCCCGCCGCGCCAATCAGACCGCCGACCTGGCCGTAACGGCTGACAATGCCCGCGCTCATGGAGAAGTCCAAGCCCTTCGGGGAGCCGATCGCGGCAACGGCCTGGCCTTGACGGGGCAGGGCAGGGGCCACGCGCACCGGCTGGCCCGGCTCGCCGTCGATCAGCAGCGCGGCCACGTCGCGCACCTGGTCTATGCGCGCCACGCGGGCGCTGCGCCATTCCCCGCTTGCCAGCTTCACCCGCACGCCCTCGATGTCGGCCAGGACGTGCGCGGCCGTCAGGGCCGTGCGACCGTCGCCGACAAGGAAGCCCGCGCCCAGCGTCACCCATTCGCGTTCCTGGTCGGCCTTCGCCCATTCGTGCCGCCAAGCGCGATAGCGGGTCAGCAGTCCGGTTGCCAGGTTGGTTTGAACGCCAGGGACAAGCCATGCCCGGTTACGGCTGCCGTCGCCCTTGGCGCGCTCGATGACGGCCACCATGACAACGGACGGCATCACCTGGCCGGCCACGGCCGACCAATCGACGGCGGCAGGGTAGGGGCGGGCGTCCAGCGCCACGCCTTCGCCGGCGGCGCTGCGGGCGCTGTCGGTCTTGGCGTGCGCCTGATGCTTGCTCCACTCGTCGTCATCAAGACGCTTCTGCGCGGCCGCGATGGCGTTCACGTTCGCCTGCGTGGTGGCAAGGGCATAGCCGCCCGAGGCCAGGCCGGCACCGGCCAGGACGTAGGCCGCCAGGGCAGCGCGCCGCCAGGATTCAACGCTGCCCATACTCCGCGCCCTCCTGGTCGTGGTTGAGGCCGCGCATTTGCAGGCGCTGGCCGGTGTCGTCGCCGATCTGCAAAACCTTGATGTGCTGCTCATAGGCCGCCTGGAACATCCAGCCGGCCCCGGCCAGGCCGATGACGGCGGCCGCGAAGGTCACGCGGTATTTCGTTAGCTCGCGGCGGGCGCCGCCGGTAACATTGGTTTCAGCCATGATTTCATCCCTCTGTCGGATGGGGTTGTGGTTAGGCGCCTGGGCCGGTTGCCGCCGCCCTGGCGCCGCCTTTCAGCGGCTAAAGCTGCGGGACTGCTCCCGGTCGCGCGCCGCCTTCTCCTTGAACCGTTCGGCGATCTCGCGGGCGCGGGCCTGCTTCACCTGGTCGCCGTTCTCGTTGTCCCGGTTCAATTCCTTTGCCAGCGTCTTTGCCTGCTGGCCGTTGATCTCGTTCAGCTCGACTTTCTGGCCGGCGTCCAGCTCGAAGCCCTGGCCCTGCTGGCCTTGCTTCTGCTCGGCCTCGATGGCCTGGGACTGCTGAGCGGCCGCCTGGCCGTGGCGTTCCAGCCGCTCAAGGTCTTTCGCCTCGCGGCGCTCCTGGGCCTGCTCGATCTGCTTGGCGTAGCCCCGGGCCAGCTCTTCGTTCGTCGGTTCTGTGCTCATTGGTGCGTGCTCCTGGTTGGTTGAAAACGGCGCGTCATCGGCTCAAACCGCCGTTGCCGCGTTCCTGCTCGCGCTGCCGCTGCCGGCTGCGCTCGATCTCCTTCGGGTCGCGTGCATACCTGTCGGCAAGCTCGCGCTGCATCTTGTTCAGCTCGACGGCCTGGCGCTCCTTCGGCATGGCGTTGAATCGCTCGATGCGCTCGCGCAGCTCGGGCGGCAGCTCGCGCCAGGCGCTCGGGTTGCGGTCGGTGTAGCCTGCAAAGCCCGCCTGCCGCTTCACGGCCAGCGCCTTGAACTGGTCGGCCTCTCGCTTCGCGTACATCTCGGCCCGCTTGCGGTCTTGCTCGCTGACCTGGACGGCCGCCGGGCGCTCCGGCTCGGCCTTGGCCTGGGACGGCTGCGCTAGGCCCGCAAAGGCCCGCTGCTGGCCTTCCTGCATGATCGCGGCCGAGTAGTGCCGGGGGTCTTTCCCGGCCGCCTGGAACTCCTGGGCGACGGCAAGCTGTGCCTTCGCCACGTCCAGCGCCAGGCCGCCGCCGGCCGCCTCGGCGCGCTCGACGCCGGCGCGGAACCCGGCCAGCGGGTCGGGGGCCGTGCGCTCGGCCTGCGGCCGCTGCGGCGCTGCCGGCTGCTCGATCTGCTGCGGCCGCTGCACGGCCGGACGGCCGGCAATGTCGGTCGCGGGCATGAGGTCGGGGCGGCCGTGGCGCTCCAAGCTGCGGCGCATGGCGCGCTGCATCTTCCCGGCCAGCTCGGCCACCTTGGCCCGGCCGCGTTCGAGCCAGCGGCGCATGACGTTTTCGCCGTCGAAGCCGCGCCGGTCGGCAAAGTCCAGCGTGCTTTCCTTCGGCCGCTCGCGGCCCAGCACCTGGGCCAGCTTGCCGGCGGCCAGCTCGGCCGCGCCGCGAACGTGCCAGGTGTTGCGCTCGGCCGTGGTGCCGTCCGGCAGGCGCACGGTTTCCGAACCGCCATGCTCCAGGCCGATGCGGTCGCCGCGCTGCGCGCCGCTGGCGGCAATGGCGCGCTCAAGATCGACGCCCCAAATGGTGTGCCGTTCGCCCTTGTCGTTCTCCAGCGTGGCGAAGTAGGACAGGCCGTTTTTCGAGTCGTGCTCGTAGGGCGCTGCGCCGTGATCGACCAGCCGCCCGGCCCGCCGGTCGGTGAAGTCGTCGGCCCCGGCAAACAGGGTCGCGGCCTCGCGGTGCCGGGTCATGCCGACATAGGCCAGACTCCTATCCATGCCGGGGGTCGCCAGCAGGTAGGCGCGATCAACCGTTACGCCCTGGGCCTTGTGAATCGTGACGGCGTAACCATGATCGACGGCCGCATATTGGGACGCCTGCACCTGGCGCGCTTCGCCGCTGTCCAGCCGCACGGCCAGGCTGCCATCCTCGGCCCGCTCGACAGTGCCAAGGGTGCCGTTCTTCACGCCTAGATCGCGGTCGTTTTTCAGGAACACGATGCGGTCGCCGGCAGCGAACTCGCGGCCGCCGCGCTCGGTCATGAACCGGGCGGAACCGGCCAGCTCTCCGCGCTCCTTCCTGGCATCGCGCACGGCCTGGTTAAGCGCCTGAACGTCCGCATTGGAATGGGCAAGGATGATCTGGCTTCCCTTGCCCTGGTCGGCCACGTAGGACGCCGCCAAAGCATCGCGCGCCGCCTCCCGGCTGCCGTGGATTTGGACGTGACCGCGTTCGGCGTAGGCCGCCAGGCCATCGGCCACGGAACCGCGCGCAAGCTGCTGGCCGGCCTCGCGCATCCAGGCGTGTTTCTGCCGGCGCACCTCGGTAATTTCCGCCGCTCCGACGTGCTGCACGACGGCACGAAACGCCGCGCCGGCCTCGATGGCGGCAAGCTGCTTGTCATCGCCCAGCAGGACGACTTTTGCCCCGGCCTGCTCGGCGGCTTTCAGCACGCGGCCAAGCTGGCGGCTGCCGATCATGCCCGCCTCGTCGATCACGAGAACATCGCGCGAAGTGAGCTTGTCCTTTCCGTTTTTCCATGCAAATTCAAGGCTGGCGAGCGTGCGGCTTTCGATGCCGCTGCCCGCCTGCAATTCGTCGGCCGCCTTTCCTGCCAGGGCCGCGCCGCGCACGTTGAAGCCCTGCGCTTGCCATGCCTCGCGTGCAACCTTCATCGAGAACGATTTGCCCGTGCCGGCGTCGCCGATGACCACGGCCAGGCTGCCCGGCTTGAGAACGTGCCGGACGGCGTTTTGCTGCTCGGCCGACAGGGTGCCCGCGCCATCAATCGCGGCGTTCGTGATCGGGCCGGAAACGCCATGCCGCCCGGCGCGGGCCAGGCGTTCGGCGCACTCCACCATGCCGCGCTCGGTGTCGATCATTTCGCGGGTGGAGAACTTCGCCGGATCGCGGCCGTTCGCCGGTTCCATCTCGACCAGCAGCGGCGAGTTTTCCAGCTTGGCAAGCAAGCCCTGGAACTGCCCGGCGTCGTCAATGTAGCGGTTCAGCTCGGCGGCAATGTCGCGGCGCGTGAATACGGCCTGCGTCGCCGTGATCTTGTCTAGGATGATCTCCGGCCGCTCGGCAATCTGCCGCGCCTGCTCCTGCCGGTCGGCTTTGTGAATGCCGATGCGGTCGGCGTCCAGCCCGCGCCGCTCCATCGCCACGGCGTCGCTGCCGATGTGCTTGGTTGGTGTCAGCTCAACGCCTTGATCCGCATAGCTGCGGTGGTCGATACGGGCGCTGATTCCGGCCCGCTCCAATGCCTCGTTTGTCAGCTCCGCCCACTCGCGGCGGATGTCGGTAATGTCGCCCTGGCTGGTGCCAGGAATGCCCGCCTTCTGCCTGTCCTTGTTCGCCAGCTCGATGACGGCCTTAGCGCCTAGCGCTCCATCCGCGCCAATGGTGCGCGTGGTCGCCAGCATGTGAACGTGGAAATTGCGGTCGTCGCCTTCCCTGTCCGGGGCGTGGATGCACACATCCACGGCCACGCCGTAGCGGTCGGCGATAGCCTGCCCCATGCGCGTTGCAAGCTCGCGCCGGTCGGCTTCGTTCAGCTCGTGCGGCAGGGCCGCCCGCCACTCGCGGGCCACTCGCGCA
>Ga0116144_10003385_pt1 | contig 16004 bp, 8 predicted proteins | sample AD_UKC035_MetaG_FD_89746 | JGI IMG/M metagenome (GOLD analysis project Ga0116144, IMG submission 89746) | Active sludge microbial communities of municipal wastewater-treating anaerobic digesters from USA - AD_UKC035_MetaG | ecosystem: Engineered > Bioreactor > Anaerobic > Digestate | place: USA...
GAAGACGATCCACTTCCCGTCCGGGGAATACCGGGCGAAGTAATTGCTCATGCCGTTTTCCGACGCCCCTTCCAGGGGTTCGGCGACCCCGCCCTCACCGCCGTTGAAAGGAACCCGGTAAAGGTCGAACCGCATGGGGTAAAGGGCGTTCAATTCGTGAATCGACCGCTTTTCCACCACCGTGTTCACGTTACGGAGATCCCGGTGCACCTCGTTTCTCGTTTTCGCCCGGCAGAAGACGACAGACCGTTCGTCGGGGCTCCACGCGGGATTGGCCTGGACGAGGCCGTAATCGCTCGCCCCGGGGAGAAGGCGGATCGTTCGGAATTTCCTGTCGTAAACGGCAATGACGCCATAGGTGGGAAAGAAAAGCTGGCAGTAGTCGAGATCGTCCATGACCGTGGCGAAAGAGATCTCGTTCACCGAGGCGGCGGCGTACCGGCCTGACGGGGACATGCGGCCGAAAAGCCCCCGGGTCGGGGGAAGGAGGCCTCCCCGGGGATAATCGCTCCATGAAAAGAACTCCTCTTTCCCGAGGACCATGTCGGGGCGGATTTCGGCGATGAACTGGGCGCCGTTGTCACCGCCCAGGTTGTATTCCATGCTCATCCACCGCCCGTCGGCGGAAAAGGCATGGCAGCTGGCGCAGACCCGCTGGCCCGTCATGACCGTCGCCGGCTTTTCGTAGGAAGCGATGTCTCCCAGGCGCCACCGGGTCTTTTCGAAGCTCCGGCTCGCCACGGAAAAAGGAAGGGGGATCTGGCGAAAAAAAACGGTGTCTCCCGCGGGATCGGCGGAGACGCCGAAAGTGACACCGTCGGCGGCGATGACGGTCCCCGGCTCCCGGTCGGAGAGGGCGAAAACGGTGAGCCACACCTCGGTGTCCCGCGATTGGGCCTTGACGGTTTCCCAGGTTTTCCGGTCCGGCGTCCAGGACATGACGTCCGTGAGGACATAGAGGGGTTTTCTTCCGCTCCCGAACGCCACGGAAAGAAGCCAGCAGCGGGTCCGCCGGTCGCCGTCCCGCCAGGTCACCGTCGGGGAGGCCATCTCGGCGGGGAAAAGGGACCCATCGAAGGGATAGGTGACCGACAGATCACCCGCCAGGGGTGTCCCTTCTTTCATGGCCGCCGTCACCCGGCACACGAGGGTTTCCAGCGCCCCGCAGCCGCGGCCCGGCTGTTCCGCCCCGCTGTCCCAGCAGGTCACGCCGGACAGGGAACAGTGGCAAAGGGCAAGAAGTGGGAAAAGGACCAGCAGCGGGAAAAACCTGAAACGCGAATGCCTGTTTTTCATGGATGCTCACCTGTCTTTTTCTACTCCCCACCGTCTTCGCCGCCGCCCGGCCGCTTCTCCCGGCCTCACCGGAAAGACACCGTTGCGCCGGAATGACGGGGGCCGCCGAGGCGGAGAAAACGGTCGATGGATCGGGGAATCTCGTCCTCGAAGTGGGTCACGTAAAGCAGCGTGGTTTCCCCCCGCCTTCCCGTTTCCTCGATCAGGTCGAGGAGCGCCTGTCGATTGGGCCCGTCCAGGCCCTGGCAGGGCTCGTCCAGGATGAGGAGCTCCGGCGGCTTGACGAGGGCCCGCGCCAGGAGGACCATCCGCCTTTCGCCGTAAGACAGGTGGGCGAAAGGCCTGCCGGCGATCTCCCCGAGGCGGAAACGGTAAACCTGATCACGGACCTTTTTCTTCTCTTCCGGCGACAGGTTGCGGTACAGGCCCACGGAATCGAAAAGACCTGACGCGACCACGTCGAAAGCCGTGTCCTCCCGGCGGTAACGGCCCTGGAGCTCCGACGACACGACACCGATGCGGGCCCGGATGTCCGCCGCCGTTTCCCCCGTCCCCCGGCGGCGGCCGAAAAGGGTGATGTCGTTGCTGTAGGCCTGGGGATTGTCCGCCGAGATCAGGCTCATGAGGGTGGATTTCCCCGAGCCGTTGGGTCCCAGGACGGCCCAGTTCTCGCCGGCCCGGACGGTCCAGTGGACGTTCCGGAGAACCTGGACGGCCCCGTACCGGACGGTCACGCCCTTCATCTCCACCAGGACAGGCCCGGCCTTGTCACGGGACGGCGGCTTTTCGGTGCTGGCTGCGGCAGGGGAAAATTCCCGCCGGCCCCCGCCGAAGAGACTGTCGAGATTCCGAGGCGCCAGGGCCTCCCGCCGCGTTCCCTGGAAGGCCACCCGGCCTTCCCGGACACCGATGACGTGGGAAATGAACGGTGGGATTTCCTCCCGGCGGTGGGTTACCAGGATGACCTGCGTCCCCTTATCCGCCAGGTCCTCCACGACCTGGCGGAGCCTTTCTTTCGAAGGGGCGTCCAGCCCGGCGAAAGGCTCGTCGAGGACCAGGATCCGGGGGGATTTCAAAAGGGCCCGGGCGATGATGACTTTCCGGGTTTCCCCCGTCGAGAGACCGGTGAAACCCCTGTCGAGAAGGTTTTCGATACCCAGCATCCCGTTGACCCGGCGGAAGGCCTCCCGATCCGTCTCCTCATGGGAAAAACCGCTCAGGATGGCCTCTTTCGCCTCATAGCCCTTCCCGATCTTCCCCGCAAAGCCGTCGGCGGCCGCCCGCCATTCCGCCTGCCCCACGAGAAAATCCTCGAGTTCGAAGGACACATATCCGATACCGTTCGGGCAGGTGTTTCCGTTCCGACCGGTGATTTTACCCCGGACATGGGGCACCCTTCCGGCGACGGCCCCCGCCAGGGTCGATTTGCCGGCGCCGTTCGGCCCCAGGACGGCCCAGTTCTCCCCGGGAAAAATTCGCCAGGAGGTACCGGCGAAAAGAAACCGGTCCCTGAGGCGAAGGGTCACGTTTTCCAGCGACACCAGAGGTTCGTCCCGGCTTTCCGCCGGTCTTTCACCAAAGGTATCCCCAATCATGTCCCAATCACTCCCGCCATTTGCTTTCCCGGCCCCGTGACGGGATCCGCCCCCGGGCGGGAATCCGTTCCCGAGCCTGCCGTTGTCTTGGATCTTCAAGGTTTGAAGGCCTCCACGAGGGCGTCCATCCGTTCCCCCTTCCGCAGGAGGCGGATTCCCGTGAATCCCGCCGCCTTCAGCCACGATTCGATTTCCTCGAAAGTGTAGGTCCCGCCGCCTTCGGTCCCGACAAGCATGTTGATGGCGAAAATGGCCCCGTCCTTCGGGCGGGTGCGGTCCGGCTCCATGACGTGGTCCCGGATGACGATCCGCCCGCCGCTCACCAGGGCCCGGTTCACCCTTCCGCAGAGATCGCGGTTTTCTTCGGGGCTGTTCTGGTGGATGATGGCGGAAAGAAGGGCCAGGTCGTGACCGCCGGGCAGTTCGTCCCGGCTGAAGTCGCCGCCGACGAGGGTCACCCGGTCGAGCAACCCCGCCTCGGCGATCCGCCTTCGGGCCATCTCCACGACCCCGGGCCGGTCGAAGAGCGTGGCTTTCATGTACGGCACGGCCCGGAGGAAGGCGATGGTGTAGGTCCCCGACGCGCCGCCCACGTCGAGAAGGGCTTTCGACGATCCCGGCGCGACCTCTTTCGCGATCCCGGCGGCCACGGGTTCGGCCACGACATGCATGGCGCCGATGAAGGCTTCCGTTTCCTTCTTCCGGCGTTCCGGCTCTTCGGGAAGGCTTTTCCCTCCCGCGACGATGTCCGTGAGCCTGGACCATCGCCGCCACAGGTGGGCCCCGTGAAGGACCATGGGCCGGACCGAGTCGGGGTGTGACGACGAGAGGAGCGGTAAGACCGCCGGAACGGTCCGGTAGGCTCCCCGTTCCTTGACCAGGAACCCCATGGCCGCCAGGGCGTCGAGAAGAAAGCCCAGGGCCCGGACATCGGCCCCCGCCCGTGCCGCCGCGTCCCGCGCCGAAAGGGGGGCATCCCCCAGGAGGGTGAAGAGATCCAGCTCGGCGGCCGTCAGGAGGACGCGGCTTTCCATGAAGTCGCGCGCCAGCTTGAGAATGTCCGATGATGTTTCGCCCATGGAATGTCCTCCCGCCGGTAAAAAGAACCTTGGCTGTTTTTTCTCACAGTTCCCCTTTCCGGTCAAGAACCGCGGGATCGCGGCGGTGCCGGTCTGAAGGACGACGCGATGAAGGCCAGGCCGGTTTTGACCAGGGGAAACATCGAGGAAAAGAGTGAATCCGGTATTCCGTGAAGGGTGAGCATAAAAAAGGGAAAGGCGGGCGGCCTGCCGCCCGCCTTTCCCCTGTTTCAACGGTGTGAACGGGACCCTGTGAGCCCCATGTTATCGGCGACGGTATCCCCTTCGGGCGAGCGCCGCCAGGCCGAGAGCAGCCAGAAGGAAAAAGAAAGCCGCCCCGGCCCCGGTGGAGAAAAAAGAGCCTGCCGGGCCGGCCGTCCCCACGGTGTCGATGAAGCAGCCGCTGCTGCCGCCGCCGCCGGAGACCGTCGACTGGGGAGGAACCGCCAGCGCCCCGGGATCCTGAATGACCCCGTTTTCAACCCCGTCTAGATCCGTCTTCGGGTCCCCGTCGGTCAGGCTGAGAGTGATCCGGTTGTCGCCGTCGTTGCTCCCGAAAGGAATCTCGCTCCACGTTCCCGAGGCCCCAATCTTGTAGTAAGCGGCATTCTCGGGCACGTTGTCGGGGAATACGAGGGTGACCGTCACGGTGGCGCCGGGCGTGACGGCGATGGCGTCAAATCGCAGGGCACCATAAGGAAACTGAAAGGCCGGTTTGTTTTCCTGGGGAATCTCGGCATCGTCCACATTGAGCGCCCAGACGCCGGAAAGCTGGCCCTCGGACGTGTGAATGAGAACCTGATCCCCGCCGTTGGCCTGGCAGACCCGGGCCGTGTCGGTGTCCTTGTAGTCGGGAATGCCGTCACCATCGAAGTCGGCCGTATCGTCGGTCCCTTCCTCGCTGTCCAGGACGCCGTTGCCGTTCGAGTCGGTGCCGTCGATGGCCCCGTAAACGATGACCTTCTCCTGGTCCACGTAAGACCAGCCCGCTTCCAGAACGTTGATGTCCGTCGTTCCCTCGGGCAGGGGCTGAACCTTGATGATGGTCACCGTCCGGGTAGCCGCGCCGGCATTGTGATCCCAGTCGTAATCATAGGGCCAGATAACGTCCTGGTTCGTCGCGCGGCTGGACTGGTCGGGAGGCGACGCGGTTTTCTGGGGCGGCACGACCCGGAAGGGCCCCTCGCCGTCGAGCTTGTTGTCCACGTTGAGAATGCCCGGATCCATACCCAGTCCTTCCCGCTTGAACGCGAGAATCATTTTCAGGCCCCCGGGTACGGAAATGGGATCCAGGTGGTTCCGTCCCGCGCAGGATGGAGCGGAATAATCGCACCAGCCGTCGGTCGGGCTCAGGGCCTGGTCCGCTTCGGGATCGTAGTAATACACCGATGACGGGTAGGGACCGTTGACGGGATACATTTCGGGATCGGGGTCGTTCTCGAGGGGATGGTACTGGGACCACCCGTCGGGGGAATAAACAATGATCCCCGTAGCGGAAGGCAGCATGGCCGCGTCCTTGAGCAGGTCTTTCACCGGCACGCCCGTATACTGGGCGTAAAAATCGCCTGACCGGGACGTGTTCATGAGAAGGAACTGGGTGTGCTGGCCCAGGGCCATGAGCTGTTCCTTGGTGTAAACCCGGTAAGGGGCCTCTTTTTTCCCCGGGTCGTCGCTCCCGTCCCCGGGAAACCGATTGGCCGTGATTTCCTCGAGGTTGGTGTACCCGTCGCCGTCCGAGTCGATCCCCTCGATCGCCCTCACCGCCGCTTCGTTTCTCCCCTCGTCGTGAAAGTCCTTCCCGTACTGGTTCATGGTGTCGAGAATGTTCCCGCTGGCGTCGTAGCCGTAAGTGTAGTGACACCACTGGCAGCTTCCCAGGCTGGTCATCTTGCCCTTGCTCTCGTAACTCCCCCCGCTGTGGCAGGTGGCGCAGTGATCCAGCTTGGTGCCCTTCTTCCCCGGATAGACATTGAGGAATTTCTCCGAGTCTTTTTCACCTTCGTGGTGATACGCCGCGAGGCCCACCGCGGGCAGAAGCAAAAAACCGACGAGCCCGGCGATGACGGCCGCCATCCTGATTTTTCCTGCCATGAGTCACCTCCTAAAATCCTATTTGAAACCGTGCTGTTATGACATCCTCCCTGTCGCTGTACAGGGCGGTTCCCGTCATGGAATCCCGCTGGATCAGGAGCGGCCGGTCGAACTCGGTCCGGGTGTAATCGATGATGAACCGGCAGTTCGCGTTGAGAAACCAGTTGAGGGCGACGGAATAGGCCGTGGCCTCGCGAACCGAATCCCCGGCGTTGATCACCGTGTCGTAAACGGATTCGTCGGCTTCGAAGACATCGTAGCGGACCGCCAGCCCGAGAGCGCCCCAGCCTCCTTCGAAAACGCCCTTCCCGGGCGCGACAGGTCCGACAGTTGCGCCGTCAAGGCTCGGCCTTTCCCCGGTGATCATCCAGAGAAGGGCGATGTAGTAATCCTCCATTTGGAGATCGAACCGGCTGGAGCTCGTCACGATGTCCCCGTACCGGACGCGGAAGTACTCGCCCGTGGCCAGGAACGGCCCGGCGGCCCAGGCCAGTTCGGCTCCCAGCCTGGAGCGGTCGCCGGCCTCGCGGATGATGTTGAACTTCGCCGAGGCGGCCACGTTGAAGAACGTCGTCATCCCCGCCGTTTTGACCTCGCACTGGACGTTGTTCCGGTCGATGGAGGCGTGGCTGAAAGAACCGCCCACAAGCAGGTTTTCCGTCAGGGGAGACGGGATGAATCGCAGGGGAAAGAGGGCGACCCGGCCCGTGACTTCCGGTGAGTCCACATCCCCGCCGGTGGCGTCGTCGAGACCGTCGCCGTTGAATATGCCGGCGGCGTAGTGAACGGCGCCATCCCAGAGGGACCCGTGGGCCATGACGCCCACATCCCGCTGCGGCGTCAGGTAATATCCCATGGACCGCTCGGCGAAAAAGAGGTTTTTGTCCCGGGAGCTCTGTTCGAGGCCGAAAGGCTCCTTGAACTGACCGGCGCGGACATTGAGGGACGGTGACATCCCTGCACCAGCGTAGGCGTCCAGCAGGCGGCGGTTGCCGGCACCCTGGAACTCGTATTCGAACTTGTAGTCGAAGTAACGGAGCACCTTGCCGCTCAGGATGAGGCGGACCCGGCGAAGGTCGAACCGGTCCTTGCCGGGGTCGGCGTCCTGGTATTCAAAATACCGGTAATCCGCCTGGAGCAGGCCCCCGATGCAAAGCGAATAGAGGTCCTTCGTCCGGGAGGAAAAACAGAAGCCGTTGCGATAAAAGGTTTCCAGCGGTTCCCGGGCGGGCCGGCCCTCATCGGCGGCAACGGCGTCACCCGGGCGGCCTGCCATTTCCTCGAGCCTTTTTTCCCTTTCCTCTAACGCACGCTCTCTTTCCTCGATGGCCCGCCTTTCTTCCTCCAGGTGTTTCCGTTCCTCCGAGAGAGTCGCCCGGATGGCCGCCGCCTCGGAAGAGCTCAGCGTCCCCTTGCTTTCGAACAACTCGACGAGCTGTTCGAGAGCTCCCCCAACATTTTCCGCGGGACAGGCCGCAGGCGCCAGAAACAGGGCAAAGGCCGCGAAGATCGACAAAAGATAAAAATACATGGACACCCCCCCGGGAAGGAAAGAACCACTGCCCTGAGTATTCAGGAAATCATTTCAGGAAGCCTGGAACCGTGCTTTGGGATATGTAAATGATTATCAAGACATAATATGTATGTCAAGACATGTTTCAGGGGGGTCCATTATTTTTAACATTATTAATTAAAATTAATTTATTATAGGAAACTGGCGGTGTGTCCGGTGAAATTCCCAGGCGAGAGAGGCCGACGCCCCGCTTCGGCCATCCCGGTCCGGGCCGTTTTCATTTTTGGGCCCCTTAACCGGAATGGCCACGATCAGCGGAACGGTCTGCGCTGAAAAAGCTTTATGCTCTCAGATGCCTATCAAACCAGGCCAGGCAACGGTTCCAGGCGTCCGCCGCCGCTTCGGCCCGGTAGCTGGGCCGGTAGTCGGCGAAAAAAGCGTGGGGCGCGTCGGGGTAGACAACGAACTCCGTTGTGACGCCCGCTTTCACCAGGGCCGATTCGAGGGCCTTCACGTCCCCCGTCGGGATGCCCAGGTCCGCACCGCCGTAGAGGCCGAGAACGGGAACCCTGATCTTTTCGGCCACGTCGAGGGGCCCCAAGGTCCGCACCCCCGGCGTCAGGGCGGGACGGATCTGGCCATACCAGGGAACGGCCGCTTTCAGGGCGCTGCTGTGGGCGGCGAAGAGGAGCGTGTAAAGACCGCCCCGGCAGAATCCCGTCACGCCGATTCGCTCGCCCCGGGCCGACGGGTGCCGGGCCGCGTAGGCCGTGACGGCATCCAGGTCGCCCATGACCCGGCTGTCGGGAACGGCGTTGGCCACCTTCAGCGTGGCGGTGATGTCCGGAAGATGCAGGACGCCGCCCTCCCGGGCATAGGGTTCGAAGGTGACCGCCAGGAAACCCTCCCGGGCGAAACGGCGGGTCACGTCCCGGATGTGCTCGTGCATCCCGAAAATCTCGGGGATGACGAGGACCACCGGGTATCTCCCCGCCGCCGTCGGCCGGGCCTCGTAGACGGGAACGGGAAACCCCCCGGAGCTGACCGAGGTTTCCGCAATGACGAGGTCCTCCACGGGAGTCCGGATCACTTTGCCCGCCACCGGCGTCGCGGCGACGGCAAACCCCGCCAGCCCAACCCCGGCGGCGCCGATGGACGCCAGGAATTCCCGGCGCGACAGTCCCCCATACGCGTTTGCCAGCCAATCCTCCACCATGACGGACTCCTTTCCCCTTTCCAGGGACATTGATACGAACATTACCGGCCGCGCACCACCGGGTGCACGAGCTTTTCGAAAAGCCCCGGTTCGCTGCAGCCCTTCCTGGCGGCGCCGCCTCCTCGCCCGGAAACCCGCAATGAACATGCCCGGGGAGGCGAAAGGCCGGGCTGAAGACAGCGTGCCGTCACACCTGGTTTATATCATACTCACGACCGGGAGCGGGATCAAGAAGGGTTTGACAAATCCGATTCTGCTTCTTCGATCAAATTTTTCGGCACCCGGGACCGGAAAGAACGCTTCGCCCGCCGGCGCCCGGGATCACCCGGATCTGCGTTCCGATCCGCTCCCGCACGGCCGGGACATGGGAGATGATGCCGATGAGCTTCCCCTCCCGGCGCAGGCCCATGAGGGCTTCCAGGGCCGTTTCCAGGGCGTCGTCGTCCAGGGTGCCGAACCCTTCGTCGAGAAAGAGCGAATCGACGGGCACGTTGCGGCTGGCCATGAAGGACAGGCCCAGGGCCAGGGCCAGGCTTGCCAGGAAGCTTTCCCCACCGGAAAGGTTCCTGGTGGAGCGGATCTCGCCGGCCTGGTAGTTGTCCACCACGCTCAGTTCCAGCGGCTGGGCGGGGTCGCGGATGAGCAGGTACCGGTCGGTCATCTTCATTAGCTCGCGGTTGGCGTGGGCGATCATCATCTCGAACGTGAGCCCCTGGGCGAAATTACGGAATTTCCTGCCGTCCGCCGACCCGATGAGGCTGTGCAGGTCGTCCCAGCGGGCGCATTCCTTCCGGGCGCCTTCGACCTTTTCAAGAAAGGCCCGTTTTTTTTCCCGGTTCGCGGCATTGTCGAGAAGGCTCTTCCGGATTCCCCCGATGTCGAGGCCGGCCTGTCTCAGCTCGGATTCGCAGCTCTCCAGCCGGTCCCGGACGTCTTCGACGGTCATGTCCGTCAGCTTTTTCGCCCGCTCAGCCGCCAGGGCCCCATGACGCTCTTTCCGGGCGATGTCGATTTCCGTTTTCTCCCGGACCAGGGCCGCCTCCTGTTCTTCCAGGGCCTTACGTTCATCCTCGTCGAGCCGCGACGAGAGGAAGTCGGCCTCGCCGGCGAACCCCGCCGCCTCGATTCTTTCCGTGAACACCCCTTCCGCCGCGGCGAGCTCCTTCGCCCGGTATTCCGTCTTTCCTTTCAGCGCGGCGATCATGCTTTCCAGGCTGGCCTTTTTTTTCTCGATCCCCTCCAGGGTCTCCCGCGTCTTTTCAAGGCCCTCTCCCGCTTTTTCCACGGCGGCGGCCAGGCGCTTCTCCTCGTCGTCGGGACGATTGTCGCCGAAAAGGTCCCGGCGCTCCGCAACAAGGGCCTCGTGAGCGTCGTGAAGAGCGCCCCGTTCTTTCCGCCGGGCCGTGAGCTCTTCCTCCAGTCCCGCCAGGCGGGTCCGGGATTTCTCCAGGTCGGCCTTCTCGTCGGCGACCCTTTTTTCCTGCCGGGCCTTTTCCTCCTCCTTCCCGCGCCAGGCCGCTTCCCGGGCGGCGAGGTCCCCCAGGACGGCGTCGAGATCCGCCGGCGTTGCGCCATCGACGCCGAATGGTTCCATGTCCTTCAGGACGGCCTGCCGGGCCTTTTCCACCCCGTCGGCCAGGGCGGCCGCCTCCCGGAGGCCCCGCGCCTCGTCCAGGGTCGCCTTTTCCAGCCGGTGCCGGGCCTCCTGGAGGGCCCGCGCCGACTCCTCGACGGCCCCTCTCAACTTTTCCAGTTTTATCCGTGCCGCCCTCTCCTTCTTTCCCTTCTCCTCGGCCCGGGCGAGAACATTCGACGTTTCGGCCAATGCCGACCGGACGACGGCCAGCGCCTCGTCCAGCTTTTTCGCCCGGTCGTCCGGCGGGGCCTCCATCTCCAGCCTCGACAGGACGGCGGCAAGCCGCTCCCCCTCTTTTTCCAGCCCTTCTGTTTTCAATGCCTGTTCCCGGCGGCTGTGCCTCAGGTCCGCCGCCACCCCCTCCCGGCGGCTCCCCAGCCTGCCCAGGGTTTCCGACGCCTCTTTCAGGGCGTTTCTCGCCTTCTTCAGGTCCGCCTCCTCCCTGTCCAGGGCGGGAACCAGGCCCTTCCCATAGGGGTGCTCCGTGGCCCCGCACAGCGGGCAGGGCCGGCCGTCCTCGAGCCGATTCCGCTCCTCTTCGAGGTCGCGGACACGGCGGAGATGGGCGACCCGGTCTTCCAGGGCGGCGGCCTCCTTCTCCAGGCGCTCCTTGCGGCCGGACCACAGGGCCTGCCCCGCGGCCAGGTCCCGATCCTCACCGGCCAGGGTTTCCAGGGACGTTTCCAGGTCTTTCACGGCGGCCGCCGTTTTTTCCATCCCCTCCGCCGTCTCGCCGGCCTCCATGATGAGGCGCTCCCGTTCCCGGAGACGTTCCCGTTCCCGGTGCCACGCCTCCGGTTCTTTCCCCCGCAGGGCGGCGGCGAGGTCCGAGGCGATGTTTTCCGCATCCCGCCGCGTTTCCTCCCAGGCCCGGCGGCTTTTCTCGTGGTCCTTTTCCGCCCGGCCACAGGCGCCCGAGGCGGCCTCCCTCGACGCCGCCTCGGCCCGTGAGGACTCGCGGGCCTTCCTGAGAGCGTCATCCCTTTCCCGAAGGAAGGCGACCCCCCGCTCGATGAGGGGAAGCCGGGACGGCAGGACGGCGTCGGCGCCATGCGTTGCCAGGTATTCGGCGAGCCCCTCCAGGACACCCAGGGAGTCTTTCAGCGATTTCTCCCCCGTTCGGATGTGATGCCGGTAGGCCTTTTCCTGTTTTTCGAGATCCAGGACCGCCCGGCCCGTCTCGTCGAGCCGGCGCTTTTGCTCGTCCAGCCGGACATCGAGATCACGGACCCGGCGGATGATCTCCCCCTGGGAAGCGAGACGATCCCTTTCTTCCCCCAGCCGCGCCAGGGCGGCCTGCCTCGCCGCGATGGCCTCCTGCCAGGCTCTCTCCGTTTCGGGAACCGCGGAGGAAGCGCTATCCAGTTCCGCCATGTCCCTTGACTGCTCGGCCCGCAGTGCCCGCACGGTGCTGTAGGTCCCCTCGCAGGCGAGGGCTTTTTGCGCTCTCGCCAGTTTTTCCCGTGCCGGGCCGAAAGCGCGGTCCCGTTCCTCCAGGGCTTCGGCCCGGCGCTCCAGGCCGCCTATCTCTTTTTCCAGGGCCGCCAGGGTGTCGAGCCAGGCCTGGGCTTTCCGCAGGGTGTCCCGGGCCGCCGCAAGCTCCCCTTCCCGGGCCTGGAGCCCTGCGAGGGAGGCCTCCAGGGCTTTTTCCTCCGCCTCCTCGAGGATGGCGATCCCCCTGGTCTCCGCCTGGAGAAGCCTCAGGTTCTCCTGCTCCTCGCCCCGCCGGCGGTGAACGGCCGTGGAGATGCGGCTGTAGATCTCGGTGCCCGTGATCTGTTCGAGAATGGGGGCCCTTTCGCCCGGCGACGCCTGGAGAAAAACGGCGAAGCCCCCCTGGGCGAGAAGCATGGAGCGGGTGAAACGATCGAAATTCATTCCCGTCACCTTCTCGATGAAGGCGCCCACCTCGGCGATCCGGGATTCCAGCACCTTGCCGGAAACCGCATCGGCTATTTCGTGCCGGGACTGCTGCAGCTCCCCGTCGGGCCGTCTCCGGGCGCGGTGCTGGCTCCAGTGACACCGGTAGCGGCCCCGCCGGGTCTCGAAGGTGACTTCGGAAAAACAATCGCCCGTCTGGCGTGACATGAGGTCGTTGGCGCTTTTGGTGACCCTGTCCAGGCGGGGGGTCCGGCCGTAGAGGCCGAGGCACAGGGCGTCCAGGATGGTTGTTTTCCCGGAGCCCGTGGGGCCCGTGATGGCGAAGACCCCGTGGGACTCGTAGTCGGGGTGGGTGAAGTCGATGTGCCATTCCCCGGTCAGGGAATTCAGGTTCAGGAACCGCACGGCGAGGATCCTCATGGCCCGGACTCCTTCGCCCTTTCGGGATCCTCCTCGCTCAGGGACACGAGGATTTCGTCATAGGCCGCCCGGAGCGCGGCCCGGGCCTCCCCGGGAACGCCGTGGGCGTCGAGACAGCGCTGGAACACCTCCGTCACACCCAGGTCGTCCAGGGTCTCCCGGGCGTCCATCCCGTCGAGGACCCGTTCCAGGACCCGGGTGTTCTTGACCCGGAGGATTTCGAGGCCGCTCCCCTCGACGGACTCTTTCAGCCGGGCCTGCAGGTCGCCGGCGATGTCCTCCCCCTCGTAGACGATCTCGAGCCAGGCGTCGCTCCCGCCGGACTTGAGCCTCTCGATTTCCCGGGACAGGCAGGACCAGTCGCCCTTCAGGGTAACGAGTTCCTGAAACCGCGGGACCGCGACGGTCCTGACGGTCTTCCGGTCTCCGGAAATCTCGACGATGACCACGCTTTTACCCGACCCCCTTTGCCCGAACCCCAGGGGCAGAGGCGACCCCGAGTAGCGGATGAACGGCGAGCCCCCCACGGGCTGGGGTATGTGCAGGTGACCCAGGGCCAGGTAGTCGATCCAGGGCGGGAAGACATCGGTGCCCACCTGGAGGAGGGTGCCGATGTAAAGTTCCCGGACGCCGTCGCCGTCCATGGTGAGGCCGCCGGCGGCGAAGAGGTGCCCCATGGCCACGATGGGAACGGGCGTTTTCAGGGTCGCGCAAAGACCCATGGCCGTCTCGTGGACCCCGTGGTAGTGGGCCCGGATTCCCGCGACGATTTTCCGCTCCTTTTCGGCAACGCTTTCCCCGGCTTCGGCGGTGCGGATATCCCGGTCCCTGAGGTAGGGAACGGCGCAGACGATGAGCCGGGGGTCCCCCCGGGAATCGGCAAGGAGGAGGACTTCGTCGGCCGGGTCCGGCGCCGCCCCCCCCACGACATGGATGTTCAGGAATTTCAGGAGCTCCCGGGGCGCTTCCAGGAAAGACGGCGAATCGTGGTTCCCCGCCGTGACGACCACGTGGCGGCCGGGAGAGGCCGCGGCGCGGCACAGGAAGCGGTAATAGAGTTCCTGGGCGCGGTTGCTCGGGGCGGTGTTGTCGAAGACATCCCCCGCCACGAGAAGGACGTCGATTTCCTCGTCATCCAGGAGGCGGGCGAGCCACGCGAAGAAGGATTCGAACTCGACGTATCTCTGCCGGCCGTAAAGGGCGCGGCCGATGTGCCAGTCCGACGTGTGAAGGATTTTCATGGGGGAGAGGACCTGTTCGCGCTTTCCCGGGTCGGCATCGTTCTTTTGTTCACTGCATCTCCCGCACCGGGTGACGGGCACGGCCATCGGCCCTTGATCCGATGCGGGTTCTATCGGCGGATTCCGACGGCGAGCGCTTACGGCCTTCGGGGTCGAAGCCTGCGGCGAGCCGTTTTTCACGAATCCGACATTTTTTCCTCGAGGCGCCTCATCGCTTCGATCACCGGCGGCTCGTAAAGCAGGTAGCTCTGGACGGGGTACCGGGTCCCTTTTTCCTGGGTTTTTTCGAGGCCGTCCAGGAGGGACTCGGCCCTGTCCGCCGGGAAAGTGAAGAACATCTCGCATTCGTCCGTCCCGGCGAGCATCCGCTCGCCCCGCCCGGGGTGGACCAGGGCGGGCTTTCCGGTAAAATGCGGTTTCACCGCGGACAGGCACGACAGGCCGAAGCCCGTCGTTTTCGAATCGATGAGCTCCCCGCCGTGATACACGTAGCCGGCGGCGAGCCGGGCCATCTGGGCCGGGGTCCCGTAGACGACGATGACATCGGGCGCAACGGGAGCGAGGTCCAGGGGAAACAGGGCCACGGCGGCGATTTCTCCCGGCGCTATGAGGCCCATCTCCCCGATGGCTTTCTCGGCGAGATCGGGGCTGCTGAAATACCCCATGTCCATGAGATAGTCCGCAAGGTGCCGCGGGTCTTTCAGCGTCTTGAATCCCAGGGCGGCGAGACAGCCGGCGCAGTTGATGTCCGCCGCCGTCGCCCCGAGGACCCGGCCCCACCGCCTGGCCATGGTCGTCCACTGGCACAGGGAGACCCGGATCCCATACTTTGCGGGCCTCACGGCCCCCTGGGGCAGCGTTTCGCCGGCCTTAACGAGCTTCAGGCCGAGCGGGTGAGACTGGGGGCGGATCATCCTGGATAACGCTTCCGAAATCTTCCTGCAGTCCATCCCGGCCTCCCGCCCGTGCCTGTCGAATTTCAGCCTGCCCCCCTTCAAGCCCTTCCCTCCGCGTTCACGGGTGGGGGGGGGTCGAGAAGAGTCGGAAAGGCCCGGACCTGGGGATGCCCGGACCTCGGGCCTCGGAAAAGCCCGGTCACCTTTTCCCGCCTTTCTCGCGGCTTCCGCCGGAAGTATAGAGAAAGGCCGACCGGCCTGTCAACAGGACAATGATCCCCCCTGGGTGACGTCCATAAATTACGTTGACTCGGGCCTTCTTTTTTCTTAAACTCCCCTCTGTCACATCGGCAGAGGGGCTTTCAAAGGCAGTTTATAATAAAAAAGGAGGAAGGATCTATGGCAGAAAAATCGTATCGACCCGGGGAAAGTTACCAGTATCCGCTTCTCATCAAGAAAATTCTGATGACGCCGCTGGCCTATTCGCCGAACCAGGAAATCATCTACCGCGACAAGTTCCGGTACACTTACAGGGACTTCAACACCCGCATCCACAAGCTGGCGAACGCCCTGGCGGGCCTCGGGGTCAAGGAAGGCGACACGGTCTGCGTCTTCGACTACGACAGCCACCGCTATCTCGAGTGCTTCTTCGCCGTCCCGATGATGGGGGCGGTTCTCCACACGATGAACTGGCGGCTTTCGCCGGACCAGATCCTGTACACGATGAACCACGCGGAAGACGACATCGTCATCGTCAATTCCGATTTCCTTCCCATCGTGGAAGAAATCTGGGACAAGCTGACGACGGTCAAAAAACTCGTGGTGATCTACGAAGACGGGAAGGTCGACACGAAGCTCAAGGTGGACGCCGTATACGAGGACATGGTGAACGGGGCGGCGGACTTCTTCGAGTTTCGCGACCTCGACGAGAACACCCGGGCCACCACCTTCTACACGACAGGGACCACCGGCCTTCCCAAGGGCGTTTTCTTCACCCACCGGCAGCTCGTCCTCCATGCCATGAGCGTGGCCATGATATTCTCGTCCTACGACTCTCCTGCCCGTTTCAGGTCCGGCGACGTCTACATGCCCATCACGCCCATGTTCCACGTTCACGCCTGGGGGATTCCCTACGTGGCC
>Ga0116144_10003386_pt1 | contig 15995 bp, 15 predicted proteins | sample AD_UKC035_MetaG_FD_89746 | JGI IMG/M metagenome (GOLD analysis project Ga0116144, IMG submission 89746) | Active sludge microbial communities of municipal wastewater-treating anaerobic digesters from USA - AD_UKC035_MetaG | ecosystem: Engineered > Bioreactor > Anaerobic > Digestate | place: USA...
CGAGCCCGAAGGAAACGGCTGTGCTGAGCGCTTCATCCGCACGCTGAAAGAGAACCTGCTGTGGGTGCGCTCCTTCGACACCGTTGAAGAGCTGCGGCAGGCGCTGCTGGAATTCAAGGAGCTCTATAACACTGAGTGGCTCATTGAACGCCACGGCAACAAAACGCCGGCTCAGGTGCGCAGCGAACAGATGCGCTTGAAGAAATCGGCTGCATAAAATGTCTTACTCGGTGTCTAATAATTGTTGACCGATACAGTTGTCGGTACAATCATTCCGGAGCAGGAAAGCACCGGCCGCGACTTGGCGACTATGGTCGATGCACTCTTAGCAAATCCCGACCGATTCCACTTTAATGCGCACGAGAACATGCGTAAGAACGGTGAACGGGTATGGATGGAGTGGACCAACTTAGTCATCTACGACACTGACGGCCATCTGATGGAATTCCTGTCGGTCGGCACTGATGCTACCGAGCGCAGAAAGACTGAGAAAGCGCTGCGGGAAAGCGAAGAACGCTTCCGTTCGCTCTATGAGCAGAACTTCGACGGCGTCTTTATGGTTAATTTTGAGGGCCGCTTCTTGGACACCAACCCGGCCTGTGAACGGATCAGCGGCTATACATGCGAGGAACTCCGCACAATAACGTTTCCGCAATTATGTGCTCCGGACCAATTGCAGAAGACCGTCCAGCATTTCCAAGCCTCCGTGCAAGGGGATATCCAGGAACTGGAGACGGCCATGATCCACAAAGATGGTCGCAGGGTGGAATTGCTGCTGACCGGTGGACCAGTCAAGGTCGATGGACGGTTGGCAGGTCTCTTTGTCATCGCTAAAGACATCACCGAGCGCTTACGGGCTCGGGAGAGAATAGAAGCAGAGCGAAAAAGATTATATGACCTCCTGGAGACATTGCCAGCGTATCTTATCCTGCTCACGTCAGATTATCATATCTCCTTTGCCAACCGCTTCTTTCGGGACAGATTTGGGGAAGATCACGGGCAGCGTTGCTTCGAGCACTTGTTCGGACGCAATCAACCCTGTGATATTTGCGAGACCTATACGGTGCTCACAACTATGCAGCCTCTTGAGTGGGAATGTACCGGTCCGGACAGCCGCAATTACCATATCTTCGATTTTCCCTTTACTGATACAGACGGTTCCACCCTCATCATGGAGATGGGTATCGACATTACGGAGCGTAAACAAAGTGAGCAAGCCTTGCAGGAGTCCGCACGAATGCTGCGGAAGCTCAGCCTCAAGCTGCTCACTGCTCAGGAAGATGAACGAAAGGTCGTGGCTATGGACCTGCATGACAGCATTGCCGCATCCCTGAGCGCCATCAAGATGAAGCTTCAGCGCTTAACGCCGGAAAAGGATGAACCTGTGGTGATCCAGAACTCTCTTAAGGATACGGTGCGGGTTATTGACGAAATGATCGCCGAGGTGCGCCGCATCATGGTGAACCTGCGTCCTTCGATGCTCGATGATCTGGGGCTGCTGCCCACGATCAGGCACCATTGCCGGGAATTTCATAAGCTGCATCCTACCTGCAGAGTCTCGACTGTCCTTGATATCAATGAGGAAGATATCCCGGAATCGCTCAAGATTGTGGTGTTCCGAGTGCTGCAGGAGGCGCTCAACAATGTGAGCAATCACAGCCACGCCACGACAGTAGAGATCTCATTTGGAAAAGAAAAGGGGCAGTTGGTACTATCGATAGTAGATAATGGCTGCGGCTTTTCGGTGAAGGCACCTCGTGTTCCCAATAAGCCTGATTCTGCTTTTGGATTATCGTCGATGCTGGAGCGGGTGCGGCTTTCCGGTGGTTCCCTTGTGGTGCTCAGTTCGCCGGGCAAGGGAACTGCCATTCGAGCCTACTGGCCTTAGAATGATGCTGAGGTGATAGTAAAGGCAGTCGCTGATTAGCCTAAGTGCGGTATAATCGCAAGAGTTATTTGAAGAGCGTAAAACAGCTTGGCGTATCCGCTGATGTATACGCGGGCAACATGGTGCCTCTTTGTCTCCGTTCTTCTTGCTCCTCACACTCACCTAACCGCACTCTCATATGATGGCGGCTGTCCAAGAGAAGAACTGGAGTTAAGTTTATAGCCAACACCATACACGGTGCTGATAAGTTCCTGATCAGGCAGTAGTGAGGCAATTTTCTTCCTTAAGTTCTTCATATGGCTATCGATAGTGCGTTCGTATCCTTCAAAATTATAGCCTTGTACAGCGCCTACTAATTCGCTGCGAGTAAACACCCGATCAGGACGGGCCAGCAAGGTTTGCAGCAGTGTAAATTCGTTGGGGGTTAATTTCAGTCCGGTCCCATTTACGGTAACTGAATGACTTTCCGAGTCCAGGATCACCGGACCGACTGTCAAGATGTTACCTTTCTGACGCGGATACGCCCTGCGCAAGATCGTCTTGACCCTGGCAACGACTTCCCTGGGACTGAACGGTTTGCAGATGTAGTCGTCAGCCCCGAGCTCAAGCCCGATAAGACGGTCATTCTCCTCGACCCGTGCAGTAATCATGATAATCGGGACATCGGAGAATGACCGTATTTCCCGGCATACGGTTCTCCCATCCAAGCCAGGCAGCATGATATCGAGCAGGAGCAGCGCTGGTTCGTGTTTTTTTACATACGTGACGACAATATCTCCCCGCTCGAGCATCAAGACACGGTACCCGGCCCGGTCCAGATATTCACGAAGAACTGCGGCGATTTTTCGTTCATCTTCGACAATAAGAATAAGAGGCTTGTCCATGGCAAACCCAATGCTGCTTATGTTAAGGGAAGAGTGACCTCAATTCTCAGCCCACCCAGGGAACTATGTGCAGCCCGTATGCTGCCGCCGTGGGCTTCGACGAGGTGCTTACAAATTGACAAACCGAGACCGCTTCCTTCTCGGATTCGGGTACGAGCAGGATCAGCACGATACAGCCGATCAAAGAGACGGCCTAGCGATTCATCGGGAACAGCTGGCGCGGAATCATCAAAATAGAGCGATAGGTGCGCGTTCGAGACTGCTCTCGACAGGACCAACGATCCAGGTGAATACGTATAGCGCAGCGTATTCTCAAGGAGGTTAGCGAACAGCTGGGCGAGCCGGTCATGGTCACCCATGACCGTAATAGCTTCCGTGTCATCAATCCGATTGGTAACCGTGATAGCGCGTTGTTCAAAAGACGTGCTGAACAACAAGAGTTGTTCTTTGACTATCTTCAGGATAGGTAAAGGTTCCCGCTTGAGACAGAGACTGCCGCTTTCTGTAAGAGACAGCTCGTGCAAGTCGTTAACGATGCGGCTCATATGCAGTACTTCAGCATGCAATGAATCAAGCCTTTCTCCGTTCATCTGATAGACGCCATCCTGGAGGGCCTCTATTTCTCCGCGCAGGATCGATAATGGGGTTCTCAGCTCATGAGCAATATCCAGGAGCCACTGCTTCTGCAGCGTTTCATACTTTTCTAACGCTTCAGCCATGGTGTTGAAATCAGACGCAAGCTCTCCCAGTTCGTCGGAGGAACGAACGTCTATTCGGGAACTAAAATCGCGGGCAGCAAAGGAGTGCGTCCCTCGCGTCAATTGTCTTATAGGAGCGAGCAGATGTCGTGCAAGGAAAAAAGCAGCTGTTGTGGCGGCCAAAAACGCTACCATGCTGATTCCATACAGGCTACTGGCCTGGCTCCGGATAAACAAGAGAAACGTAAAGAGATGAGGTGATTCATGCTCTTGTATGTCCAACCAGCCTACGGTGTTCCCGCCTACCACTATAACCTTCGGCTCCGCGCTCCACTCAGGGGTCAAGATCCCTGCTATATACTGTTTCTGGTCATCATACAGGGTAATCCGCTTCCACAGGTCGAAAGGAGGTGAAAACGGGATGCGTCTCCTGGCCAAATTCGACCAAGCTCCCTTGGGGCCGTTACTGTCAAGAACAGTGCCCTGGTTACTGGGAAAGAGTTCTTTTGAAAACTCTGGAGGGGGAACCACAACTGGAGCGGGCATAAAGGGGTTGTTTGTGAGTACGGGTGGAGGAATAATCATTCTTAGTTTGGCAGGATTTTTCCTGATATCCTCCCATCCGTGATGATTCTGATATTCTTCCTGCAGGCGGCATATCAGGCGGCCTATCTGATCTCGTTCGATTTCATCCCGAAATCGAGAAAAATTTCGAAATGCAACAAAGTGGGAGATAATGAACATACTGAGGACAAGCGCAGCAGAAATCAGTATAAACGATATGAGAAACTTAGTCCGAAGTCCGATTCGCATTATACCCGCCAGTTTGTTCTTTAATACTATCCCCTTGCAACGACGTTCAAACAGGATCAAGCCTACCGTATCTTCTCCCTTTCCACAAGGCCGTTTGATATTTTACACGAAATCTCCACAATTTTCTCACGATTTCTTCAAATCTGTTTGATAGGTTGCCTCGCAGTGCTGCGCTACTGCAGTGCAGCCGCTGGTCTAAGAACCTGCCACGTGCCGTTATTAGCAGAGGGAAGAAGATCGTGAAGGTTAACCGAGTATCACTCGTCACGGGAGGAGGACGGGGTATCGGACGAGCAATCGCCTTAGCGCTTGCTCGGAGCGGAACAAATGTTGCCGTGGTCTCGCGAACCGAATGCGAGCTTGCAGAAACGGTCGATCTGATTAAGCAGAAGGGTGGACAGGCGACAGCTTTTACAGCAGATATAAGCGACGCTGACGAGGTTCGTCGTATGGCTGAAGAAGTATCAGACCGCTTGGGACCAGTAGATGTGCTGGTGAACTGCGCAGGGAGAGCAGAGCCATCGGGTCCCGTCTGGAACATTGATGCAGAGGCTTGGTGGCGCTGTATCGAAGTCAATCTCCGAGGTCCGTTTCTGTGCACGAGAGCCATTCTACCGCAGATGGTAACTCGAGGCGGTGGACGCATCATTAATATCACGAGCGGTGCCGCATTGACTTCCACTCCCGGTGCAAGCGCCTATTCAACAAGTAAAACTGCACTCGTGCGTTTCAGTGAAGTTGTCGCTCACGAGGCAAGCACTTACGGAGTAAAGGTCTTTTCCGTCAATCCCGGACTTGTGCGCACCAGATTGACAGAATCTTTCGTGCAGTCAGAACATGCCGGAAAATATAGTGCATGGCTCTGCCAGTCATTGAAAGCCGGCCATGACATACCAGCAGACAGGGTCGCAAATCTGGTTGCTTTTATTGCCTCCGGCAAGGCAGACGAGCTTTCGGGATGCAATATAGGAGTATATTCAGACATATCTAAAATTGTATCCCGGGCACAAGAGATTCAAGAACGAGAACTTTTTACGCTGCGGCTCCGCATTTCGTAGCGAAGACTTCTCAACGAAACCCCAAGGCTCTGGACTTTGTTTTTTGCCGTTATCTTGTTCAACAAAGGATGCCTGCCACAGTCTGATGTGAAGGGAGTGACACCCTTGTGGAGCCCAGAGAAGGCCGGCAAAACGGAGCCGTTACGACATCCGCTCAGAATACATCTCGATAACGCATCAGTAGAGAGATGGTCCGCAGCTTGGTAGACCCCGGGGGGCATCCCCCCGGGGTCGTCCTTGGCTAAGCTCTTGCTTTTCCAGACGTCACTCGCTCGGTGTCTGCCTTTCCTGGCTCAGAGCTCCATTCTTACGGATAGGATTACACCGGTAGGCAATAGTGTTTCCATCAAGTCCTCATACCCCCACTGTGTGATGAACCTCTCCTGCTAAGCCTCCCTTTATGTACTATTTTCGCTCTTAGCCGCCCATAGCAGTATCTTGCTATGAGCCCGCCCCGGAAAGCAAATGTAAAAGGTTCCCTGCGCTACTGCTGTCCACAATATCACCAAATCCTTCTTTCTGTTTATTCGGACAGGAGTGGCTTCGATTCAATAATCAATAGTCGTACAACCACGTTTTACAGTGCTGGCAAACTATCCTGCCTCTATCCTTCTCTACGAATTATGTTTCTAACGGCCTATTCAAAATCGCATGGTGCGTGGTGCGATCACGATTATTCATACCATTTTGCCATACGCGTTAGTATATTTCTTACGTGTATTTCATCAAATCAGTGCTGGTCCTGTGAGTACCACAATGAGCAGCCAAGGCAATATTATTCGACACACCTCAGTTGACTGTTCTCCGGAGGCCGATCCGGCTCAATCCGCGCATAGAGCCAATTTGCGCTATATCAACGATGCCCGGCCCGGGTACCGCAGGCAGCGTTGCGGAAAAGGGTTCATCTTTTTCGACGCCCAAGGAGCGCGCATACGGGATAAGCTCTCCCTCGATCGGCTGACAAAGCTTATCATTCCTCCCGCGTGGAAGAATGTGTGGATCTGCCCGGAGCAGGATGGTCACATCCAGGTAACCGGACGGGATGACCGCGGACGAAAGCAGTACATCTATCATCCTCGTTGGGAAGAGATCAGAAATCTTACTAAGTTTGATCGCATGACTTTGTTTGCCGATGTTCTCCCTTCTATACGAGAACAGGTTGACCATGATCTGAACCGTCCGGCTCTTTCCCGAGAAACAGTGTTAGCCTTTGTTGTGCGACTGATGGATGAAACACTCTTTCGGATCGGCAATTCAGCATATACACGAATCAATCAGACCTATGGGTTGACAACACTCAGGGACTGGCATGTGGAAATATCCGGTTCCGTTTTGCATATGAGATTTGAAGGAAAACGAGGCAAACGATTAGAGGCAGCCATCAGTAACCGGCGCTTGGCCCGCCTGGCGCGGCAGTATCAGGAGTTGCCAGGCCAGGAACTGCTGCAGTATGAGGATACGGCGGGTCAGCTTCGTCTCATTGACTCCGGAGATGTCAACGACTATCTCCGAGAAATCAGCGGCAGCGATTTCACGGCTAAAGATTTCCGGACCTGGGGGGGAACTGTTTTTGCTGCAACCGAACTCTACCGCTCAGGTCCGGCGGCATCAGAGAGAGAGGCGAAAACAAAAATCGTGCACGCAATGAAGAAGACTGCGGCCAGGCTTGGGAATACCCCAACCATCTGCCGCACGTACTATGTGCATCCATACGTAATCGACTGTTTTCGGGATCAAACGCTCTTTCGGGTTATATCGCAAGCGCAGCAGCTATTTAGTGAAAACGATTTCGGCCTCTCTCCGGAGGAGAAGGCAACGCTTGAGCTGATCCGGCAGAGTTGCATCATGAGAAGCAGCTGAAAACCGTTGCCTGATAGCAAGAAACCTCCAGTTCTCACACCACGGCCTTCTGCAGCTACTGGACCATGATGACACTATGGTTCAGCTTCGATTCACCATCACTCTTGTTCAAGAAAGGCAGTGAAGGAATAATACACCGTGCTCACGAGCACTCTTATCCTGAATTCCGCGTGCAGCGGGACGAAGGATCTCGGGCGGGGAACAGAGCCGTGGTAAAGAGATTCTTCAGCGGGTAGGTTGGGTCGAGCGGATCGAAACCCAACATCGCAAATGGGAATCTTTGTCGGGTCTTTCCGCCTGCGGCCGATCAACCCAACCTCGACTGACGGCCTTTGCTACGTCCGAGGCACCGGGAGCGACAACGGTCATTCTGAAGATAGGCATGGCCACATCCTTTCACAGATGTCCATTGCCGCTTCCTCAATGGAGATAGTCACGTGTTTTCTGCGATACTTTCTTTCAAAACACTATCAAACGATTGGTTGGGTTCTAATCGCTCGAGCAGCGATAATGCATCTTTCGTAGCATGGATATTCATCTGGCTATCATTATCTTGTATTTGATCCTGCAAAATACTCTTGAACTCTCGCATCATATCACGTCTTCTGTCCGGGTCGTCCCATACTCGTGAATAATAGTGGAAATGGACCTCTTCTCCTGCGGCTTGACCCATACGCTTTGTATCTACTGGAATGAAAGGCAGCCTCTCACTTAGAGATATTTCTCCTCTTTTGAACATGGCCAATGTTAGTGCGTCCATCTCGTTCGGACTGATATTATGAATATCATAGGATACACTTCGTTCCTTGATTGTAGGGCTTGTTGTGGCTGGATTAACTGCGGATATCTTCTCGATCATAGTGTTTAGCCTCCTCCGAGTACCATAAGTATATAGACAGGTGCAGTCCTCGTTATAAAGGCCGTTCTCAACCAAATTGCCAGGCGGCGCTCCCACCATCCAAATCGGTAAGGCTTACAATTCCATCCGGTCCGTGTCCGTCGGGTTATAGCCAGGCCACTTTGGATTTGATCCATCTCGACGATTCCATCGGCTCGGCTGACAGCCACGTAACAACCCCTTCCGGCCAAAGGCGCCCAGGCCCGCGCAACGCGGCGCGTATCGGTTTCAGGTGACATATCTGACTTGTTCGTAGAATCCAGTTTGTTTGGTAGAGCACAGGTGATAGGCATCCGGAAACCCGGACAAAAAATGACGCCGTTTGGACAGCGGATAGGTGCTGATAATACGGTTTGATGGCGGGCGGGCTGAAGCGAATAGCTCTGTTTCAACCCCGCGCAGACATGATCGTGGCTTTGTCGGTTCAAGGCGTTCTTCTCCTCCCGAGATTAACTGAAAACACAACAGAGAACGGTTTGCTAAGGATAGTACATCGCCGCTGATAGAATGTAAAGCGGTTTTTGGAGCCTCCGAGGTTGAATCCGACTAAGGTGCTGCCACATCAGCACTTTCATTCTCCAGAATACCTTGATAAATCCGGAGGCAATCCTGCAGAATCGGATTCTTTACTATTAACCAAGGGCTAAACAAGTGGATTTACTGAGCGCAATCGCTGACTCGATTATTACACCAGACAAGGGAAGCACCTATACTGAAGGCGAGGAATCGTAAAGCGTATCGAGGTGCAGTCGATTTCTTCGTGCATCGGGCAGACGGCTTCGTTGGGTTTCTCCACCTGCAGTGGATCAACTCACATGACCGCCCTTGTGAGCATCTAAGCCCGCGATACGAAAGCAGGATTGTCCAAGGAAAGCACCTCTGTCGCTGAAAATGCTCGAACAATCGTCGTCCTGAAACCTACTATGGGACCTGTGCTGATACTGGTTTCAGGACCTACCGGATTCGGCTGCCAAAGAAATAGATCCTGAAAAAAGATCCCGGAACAATACTGGACTGCCTTCAGCACATGGTTCGGGATGACACCCCTCTCGCCCCATCGCTCGTCTTTAGATGCGGAAGTTGCTTAGTGGGTAGGTTGGGTTGAGCGGAGCGAAACTCAACATCAGAGCCTGTCATGTCGACCGCGGACATCGAATAGTATCGTAGCTGAATTATATCATTATCTTCCTCCACCAGCTCTTATCGTGGTCCGATTCGAGTGGCACCCCGGCCATGTGGTAACTCGATGAGCTGGGCTTCAACTATTCCACCCTTTACACACATCAATGCCACACTGACCGGGAGGTTAAACCGTCGCGGCCCCGCGCTGCCTGGATTGAGCAGGAGAACTCCCTTACGAGTCTTTATGGAAGGCTGATGCGAATGCCCGCTGATAACGGCACTGAATCCCGCCGCAGCAGGATCAAGGTCAAGCTCGTTGAGGTCATGGATGATATAGAGCTGAGCCTGTTCGATTTCAACAACTTCCCACATGGGAAGAACTTGTGCCCATGGTTCCTTATCAGTGTTGCCTCGAACAGCGACAACAGGCGCTATCGTTCGCAAGCTCTCAAGCACGTGCAGGCTGCCGATGTCGCCGGCATGAATAATCAACTCGGAGCCCTTCAACGCTTCCAGTGCTTCGGCCCTCATCAGACCATGCGTATCAGCTATAACGCCGATCAGGTGTTTTTCCATGTCTCATTCTTATTGAACGGGCAGTAGCCGTGCTGACATCGTTTGCATTCATATAATGCAAAGCCTGCTACGGTGGCACCATAGAACACAAGAAACGAAGCTAAAATAACAGGAGTCTTCATGAGCCAGGGAATGGGAATCGCAAAAATACCAACGAGAGTTCCAAAGAAGCAGGCCTTATCGAACAGATTAAATTTACCAGGGCGATATGTGAAGATTCTGCGATAGATATGACCCCAGGGAGGGAAGAGACAATCTTTATACTCTTTATAGATATAAGGGCAGTGTGAACAGAGTCCGTACCCAAAAAGAAAAAGCATGGCAAAGCTGACGAATCCGAAATAAAACAGCGCCGCCATACCGCTTTGCAGATAGATTCCATAGATTCCGACAGCCACGGCACCGTAAATAGCCATTCCCATGAGTATCTTCTCTTTGACTGAAAACCGATGCGTGGCAACCCTGTTTCCTGAACAGTGCTGCAGAGACATAGTCTAGCCCTCCGGATGAATGCTGGTCGTGAGGTTTCATGGCAGGGAGGTGGAGAGAAGAGAATCCGTGTTCTTCCAGTCCGTGCAGGTATGATCGCATCTCTGTCGGGTCAAAGCGGTTTTCTCCTCCTGAGAGTACCAGGGTACCAAAAAGAGCATAGATTCTTGTTGATAGTACAAAGCTGCCAGCACGATGTAAAGTGTTTTTCTTTTCGGCCTCGATGGCCTATGTGGCCTGTGTGCTCGTTGTCCGCACTCCACCATGGGTTATCTCATCCGGCTTCTCGATTCACAGCTGTACCTGGCAAGCTCCTCACCATTCTTTTTCTCTTGACTTGTCGGATGTATACGCTTTAACCTGTAAACTCTCGCGTATGCGGTGTGGCGTGCTGACACGACAATCAGCGATGGACGCAGATGGACAAGTAGCATTGTAAGGAGAGTGTATGAAAATAATTCATTATTCAGAAGCGGAGACAAAGGCCTTTGCCAGCCCTGCCGAAGGAGTAACCGGGAGAATCGTTATCGGTAAAGCGGATGGGGCTGAGAACTTCTGCATGCGTGTTATCGAACTCGCACCTGGTGGGCATGTGCCACTCCATAGTCATCCCTGGGAGCACGAGCAGTTCGTGCATTCAGGAAAAGGGAGAATTCGCAAGGGTGAGGAATGGGGCGAGTGCGGATCGGGAAGCGTGCTTTTCATTCCCGGTGGGATGAATCACGAGATCATAAATACCGGCAGGGAGCCTCTGGTGATCGTATGCTTGGTACCGTCAGGTGCTCCGGAACTCTGATACCGGCTAACACCCGCATTCAGGAGGAGATGTCAAAGCAGAGTGGTGTATCGATTCTGCGTTGCGCATCAATGATCTATCTGGCAAGGAGCGTTGAATTTGTACACCAGCGCTTTCTTCGGCCAGCGGGCTTCGATACAGGTGCCTCGGCCCGAAACTGATTGTATCGAGAGCCGTCCGCCCGAATAATGCACTCGCTCCCGCATGCTGGAAAGCCCCAGCCCTTTATTAAAGGCCTGCACCTGGTGCGCCTTCGTTAGATCAAAGCCCTGGCCACTATCTTCAATGCGCAACGTCAGCGCTCCTCTGTTCTTCCCTACTGAAAGACGAACAAACTTAGCATCGCTGTGCTTGCCGGCATTGTTCATTGCTTCCTGTAGCACTCGAAATACCATTATCTTCAGCTGTTCGGGTACATCAGCCTCTTTAATTGCGACATCCTGTTCGACTCGCATAGAGGGATGGGTGATTCGGAACTGGCGGCAGAACCAGCGAATGGTAGCAAGCAGCCCCATCTCATCAAGCATCGAAGGACGAAGCTCCATCTGCAGGCGCCGCATGTCTTCTACGCAGCGCTGGATTAGAGGAACCAGCTCTTCAATGGGCTTGAGCTGCAAATTCGGCTGCGTCTTTTTCATCTTCAGCAATGCGCCCTCTACCCGGTACTTGACGGCAGAGAGAACTTGTCCGGCATTGTCATGAACTTCATTTGCCACTCGCTTGCGTTCGTTCTCCTGTGCCTGCAGCAGTTCACTAGAGAGCTTGTGGAGGTTTGCCTCCGAGACCCGCAGTGCCTGCTCGGCTTGCTTGCGTTTGGTAGTATCGATAGTTGTGGCCAGCACCCGTTCCACCCCATTTATTGTCACACGATTCAGATACACCTGCTCCCAGAAAAGCTCTCCCGTTACCTTGCGATTGAGCCACTCGAATTGTTGTGGCCCTTCTGCAGCAGTTTTTCTGATCCAATAGAGAGCCTCAGCAAAGGAATAGGGTGGTCCCATCCAGAACGTGTTCGCTTTCAACTCCTCCAGCGAATTGATACCGTAGGACGCAAACGCATTGGGATTGGCGTCGATGATCTCGCCGCTGTCACGATCATGGATAATAATAGAAACAGGCGATTCCATGAACAGCGATCTAAACTGCCTTTCACTTTCTCGTAGCGCTGCCTCAGCCTGTTTTCGCTCAGTGATGTCCATGCCAATGCCGATGTAGGAACCATCAGAAAGACGAACATGTCTCCATGAGGCCTCAAGCTGTTTTCCATCAGCCACCTGCATAATGATATCTTTCCAGCCCGCAGATTCTTCCTGCACACAGGTGGGCACTGAACGGTGATACTGCGGCTTGGGATAAGCCAAGGCCATACCATCAGTATGGCCGATGTCGCCAGCAGAAATGTTGAGGAGCTCCCGTAGCTGACGATTGACGAAATGCACATTTCCCAATTGGTCGTAGGATGCGATCATTACTGGAATATTGTCTACGATCTTCTGAAGGGTCTCCCCCTGGGCAAGCAATTGTTGATTGGTATGCAGCAGCTCGCGGGTGCGCTCTTTCACACGAACTTCTAGCTCATTTTTGGCACCTTGTAGCGCATCTATGGCCTGTTTACGCTCGGTAATATCCACAAAGAGGCAGGCGAACCTGCCCTGCTCGGGACTATACGCCAAAACATGGAACCACTTATTGAGGGATCGGGCGTAACAGTCGAATGAAATTGGCTCTCCTGTAAGAGCCACTCTACCCAAAGTCTCGATCCACTCCGCACGAATACCGGGCACAAGCTCTCGAGCAGTCTTGCCGATCGCCATTTCCGAGGAGATACCGGTTAGCCTTCCTGCAGCCGGATTAGCCTCAAGCACACGGTAGTCCACCGGTATTCCCTGCTCGTCCAGAATAACTTCCGCCAGGACAAAACCTTCCGTCATTGCCTCAAACAGCAGACGGTACCGCTTCTCGCTCTCGCGCAGCTTCTCTTCAGCCTGTTTGCGCTCAGTGATGTCCCTGCATATTCCAACTAACTTTGCTCCCTGCAGACCGGGCAGCAGCTGGGCCAGCGCTGCGATCCATCGGATGCTTCCATCAGGCTGCACGACACGGTATTCCACCAGGAAGGGACTTCCTTTATCCATGCAGCTCTGCCATGTGGCTTCTACTCGGGGGCGATCGTCGGAATGGATCATGGCTGTGGCAATATCATAATTTAAGGAAGTGTCTGGAGGTAATCCATGCAAGACTTTGGCAGGTTCTGAAGCCAAGAATTCGCGAGTATTCAGGTCCAGGCAGAAGATATTCGCTGCGGCGCTGCTGATTGCCTGGCTGAAGAGAGTATCATACTGCTGTGCGATCATGCACCTGTTCGCCAGTGCTTCGGACGCTGCGACCGCGTCCAATCCGGATATCGCACTTAGGTGCTCCCCGGTCTTCAGCTCCGCCACATGCTGACGCAGCTGCTGGAGTTCATCGATAAGCTGTTTCTTTGTCTTGGCGCCATCGTTCATGGGTGCCCCCAAACGCAATGGGTCCACCCGGAAAAAGACTTTGAGCATTCTCTCCGGGTGGACCCATCAGATTTCGACAGATCCCAAAAAAAACACAAGAACAGGTTTTAATATTAAAGACACTGACATTTGGCTGTCAAGGGGGGATCAAACAGGAGTAAAGAGAAACAGAAGGATTTTTTTCGCTGCTCGTCGCGGTATCACTTTGCGGCCCCGCCTTCCGTGTCGGCATAGAGCTGCTCCAGAAAAGCACATGGAGCCGGATCAGCGCGGTTCCTCCAGACCATTGCGCTGCCATGGCCAGCGGCCTTCCAGCTCGACTTGCAAGGCCATGCTCAGAAATGTCCTGATCAGGACGATGAGCCCAAGAACGAGGACGCCTTCCAGAGTCGGGGTTACAGCCACAGTGCGAATGATATCGGCCGCCACGAGAAACTCCAATCCAAGGAGAATTCCTCGCCCCAAGTCTTGACGGAGACGGCGATACGGATTGGCCGTCTGGTGCCTGGATACCGCATACCGGACGACAGCGACCAGTAATCCAAGGACAATGGCCAGTACTCCGACGCCGTCGATCACAAGGCCGATAGCCTCAACCATTTCCTTGAAAGATAGCATGACTCCCCCTGAGCAGCTACTCTAGTTTTTCATAAAGCTCGCATGAACAGGGCGCGTGTACCTTCCACTGTCACCCTCACCGCACTGTATGCTTCCAGCAAGACTCACCAAGGCGGTATTCAAAGAAAATAACCTCATCTATACTCCCACGGAATTCTTCGGCATGGTACAACTCTACGTACTTCAAAAACCAAAAGTCAACATGACGAGGAAACGCGTTTTTCTATTCTCCCCAACAGGCCATGTGTCTGCGTGTTTGTCGCACAGCGTCGATTCCAGGTGACTGATAACACGCACGCAGGTACTTGCTTCTGACGTCAAGGTATCAATACGCTTCGAATTCACCGTCACTCTCTGAACCCGCCGAGCTGTTTCCAGGAGGCTCGGTGCAAAATCATATCCATGAGCACGTTTATCTGCTTAGCGCCAGCAGTCTGTTCATTACCGGCGGCACTGATTTCCTGAACCAGTTCAGCAGCCTTCTGAATATCGGGACCGAGCCTGGCAAGCATTCCTCCTGCTTTTTCTTCCACATCTATACTCGCAGAAGAAAGACAGTTGATCCGGCAGGTACGTGTCAGGAAAAACCTGCTAATTGAGGTGTTATATGCTCTTCAGCCGGTACGAGAATCCCCATTTCTCACTCGCAGCCACTTCCATCGGCAATGACCTTCGGAGAAAATCCTGCCCTTCCATTGAATGATCTGATGAGCCGATATACATTTATTTATTAAATCCATACGTACCCAGCACGGAGCTGCTTTGCACCTTATCATCCGTGGGAGGAGATTATCATGGGATCAGCACAGGGATTTTTCAGTACCTGCGGGCTAATTCTTATTTTTGTCACCGCTGGCTGTGGGTCGCTGTATTACAGCGCTATGGAATCATTAGGCAATCCCAAACGCGAAATTCTCGTGGATCGGGTCGAGTCCGCGCGTGACTCACAGGAAGCGGCCAAGGAACAATTTCAGTCAGCGCTCGAGCGATTCAGTGCGGTACTTAACTTTCAGGGCGGTGAACTGCAGGAGAAATACGAGGAACTCAAATCCGAACTGGATCGCAGTGAAGAGCGCGGGCAGACTGTTCACGAGCGCATTGCTGCTGTAGAAGATGTTGCTGAAGCCCTTTTTGACGAATGGGAAGATGAACTGGATGACTATACTAATCAGAGCCTTCGCCGCAAAAGCGAAGCTCAGCTTCGTGCAACGCGCTCTACATACGAGCAATTGATCAAGGCCATGCATCGAGCAGAATCGAAGATTGAGCCGGTGCTGAAGCCGCTCCGTGATCAGGTGCTGTTTCTCAAGCACAATCTGAATGCGCAGGCGATAGCCTCTCTCAAAGATGAGCTGGTAGTAATCGAGGCGGACGTCGCTTCTTTGATCAGGGACATGGAAGCATCAATCGCCGAGGCCAACCGGTTTATTGAAGCTATGAGCAAAACAGAGAACGGTTAGCTGCACCCCTGACCAGTGGCGTATCGCTGATTGCCGAGGCCGGTGAGCAGTCCGCACTACAATTGGTGTGCATATCACGATCTCGCCGGTTTCCCCACATCTGATACATCCTGGGTGTCAGACACGGGTATGCCCTCACCTTCGCAAGGAATATTCTGCTATGAACAGAGAAGAAACCAACAAGTTCGTGTTGCTGCTGCTGGTTATTTTCGTATCAGCACTTTTTATTTCTATGATCCGGCAGTTTCTGATGGTTATTCTCCTGGCCGGAATTTTCTCAGCGCTGGTTTCACCAGTGTACCAGCGTCTTCTCGCCAGACTCAGAGGCAGA
>Ga0116144_10003389_pt1 | contig 15988 bp, 13 predicted proteins | sample AD_UKC035_MetaG_FD_89746 | JGI IMG/M metagenome (GOLD analysis project Ga0116144, IMG submission 89746) | Active sludge microbial communities of municipal wastewater-treating anaerobic digesters from USA - AD_UKC035_MetaG | ecosystem: Engineered > Bioreactor > Anaerobic > Digestate | place: USA...
GAGAGCCTATGAAAAACTACGATGAAGATAAGGTCGATGAATACACGCTGGCTCTTTTGTACCTCGTTACTCATGAAAGGCTGGAGGGACTGGGGGCGAGAGCCTGGAAGAGTTTTGACTGGGACACCATGAACAGACTTCACGAGAAAGGCTACCTGTCGAATCCGGTCAGCAAGGCAAAATCAGTGGGAATGACCGAGGAGGGTTACCTCAAAGCGAAGGAACTGTTTGAGCGACATTTTTGCATTGAAGCTACGGCACTACCATTTCCGAAGTTCTCGCCTTCTGCCAAGAAACGATGGGAGCAGATACCGGAGCAGGTGCGAAAAGACATCCTGGCAAATGTCTGGTGTACGCAGTGCCGGAAAGCCGTGGCAATGCAGCTGCACGAAGGTGGACTGTCCCGAGGCGCTTTGATCCTGCGGGGGATATGCAAAACCTGTGGAAGCGAGGTAGCGCGCCTGGTAGAGTAGGCGCCTGAGAAGAGTGAACCACCAACAGCAGCTACCTCTTTCCTGCTGGTTCCCAAGCTCCAGCTTGGGAACCACGATAGTGGAAGCTCCTGCTTCTCTTAATCCTGAGGACTGATATATGCCTCGAAGCCGGTATCGAGTACTAGACGATCATTATCCGCACTTTATCACGGCAACCATCAATAACTGGGTTCCTGTTTTCACCCGGCCAGAGGCGGTACATATCGTGCTTGACTCGTTGCGCTTTCTTCAACAGAGTAGCGGCTTCGAGATATTTGGTTATGTAATCATGGAAAACCACCTGCATCTCATTGCCCGATCGCATGATCTGGGGCATGATATTCAGCGGTTCAAATCGTATACGGCGAAGCAAATTGTGGATCTTTTGAAGCACCGCAATGACAGCCGGCTGCTATACGCACTTGAGCTTTACAAACGGCCGCACAAGGCGGAGAGCACGTACCAGGTCTGGGAAGAGGGCAGTCATCCGCAGCTTGTCGAAAGCGAGGAGATACTGAAGCAGAAGCTCGACTACATGCATCAGAACCCGGTCAAGCGCGGGTATGTAGATTGTGCTGAGCATTGGCGTTATTCCAGCGCACGGAATTATGCCGGGCAGGAGGGCTTGATAGACATTTGTACGGAGTGGTAGGCGAAGCAGGAGCTTCGAATGATGGGTTCCCAAGCTGGAGCTTGGGAACCAGCGTGAAAATCGGCTTAGAAGGCCACTCTTGCCGGTAAAAATGAGCTTCTAAGCATCAGCTATCCTGCTGGAGACAATCCTTGTGCGGGTGTCCGGGGAATGATACACTGGTTTCTGGAACACAGCGATCGAACCCTTTAAGGCACCCTTCTATAAAACCAGGACATGAGTGAAAACCAGCATCAAAATACCACCCGCATGCAAGCTCTCGAGGAGCTCTGCCGCCAGTTCAGATTAGCGCTGCTGTATGCGTTCGGAAGCAGGACTGCAGAACTCCGCGACTGGCTCGCTGGCCGGCTGGATGCACTCAGTGCTTCTGCCTCAGATGTTGATATCGGGGTCAAGGCATTAACGGATGAACCATGGCTGGTGCAGGAGAAGGTCCGCTGCGCGCTGGCGCTCGAGGATCTGTTTGGCTGCTCGCGTGTGGATCTGGTAATGATCGCTGAGGCTGATCCCTTTCTGGCTGCGGAGATCATTCGGGGTGAGCGTCTTTTCGCCGATAATGACTATGCAGCTGACGAGTATGAACTCTATATCCTGAGGCGCGCGGGCGATCTTATTCCCCTTGAGCGGGAACGGATGGCTCTCATTCTGGGTGAGGGATCATGACTCCACGGGCTGTGTCAAAACGCATTATTGCCGACCGTTTGAACCTGCTGTCGCTGTTCATCAGCGAGATACGACTCCTGCCATTGCACGATAAGGCAGAGTTCTTTTCCGAGCGCAGGAATATCTGGGCAGCGGAATCATGTCTGCGGCGGAGCCTGGAAGCGTTATTTGATGCCGGCCGGCATATCCTGGCAGCCTGCAGCGGTCGGGGAGTGACCGAGTTCAAGGAAATCGCCGTCCAATTACGGGAGCTTGGTGTTCTCAACGAGGAAGAAGCTTCTCTCATGCGCTCGCTTGCCGGCTATCGCAATCGGCTCGTTCATTTTTATCATGAAGTCTCATCTGATGAGCTGTTTGCCATCTGCACCAGCCAGCTTGGAGATATCCAACGGCTGGGAGCAGCCATCCGTGAATGGGTACGTGTGCATCCGGAAAAATGTGTTGAAAGCCTCTAGCATGGCTTTCCCCCAGCGCACTATCCTGTTCTGCTGAATTCTCATTAGTAGTCAGCCTATTGGCCATAAGTCCGGCAGCATTGCTGCGGCTTCAGAAGGTGATTGTCCCTGCTCTCATTCTACCGGCGCAAAAAATACTCCGAAAACTGAACATTCCCTTTGGCTTTTAGGAACTCCTGATTCCAATCTCTGGCAAAAAAAGCCTGTTCGTGGTAAATTTATCCTTCATTTTTCTAGCGGCGGGGAACAGATCGGCGGGCGCGCACTTGGCAGTCATCCTTTGGCGGCTTACTGGATACATGTGCCGCTCCATACGGATCATCAGAACCTGCAGAGAAGGTTCCTCGGATCGATCAGAACGGTTCAACGCACGCTGGTTCGCTTCGACTACCAAGCATAAGGAGAATCCCAGTGCTGAATCCGATAAAAGTCTATAACACCTTCAGCCAGAAGAAAGAGGAGTTCGTGCCCCTCTTCGACGGCCGCGTGAATATGTATGTCTGCGGCGTGACGGTATATGATCATGCCCACATTGGACATGCGCGGGCCGCGGTGATTTTCGACGTTGTTTACCGCTACCTGAAGTACCGGGGATATCGGGTTGCCTACGTGCGCAATTTCACCGATGTGGATGATAAGATCATCAACCGGGCTAATGCCGAAGGCAAGTCCTGGAAAGAAATCGCGGACACGTTTATTAACGAGTATTCTGAGGATATGCAGGCTCTCGGCGTACAATCGCCCACTCATGAGCCTCGGGCTACCGATCACATTACTGAAATGATCGAGCTCGTTTCCACGCTCATTGAGCGCGGCCATGCATATGAACTGGATGGAGACGTTTACTTCAGCGTCGGCAGCTTTTCGGAATATGGGAGACTTTCCAAGAAAAACATCGACGAACAGCTTTCCGGCGCCCGGGTGGAAAAAGATGAGCGCAAGCGCGATCCCCGCGACTTTGCGCTCTGGAAAGCGTCCAAGCCGGGCGAGCCGTGGTGGCCGAGCCCATGGGGAAACGGGAGGCCGGGCTGGCACATCGAGTGTTCCGCTATGAGCTGCAAGTACCTTGGAGAAACGCTCGATATTCATGGCGGCGGCAAGGATCTGGTCTTTCCCCATCACGAGAATGAGCGGGCTCAGACTGAGGCAGCTACTGGCAAGCCGTTCGTCCGGTACTGGGTCCATAACGGCTTTGTGAATATCAATAGTGAGAAGATGTCCAAGTCGCTGGGCAATTTTTTTACCATCAAAGATATCCTTAATGAATACCATCCCGAAGTGGTGCGCCTGTTTCTGCTCTCCCATCATTACCGCAGCCCGGTGGATTTTTCTCAGGAAACCATGAAGGACGTGGAAAACGGGATCGAGCGCATTTATGCTGCCCTGGTGGACATCGATGTCCTCATCGGCCAGTCTCAGCCTCAGCCGGTTGCCGAGGGTTCCCTGTCAGCACTGGAGGCTGCTGCGTATCAGGACGTTCAGGCCCTGGCCGGCCGTTTTGAAGAAGCCATGGACGATGACTTCAATACCGCTCAGGCTGTCGGCGCTGTGTACCATGTCGTGCGGGCGCTCAACCGCTTCATGACCGACAAGCAATTCGAGAAGACGGGGCAGGCCCTCGCGGTGCTGGCGGAAGCATCCCGCCAGATTGTCCGGCTGGGCGGCGTGCTGGGAGTCTTTCAGGTTCCTCCGGCTGACTATCTGGAGGGGGTAAAGCGGAAAAAACTCGCTCAGCTCGCAGTGTCCGTCGAAGAGATTGAGCAGCTGATAGCGGAGCGCAACCAGGCCCGGTCATCCAAAAACTGGGCCCGGGCAGATGAAATCCGCGCCGGCCTGCAGCAGAAAGGCATCGTGCTGGAAGACCGCAAAGACGGGACTACATGGAGTGTTGTGTGACGTTTAAGCTTGTTTCCGATTTTGTATCCCGGGGGGATCAGCCGCAGGCTATTGAAACCTTGACCAAGGAAGTGCTCGACGGTAGAAAGCAGCAGGTGCTGCTCGGCGTGACTGGCTCCGGTAAGACGTTTACCATGGCTAATGTGATCGAACGGGTTCAGAAACCCGCGTTAGTCATTTCGCACAATAAGACGCTCGCTGCCCAGCTCTTTGAAGAATTCAAGATGCTTTTTCCGGAAAATGCGGTTGAATACTTTGTCAGTTACTACGATTACTACCAGCCCGAAGCGTATGTCCCTCAGACAGACACCTACATCGCCAAGGATGCATCCATCAACGAGAACATCGACAAGCTGCGACACTCAGCCACGTATTCGTTGCTGGAGCGTCGGGATGTCATAATCGTTGCCAGTGTCTCGTGCATTTACGGAATCGGGTCTCCGGAAGACTACTACGCCATGCTGGTTCGACTCCAGGTCGGCGAGGAGCGCGAGCGTGACGAGGTGCTGGCTAGGCTAGTGGATGTGCAGTACCTGCGCAATGACATCGACTTTTACCGGGGGACTTTTCGCGTTCGCGGCGATATCGTAGAAGTATATCCGCCCTATGCGGAAAGCAAAGCTATCAGGATCGAGTTTTTTGGTGATACTATCGAAGCGATTTCTGAAATCGATCCGCTTCTGGGCAAGGTGCTGAGGCCGCTGGATCGGGTTTCTATCTATCCGGGAAGCCATTACGTCACTCCCCAGTACAAGATGAAGCGGGCTATTGAAGGAATCAAGATCGAACTCGAAGAACGCTTGGCCGAATTCTACCGTCAGAATAAAATTCTGGAAGCACAGCGGCTGGAACAACGCACGAACTTCGACCTGGAAATGCTGGAGGAGATGGGCTACTGCAGCGGTATCGAGAACTATTCGCGGCACATCGATGGCCGCCAGGCCGGTGAGCCGCCTTCCGTGCTGCTCAGCTACTTTCCCGACGATTTCCTGCTCTTCATCGATGAGTCTCACGTCACGATTCCGCAGATTCAGGGAATGTACCGCGGTGACCGTTCCCGCAAAGAGACACTGGTGGAACATGGATTTCGTCTTCCCTCGGCGATGGACAACCGTCCGCTCATGTTCGATGAGTTCACGAAAAAGATCAACCAGGTGATTTATGTTTCCGCTACTCCGGCGGAGTATGAGCTCAAGTCTGCTGAAGGAAATATCGTGGAGCAGATTATACGCCCTACCGGACTCATGGATCCGGAGATTGAAGTACGGCCTGCTGCTGCTCAGGTTGACGATCTGCTGGAAGAAATCCGGGTACGTGCGGAACGCAATGAACGGGTTCTCGTTACCACCCTGACCAAGCGCATGGCTGAAGACTTAACCGAGTACTACAATGATTTGGGAGTCCGGGTAAAGTATCTTCATGCTGATATCGCCACACTTGAGCGCATCGAAATTATCCGGGACTTACGATTAGGTGCGTTTGATGTGCTTATTGGCGTCAACCTTCTGCGGGAGGGCCTGGATTTGCCGGAAGTGTCACTGGTGGCGATCCTGGATGCTGACAAAGAAGGGTTCCTGCGGTCGGAAAAGTCCCTGATTCAGACCTGCGGCCGCGCAGCGCGAAATGTTAATGGAAAGGTTGTCATGTACGGCGACATCATAACCGGCTCAATGAGGCTTACCCTGGATGAAACGAACCGCCGTCGGGCGATCCAGGCTGCCTATAACAAAGAACACCACATAACTCCGGCGAGCATCAAGAAGGAAATTCACAACGTACTCGCCTCCATTTACGAGGCCGATTACTTCACGGTGCCGGCAGTTGCTGAATCTGAACCCGCGTATGTACCGGTTGCGGAAATCCCCTCCGTAATCGAAAAGCTGCGCAAGGAGATGAAGGAGGCGGCGCAGCGACTCGAGTTTGAACGTGCGGCTGAGCTGAGAGATCGAATCAAGCGTTTAGAGGAAGTGGATCTTTCTCTGGGCGAAATTGCATAACTGCCGGAGATGGTTACGATGGTAGTGCGAATGGTGTTGGGTATTCTCATAATGAGCTGGCTGCTTCCAGCTGCTGTCCGGCCAGAAGATTCGGTGCACGAGGCGGTCGTTAAACTTTACTGTATTCAGGGCGCCTCCGATTATCTGTTGCCGTGGCAAATGGCTGGCCTGACGCGGGGGACTGGCTCCGGCTGCATCATCCGCGGTAAACGCATCCTCACCAACGCTCACGTAGTAAGTAACCACGCCTTTATTCAGGTGCGCCGAGCCGGACAGGCGACCAAGTACACGGCGAAGGTGGACATGATAGCCCATGAATGCGACCTGGCGATTCTCACCGTGGATGATGAATTGTTTTTTGAGGGAGTCAAGCCGATCGATATAGGAGATCTTGCGGAGGTGCGAGACCGTGTCGCGGTCTACGGTTTTCCAAAAGGCGGTGACGAGCTCTGTATTACCGAGGGAGTGATCTCCCGTGTCGAACACACCCGGTACTCACACAGCAGTGCATCCCTGCTCACGTGTCAGATGGATGCTGCTATCAATCCCGGCAGCAGCGGCGGCCCGGTGGTCAAGGGTGACCGGATTGTCGGGGTTGCGTTTCAGGGAGGCGGAGGTGAAAACATCGGGTATATGGTGCCTTCACCCGTGATCAAACATCTGCTGACCGATATTGCTGATGGCCGGCATGACGGGACTCCGGATCTGCAGATTTCCGTTCAGGCCATGGAAAATCCGGCTCTTCGCAAGCAGTATCGCCTGGCTGATGGCCAAACCGGTGTCCGAATAAGCCGCATTCTGATGGATTCACCAGTCATCAATCTGTTGAAGGTCAATGATGTCATCCTTTCCATTGGCGGTATTGACGTCGCTGACGATGGCACGATCATGCTGCGTTCGGGAGAACGTACGTCCTGGCAGTATATTGTGCAGCAGAAGCAGCTCGGCGATACTGTGGCAATGAATATTTTGCGGGATGGCCAACCGCTGACCGTCAATGCTACCCTCTCGATACCGATTAACTACGGCCGACTGGTCCCGTATGAGCAGTATGATGTGCTGCCTTCCTACTATATCATCGGCGGGCTGGTATTCGAGCCTCTTACCGTGAATTACCTGCAGCGATGGGGCAAAGCGTGGTACTCCCGCCTACCTATCGAACTCACTAACTATTACGTTAATGGCGAGCCGGCTTCGAATCGTAGACAGGTGATTGTGCTCATTCGCGTGCTGGCTGATGAGCTCAATGCCGGCTATCAGGGGCTGGAGCATGCGATTATCGTTTCGGTGAACGGCAGGAAGATTTCGGCGATGAAAGATCTGGTAGCAGCGTTTGAAGAGCATCAGGGAGACACTCATACTATTATAGATGAAAAAAACCGCATCATTATTCTTGAGCGGGCGAACCTTGCCGAGAATAGCCAGCGGATTCTGCAAAAGTATAAGATCGCCTCTGACCGGTCGGCAGATTTGCGCTGAGAACCGTAAAGAGTGAAAAGTGAGGAGCAATTGAGCCAAGAGCAGCGAAGCATGGAGCAAGAGGTCCTCTACTCCAGACTCAACTGTTCCATGCTCTTGACTCCTCATCTCAGTCTTCGACGCAGAGGGCGCAGGGAAGCAGGAGAAGTCACGCGAAGCGTGTGATTTCGGATTCGTGCTTCAGCACGAAGCCTCAATGATATAGGGGCACGGCGTGCCGTGCCTGAGAACGGCTTGATTACGTCATCGGTGCAATAATCAAGCGCTTATGGGGTTCATAATCATGGCACGTCATTCACATACCTTTGTAGAAACCTATCAAGGCCTGATGGCATTCGGCCTCGATCAGCAGACCGATAAAAATACCCTCATCTGTTACCTGCAGAAGTTTTCCGACGACCTGCTGATACGGACACTGGTCGAACGTATGAGTGAGGCTGAAAGAGAAGAGCTTTTTGCCTTTATCTCCCGCCTGTTGAAAAAATACCTATCGCACAGCGAATACCATGAGCTTTTTTCCAAAGAGGACTGAGAAGATCGTTGTGCTCAGGTGGGCCTTAGCATGTGAATCATTTTAAGATACAAGGAACATGGCTATGCTTTTGAACGGTCATAAAGGTGTATTCAGTATCTTCTTCGCTCTGGCAGTGTTTGTCCTGATCGGCTTTCGTGATTACAGCGAGGCTTATGATTTCGCCGGATGGGAACAGGGAGCTGCTGGATATGAAAAAGCAGAAAAGGCAGCCCGTGATTCCGAAGAGCCGCTCATTGTGTACTTCTATACCAGCTGGTGCGGCTATTGTAAGAAACTGGATAAAACCTACTTGAGTTCTGCCGATGTTCAGTCAGTACTCGAACCCATTCGCAAGGTTGCTATCGACCCGGAAAAAGGATCTGCTGACCGGACCCTGCAGATTACCTACGGCGTGCGAGGTTTCCCGGCCTTTTTTGTCACCATTCCCGGCCTTGGCTCACCTCCGGTCCAGGTTCATCCCTTTATGATGCGCGGTTCGATGAGCACTGCAGATTTTTCGAAGGCAATCAAAATGGTCATCGGGCGGCAGTACAATAACAAAGGCGTATCCTTAGTGAATGAAAAAAATTTCGAGCAGGCGCTTGGCTATCTGGACAAGGCACTATCATTTTATGATGGCAACCCTGATTTGTATTACAACCGGGGCCAGGTCTACTATGAGCTGGCGCAGAAACCAAAGGATCTAAGCCTGCTGACCAAGGCTGAGGAAAGCTATCAGGCAGCCTTAACGATCGATGGTAATCATCAGCGGTCACAGGAAGCCCCTGCCCGGGTCCGAAAGAGCCGCAGCCAATGGGAGGAGGAAAAACTGTCTTCATCCTCTCTTCCTTCTTCTGCACCGCAACGCTGAGGACAGCGTAAGAGAGTAAAGAGTGAGGAGTGAAGAGTAAGGGGTGATAAGGTAATGGCTCGTGCCTATTCTTCCCAACTCCTCACTTTTCACTCTTTACTCTTCACTGTTTCTTAGTTCTTTCCGAATATTTTACCTTTCAGGGCCTTCACAAACGGGTTGTTGGGATCGTACTGCTCGATCGCTGGTCGTCTGCGGCCTTCGGTCTTTTTGTTTTTCTCAGGACCTTTTCGTGCTGCCGGTGCTGCGGATGGTGAAGCGGCAGATGGTTTGTCCGGATTGTCTCGCATTGACAGCGATATGCGTTTGCGCTCCAGGTCCACCTCAAGCACGGTAACCTGGACATGCTGATGTACTTTCACTGCTGCATGCGCGTCTTTTACAAACCGGTCCGACAACTGGCTGATGTGCACCAGTCCGTCTTGGTGTACGCCGATATCCACAAAAGCCCCAAAGGCGGTAACGTTGGTGACGATGCCGGGGAGCCTCATTCCCGGCCGCAGATCTTCCATCTTTTCAATGCCATCTGCAAACGTCAGGGTCTCAAACTGAGCGCGAGGGTCTCGTCCAGGCTTTGCCAATTCCGAAAGAATATCAGTAAGTGTCGGAAGGCCCACAGCATCAGTGACGTATCGGGAAAGATCGATTTTTTCGCGCAACGCTTCCTGACCGAGCAGGTCCTTCACGGTGCACTGCACATCCTCTGCCATCTCCTCCACGATGTGGTAGGATTCAGGATGGACCGCGCTGGCATCAAGCGCATTTTCACCATTGCGAATGCGAAGAAAGCCGGCGCATTGTTCGAATGCTTTCGGGCCCAGACGTGGTACGTCACGAAGCCGTTCGCGAGAGAGAAAAGGACCATGCTCATTGCGATGGAGGACAATGTTCTTTGCCAACATGGGGCCCAGGCCGGAAACATAGGTAAGCAATTGCTCGCTGGCGGTGTTGACTTCAACGCCTACAGCATTTACGCAGCTTATCACCACATCATCCAGACCCTGTTTAAGGGCCTGTTGATTGACGTCGTGCTGGTACTGGCCGACACCGATTGATTTAGGATCGATCTTGACCAGTTCGGCAAGCGGATCCATTAGTCTTCGTCCGATAGATACTGCTCCGCGATACGAGACATCCAGGTCAGGAAATTCCTTGCGCGCAACCTCAGACGCAGAGTAAACAGAAGCGCCGCTTTCATTCACCATGATGACAGGGGGAGATCCCGCAAGCGAAAGGCTTTTTACAAAGGCCTCGGTTTCGCGGCTGGCGGTCCCATTACCGATGGCAATAGCCTCAACCTGATCGCGCTCGCAGAGCTCCTGGAGTATCCCGGCAGCTTTCTGAGCGTTCTTGCCGGAGTCATAAAGAAAAATGGTGTCTGTATGCAAGAGCTTTCCCTGGCGGTCAAGACAACAGACCTTGCAGCCGGTGCGGATCCCCGGATCGATGGCCAGTACGCTTTTCTGGCCTAAAGGAGGTGCAAGGAGAAGATTGCGAAGGTTATCGGCAAAGACCCTGATGGCCTCTCGATCTGCACGATCCTTGGTGACAATCCGCATTTCGGTTTCCATTGAGGACGAAAGCAACCTTTTATAGCTGTCCTGTATCGCGAGCTTCACCTGCTCCGTACTTGCATTTTCGCCTTTTATAAAGATTCCATTCAGGAGCGACAGCGCTTCTTCTTCCGGAGGAGTGATGCGCAGGGTCAGAGCCTCCTCGTGTTCCCCGCGTCTCATGGCAAGAATTCGATGAGACGGAGCAGCGGCAATTGCTTCAGTCCAATCAAAATAGTCGCGGAACTTTGCTCCTTCAGCCTCTTTTTCAGGAACCACTTTGCTGCGGAAGACCGCTTTTTCCTCAAAAAAGGCGCGCATGCGGGCCCGGGCCTCCTGGTTTTCGTTAATGACTTCGGCAATGATATCCCGTGCTCCGGATAGAGCCTCTTCGATTGTTTCGACTCCTTTTTCCGGATCGATAAAAGAAGCTGCTTCAACTTCCGGACTAACGTCGTCGCGTTGCTCGAAGATAAGAAGACTAAGCGGCTCCAGACCTTTTTCTCTGGCCACAGTGGCGCGAGTACGCCGCTTCGGTCGGAAAGGAAGGTAAATATCTTCCAGCACCGACATCGTTTCCGCAGCCGCAATTTTCTCTCTCAGCTCATCGGTGAGAAGTTGCCGTTCTTCGAGTGATTTCAATATGCTTTCACGACGCTTATCCAATTCTTCGAGCTGAGCAAGCCGGTCACGGATCGAGGTGATTGCTACCTCGTCAAGAGAGCCGGTAGCTTCTTTCCGGTAACGGGCAATAAACGGTACGGTGGCATTTTCCGCAAGCAGTGCAGCAGTAGTTACTACCTGCTGTGGCCGAATGCTAAGTTCTTGGGAAATAATACTGATGTGCTGTTCGTTCATGAGAATTCTCTTATGGTATGAAAATCGGTTTGTTGTTCTTGAGCAGGTTCAAAAATTTCATCAGTATATACAAGTAAATCCAAAACGCAAGACTATGGAGAGGCTGCCAGAGCGATGGTAACCTAATTATCCTTTAGAATCAATATCAACGGGTGACCGTGAAATAGGCGCGCAAAGAAATCTTCTGTGAACCAAACGTACGGCACTATGGTCTTGAGAGAATGGGGGCTAAGGAATCTAGCATGATTTATGCCATAGAAATAAAAAATTAAAAAAAAGTGAGAACTAATTAAATACTACCCTGTCTAATACGAATAGATATATCCATTCTCTCCTCCTTTTTACAGGCAGGGCACTCACACAGTGCCCTGCCTTTTTTTATGTGAGCCGCTCGCATTATTGCTTCCGCAGAACTCGTCCAGGCTGTTTTCCCGTCAGTGCTCCTCCCTTCACGACGAATGTTCCATTGACGATAACGTGATCAATTCCCCCAGGGGGCTGAAAGGGGTCAGTAAAGTCAGCCTGATCTCGCACTGTCCCCGGGTCAAGGACTACCACGTCTGCATACCAGCCCGGCTGAAGAATACCACGGTCAACAAGACCAAGTTTTTGAGCTGGCAGCCCGGTCATCTTGTGGATGGCTTGTTCCCAGGAAAGCAGCTTGCCTGCCCCTGTCCACTGGGCCAGGATGCGGGGAAAGGATCCGAAACCACGGGGATGAGGCTTGCCTTGTTCCCGCGTGCCGGAAAGAGGGCGGGCAGCCGAATCAGTACCAATCATGACGTACGGTTTAGCCAGGATCTGTTCAAGGTTGTGCTCGTTCATGGCAAAGAAGATAGCTGTTACCATGAGCTCCTCGTCCCGCAGAAGATCATACAACGCTTCCCAGGGCGAAATGCCCTGATCAGTCGAAATCTTTTCAAGCGATTGTCCTTCCAGAGAACGGTTGTGCTCGTTGTGAACCGAAGAAATGATCACGGTTGACCAGAAGGCGGGATCAGGATTGAGAGCCACAATCTCCTCAGTCATCTTCCGGCGCTGCAGGTCATCAGCCAGGCGGCCTATGGTGGCAGCTCTTCCCCCTTCCCAGGCCCAAGCCGGAAGCAGAACATCAAGATCCGTAAACGAAGCCGTATAGGGATAGCGGTCGGCATGTACTGAGAGACCTTTGGTCCGGGCCGCTTCAATGAGTGTCAGAGCGGCCGGCAGCTTGGACCAGTTGCGTTTGCCATAGGTTTTGAGATGAGCGATCTGAAGAGATATCCTGGTTTGTTCGGCAATATACAGCGCTTCGGAAATTGCCTCTTCCAAGAGATCTCCCTCGCTGCGAAGATGGGTGGCATAGATTCCACCATGCGAAGCTGCTACCTTCGCTAAGGCTATCAGTTCTTCCGTAGAACTGTAGACGCCCGGAGGATAGATGAGGCCGGAGGAAAACCCGAAGGCGCCGGTTTGCATGCTCGCTTCCAGCAGTTCCTTCATGCGGCCGAGTTCCTGGTCCGTTGTCAGTCTGTTTTCATAACCCAGCACTCCGCCTCTCAGATTACCGTGTCCTACCAAGGTAGCAAGGTTTCCTAGAGGATGTACCCCCTCGAGTCGTGAAAGGTATCCTTCCAGATCCGTCCAGGTGATGGAGATGTCTCGACCAGTAAGCTTTTCCTGGCGCTGCTTCCGGTAAGCACCTAGCATCGGTGCACCCGAAAGGCCGCATTGTCCGATCAGTTCCGTAGTGATTCCCTGCCGGATCTTTCCGTCTGCCTGAGGATCGTACAGGTAGATAAAATCGGAATGCGAGTGAATATCAATGAAGCCGGGAGCAACAATCTTATGGGAGGCATCGATATGCTGCGTAGAGAGATCAGAAGGTAATGAACCTACTGCAGCAATTTTGTCTCCGGCTATGGCCAGATCCATCCTGCAGCCAGGAGATCCCGACCCGTCAATAACCAGACCGTTCTGAATAATAATATCGTACATAATGATGTCGCTTGGTGAGGAAAGACAGTGGTTTATTCTTGTTCATCACCATCGAAAGTGAAAGGAACAGCATGCCATTGCTCCATCCTTTTGTAAAGGAGAGTTGGGAGGATTTTCGTCTCCGGTTTCTAAAATTCCCCTGTATTCCCTTTAAAAGGGGACTTAATTTTCATGAGCGCACGGGATTGTTGCTGCTAATTCTTATGCCAAGAGCCCACCGCTCAGGTAGTACATCGTCTCTCACGTATAGGCTGGATCTGGGTGAATTTTACAATCGTTTTTCAAATGCCCGGTATTCCTCTTTAGTAAAAGATGAGTCTGTATCGACCAGGTTTTATGTTTCAATTTCTTATAACCCCTGGCAGCAGGTGAACCACGCGATGCTTTCCTCGTGTTCAAGGGTGCACTTCGGGATAGTCTTTTTATCCCTAAAATGATATGGTTGATTTAACAATAGAGGAGGGAGATTGTACAGCTTTGCAGACTGGTCTCGGATTGGGCAGTCTACATCACTCTGACAACGTACTAAGGAAGGATATCATGAAAGGCAACAAGACTGAGGACTTCTTACGAAAGATCTGGAGCAGCGAACTCGAGGCGCAGGCACGCTATCAGTTGTTTGCCGCGGTAGTGCGAAAAGCCGGGCAGCCGGACGTGGCGGATCTGTTGTTTTCGATTGCCGGCAATGAAGCTGAGCATGCAAAGAGTGCATTTCGCTTGTTAGGCTGGCCGGAGGGAACCAAGGAAAGTCTGCAAGCTGCCATCGAACGGGAAGCGGTTGATTCTCAGGAGCTCTATCCGATGGCTGCCCAGGCCGCAGAGGAGGAGGGCAACAGTGAGGCCTTGGCGTTTTTTCGTCGGGCACGGGATGAGGAACGACGGCATCATCGGCAACTTTCCGTGACACTGAGAAGTCTGGAACGAAATGAGCCGATCGAAGGAAAGACGGTAAGCCACTCAGCGGTGGAAATGGCGCATGTAATGTTGCCCCATCATGCCAATCCTACGGGCGTCGTACATGGAGGGGAGTTGATGAAACTCATGGACAATGCGGCAGCAGTAGTTGCGGTGCGGCACAGCCGCTGCCAGGTGGCAACAGCTTCGGTGGACGAGCTGCGTTTTGTTCACCCGGTTCAGATCGGAAATGTGGTGATCGTGAAGGCCCGGATGACCTTTGTGAGCCGAGCCATTATGGAAGTCCGCGTTGAGGTGGAAGCTGAGGATCTTGCCAGTGGAAAGAAGGTTCCGGCGGTGGATGCGTATTTTGTTATGATTGCTCTGAATGCGGAAGGACGACCGGTCAGCGCCCCTACCCTTGTTCTCTGCACCAGCGAGGAGGAGCAGATTTTTCAGCAGGCAGGATTGCGCTATCATGCCCGAAAGGCGCGGACAGATCTAGACGATGAATGATATGAGGAGAGCCAGCTCCGGACAGAGGGGAATACCTCCAGAAAAATATTGACGGGAATGAAGCGCTTTGACATAATGCCTTCCCGGTGACTTTTGTGGTGAGACTACCACTGAATCGTGGGACAGATGTATTCTTGTTACCCGAGGAGGCAGATGAACAGGGAAGTCCGCAGACACCATGGTGGAATGGTGTACCCGTGTGCGTTCGAAAAGCCGAATTGCTCCGCAGGAGCAGTGCGGCTTTTTTGTATCGGACTGGGTTCATCCGAACCCCAGTAATAGGCGACCATTCCTAAGGAGCAGGTTTACCGGGTGTGGGTGTGTTTTGAGGAGGTTAGCATTGCCGACACTGGAAGCTGATACCAGGCAGCCTGACGAAATGGATATCCGGACGGTGGAGGCTGAGGCCGGTCAGGCGATCGAAGCCTCAGATACAACGTTCGATCCAAGCCTGCTGAAACAAGCCACGGCTATTCTTCAGGACCTTCTTGACGTGATCCGCAAGCAGTATCGGAATCAGATCCAGGAACTTGCCGAGACTAACGTCCAGCTCAGAAAAGAAGTCAACCAGCTGAAGGATCTGAGACTGGAACTCTACAGCCGAAATCTGGATGAGGTGCTGAGCAGCCTGAAGGAGGTGCTCAAGGAGCGCGATCAGGAGAGAGTTGCTCTGGAGAAGAAGGTGCTTTCGAACGTGCGGCAGCTCGTCTTACCGTACCTGGAACACCTGAGGCAGGCCGGACTTGCCGGCCGATACCAGGCCTGTATTGAAATTATTGAATCAAACCTCAACGACCTTGTTTCTCCGTTTAGTGCTCGCCTATCCTCTTCCCTGCTCAAGCTCACGCCCACCGAGATACGGGTGGCCAACCTCGTGAAAGAAGGAAAGGGCAGTAAGGAGATTGCCGAGCTTCTCTGCCTGTCGCAGCGAACCATTGATGTGCACCGTGATCGTATCCGGAAGAAGCTTGGATTGAAGAACCAGCGGGTTAATCTGCGGACCTATCTTGCTCAGTTGGAGTAAAGAGCTGTAAAAACAAGTCGAGAGAATGGTTCAAGATTCAAGGTTGATGGAGTCGTAAAAAGTCCAAAAGCCGTCACTCCCGTCCCCGCCTACGCGGGGATGGACTCCGGCGGGAGTCCATAACCATGCAGAACTCCTGGATCCCCGCCTACGCGGGGATGACAAA
>Ga0116144_10003393_pt1 | contig 15968 bp, 13 predicted proteins | sample AD_UKC035_MetaG_FD_89746 | JGI IMG/M metagenome (GOLD analysis project Ga0116144, IMG submission 89746) | Active sludge microbial communities of municipal wastewater-treating anaerobic digesters from USA - AD_UKC035_MetaG | ecosystem: Engineered > Bioreactor > Anaerobic > Digestate | place: USA...
CAGGTCGAGATATACCGTGCGTGTCTTTTCCTGGTCGCGATAATTCTGAAAATTTTCGCCGGCATATTTTGCCAGGTCGCGGCCATCGGCATAGGCTGACGCTTTAAGTGGCCCGGCCGGGTCGAAATAGTAAATATTATTGAACAGAGAAGACGAATCGACGGCCACCTGCAGAAACTTCTGCACATCGTCTTCCGAACCCGCGTTGAGAATTGTGTGCCGACTCAGACGCATTATGGCTTCCGCAGCATCGTCAGCCTTGTCATTGAGACTTGAACCGATGGTAGTCGATATACTGCGCATAGAATCATTGAACTGACCAACGATAATGCGCCGGCTTTCGAGATAATTGAGGGTACCCGCCCCGACGGCGGCAATAACGCTGAGAAGCAGAAAAAGCACGGTAATCTGAAAATACAGACTGAAAGAAAATTTCATAAAGTTTAGAAAGACTCCTGAGTCTTGTGGCATAACTGTCAGTGTGACTGTGAATAAACCATTATACAGATTAATGCCTCGCTTGCTAAGCCCCCGCCATAAAATAATGCATGAAAATTTTTAATTGCCAAAGTGCCAATAAAAAAGCCCGCCGACAATCGCCGGGCGGGCCAGGAAATCTTCTTTAAACAGACTTTTACAGGACCCTGAGAGTTGCAACCTCAACGATATCTTCAGGGAAAATACCCATCACAGCCTTCTGATAAACCTTGCAGGTACCGTCATCGAGTTTTTCTACTTCAACAAAGCCCGGCAGAGAGCGAAGATCTTTTATATCAGGCTGGCTGGGGCAGAAATAGCCAGGATTTGCGTAAGCATGGTTTTTGCCGTTTCCGCACAGGCTGAGAGTCGGAACATGCGTATGCCCCATTACCGCCACCTTGCAGTGCGGATTGTTGATAAAGTGCATTCTGACGAAATGACCCAGGCCGTCATAAGCGACCTCAGCTTCACAAAGCGCTTCATAAAAGTTGTCTTCGGTTATCAGATTCGGGTAAAAACGGGCCACGCCATCGGTATGCACTTCTGCAAGGCTCTTTCCGGCTACTTTGAATTCAAGCAGATTATTGCGGTTGTGCTGCAGCATCAGGTCGAGAATGATGCGGGCCGGGTTGAACTTTTCGCCGCGGTGCGCCTGCTGCATCAGCTGTGCAATAAGATCATGCAGCTTGATGCCGAAACTGTCGTAGCTTGTGCTGCCACTGCCCGCAACACAGGCTGCATCCATGCGGTGTGTGCTGGCAATACGCTTCTGCAGAAAATGACAATAGATGCGGGCGACGAAGTAACCAAGCGGCAGCGGTGCCATCGGGTTTTCTTCGTTCAGCGCCGGCTTGTTGAAAAGATCGTGCTGATGGCCATGCTCGGCCCAGATCATGTCGTTGAGATAGTAGGTATTGGCAACCGCCCCTTTTTCGAAATCATGGCCATGCCCCGGCAGAATCTTATTATCAGACCTTGAAGCAAGTGCCTGATTGATGTCTCTCAATTCAACTTCCATGTCGTGGTCGCCGTTGATGAAGCGCACCCTGACTTCGTCAAGCAGACTGATGAAGTCGCCATCGTTCTGCCGCTGAAAAATGCCGGGGTTCTGGTCCATTATCAGACCAACCGACGGCGGGGCACAGAACGGGTGATAATTCCAGAGATCGAACCAGTCGCCAAGTATGACCAGCTCATCAATATTGCGGGCATTTTCCTGCAGATAGCGCAAAAAGCATTTCAGCAGAGGTTCGTGCACCGATTTCTGATACCAGTTGGTTTCGGCTCCGGAGCCAATGTGAAGATCGCCGACAAAAACAGTGCGACTGGCCATTGCACCTCTCCTTTAAACTGAGGCAGATGCAGATATTGCTGCAGCACAATGCTGTTTATAGTATAATTGCCTCCCGGTTCCTCTAACTTAAATATAACCCTTTTACGAAAAATTTCCTACCCTTGCGAAAAAATCGCCACAATACGGAGACAAAATGTACGCAGACAATCTTTTCCCCGCCTTCATGCTGACCATGCTGGCCGGTCTGGCCACCGGCATTGGCAGCCTGCTCGCCTTTCTTTCAAAAAAAACCAGTAAACGCTTTCTTGCCGTGGCTCTCGGTTTCTCAGCCGGGGTTATGATCTACGTGTCGATGATCGAAATTTTTGTCAAGGCGAAAGACTCACTGGTCGCGGCAGTCGGGCCGACCAGGGGTTACTGGTATACCACGATCGCCTTTTTCTGCGGCATGTTCCTGATCACCCTGATCGACAAGCTGGTTCCTGAATTCGAAAACCCGCACGAAGCGCATGAAGTCAGCGAACTGGAACGCAACCCTGAAAAGAACGGCACGGTCAAGAAACCGGATACAGCCAGCCTGCACCGCATGGGTATCTTCTCAGCCCTCGCCATCGCGATCCACAACTTTCCAGAAGGTCTTGCAACCTTCACTGCCGCCCTCCAGGACCCAACCCTTGGCGTCAGCATCGCCTTCGCCATAGCAATTCACAACATCCCTGAAGGAATCGCGGTATCGGTGCCGATCTACTACTCAACCGGCAGCCGCCGCAAAGCCTTTATGTATTCGTTTCTTTCGGGCATGTCAGAACCGGTCGGCGCAATTTTCGGTTATTTCGTTCTGATGCCGTTTTTCAACGACACCATGTTCGGGCTGCTGTTTGCCGGAGTCGCTGGCATCATGGTCTTCATTTCACTTGACCAGCTGCTGCCCGCCGCCGAAAAATACGGCGAACACCACCTGTGCACCTATGGTGTAGTTTCAGGCATGATAGTCATGGCCCTCAGCCTGCTGATGTTTTCCTGAACTTATTTGCTCGAAAGCATCCGATCAATCAGAATCGAAGCCATAGGTATTATAACTGCCGACAGCAGACCAATTACCTTGTTCATGTCAAATGGCCAGGTATTGATGTCGTGCAGATGCGTTCGAATTTCCATCAGGTTGCGCAGCTTGTGAATCTTGTCGTGGTCAAGGCTTCTACCGGAGAGCAGTTCATTGAGCTCATGCGAAATAAGGTTCAGCTTGCAATCCTTCTCACGGATCATGGCTCGATGAATGTTATAAATCGGCCAGAAAAGATAAAAAAGAATCGCCACTCCGAACATCCCGAACCATACCGCCAGCAGTGAACCGAAGTTCCAGCCGCCGATATGCCGTGCAACGATGCTGCAGACATAGGGAATGACGGCAAACAGTGTCGTCTGCAGAATAAACTTGCCCAGCAGTCGAATGCCTGAGTTTTCTTCCTGAATGATAAGAATGCGCAGGTCAAGATCTCCGAATTCTCTTATGAACATTGCAAATTTGATAAAATAGACAATCGCAGAGGCTGACCAGAAGAGAAAACAAAATTCGTATGCCAGATAAGCAAGCTCGCCACCCGAACTCTCGAACGGGGTACCGATAATATAGCGATCACCAAAAACCGCAATTGTACAGATAGTTAAACCGATCGCAATGGGCAGGGGCGATGAAAAAATGCGTTCGCGGGCTGCGAGATAATAGTTCTCACTTTTCTCTCTCGACCAGCCGGTAATTACCGGAATTTCGTTTCTGAAACGATCCAGAAGCTTCTCAAACCAGACAAGTCCGGCCGAAGAAAAGAACATCTGCATGGCGTTCAGAAAAAACGACACGAGAAAAATCCGGTCTTCCTCGCCGAAAGTCCAGTAAATCGAAATACTGAAATAAAGAATCATGCTCAGGATGAAGTAAAACATCCAGTAGCCGACAAAATTTACCTGCGCTGCCAGACGACTCTGAAAAGATGCCGGAGGCAAATGTGCCAGAGTGGTATCGCCACTGCCAGTATCATTGCCGGCCCGTTGCGAAAGAACAGAAGACTGACTCTCGTTTCTGTCCCCAAGCCATTCACGGCAATGGCGACATTTCAAAGCCGAAAAGGGAATCTCACTGCGGCAGAATCGGCATGCCACAAGACTTTCCTGGTTTTGTCCGCTGCTGCTCATTTTATTTCCCTCATCGCATGATGGTTACATCAAGTCCGGCAGAATCATGCAAGGCATAAACTTCTTTAAAAACACTGTATGCGAGATTTACCGCCTGATCTATATCACGACCGACATGGTGGTTAAAAGACTCCTGTTGCCCTATTTCTTTGCCGCCAGGCTGATCGAGTACAGGCGCTTTTTGTGAATCGATCGAAAGTTCAGCAAAAAGACGCCGGGCCCTTTCCAGTTCCTCTTTCGTCAAAGCCTGAAAGGGAAGATCGAAAAACAGACCTGAAGACTCATCAAAAGCAAATTGAACGAACTTTTCATGTTGTGGTTCTTCAATAATGATAAACCAGTCATCTCCAGAATTCTGGAGTATTGTCAGAAGCGCACTGCGTATTCTTTCCTGCACGTTTTACCTCAATAAAAACAGCCAGCAGCAATCAATTCTGCCAACTGAAAATTTCTCTTGGCAGAATAACATATTTCGTATAAAATTAGTCAGGGTAGTTTGATACGTGAAACCTGCGGCTGGCCGGCTCAATAATAAACAGATCTGAAGCCTCTGTCAGCACAGGACGAAGCAAACGGCGCGGGGAAAATATCATGTTGGATGCAGAAACACTGCGGGATCTCTTCGACCACCTTTCTCACGAAGATAGAAAGGAATGTGTCGACGAGCTGGCGCGCCTGGAAATCTCAGAAAAAAATGCCGACCAGGTCTACAATATTCTCAAGGTGCTCGAAACCGGTCTTGATGTAAATATGGCCATTCAGGTCAGAGCAATCTGCAGAAAACTTGAATCTCAGTTTCCCGGCAAATTCTCGTTTGAGTTCCTGACCTCTCAACCGGTAATCAGACACCTGTTAAAACCTGAAGCGTGTGAAACCAGTTCCGTCGACAGTTCCAACGGTTTCAAAATCTGTCCGTTCTGTACAGAAAACATCCCCCCGGATTCTCGCGAATGCCCTTTCTGCCAGGCTTCGTTCGAGAACCATACCTGTCGCAACTGCGGCAAACACAGCTATGAATCCATGTTCTGCATCTGGTGCGGATCTCTGATGCAAAATCCCGCCTGGCAAAAAGCCCCCCTGCCGAGACGCGTGGCAGCAGTCATTATTGATGCCTCAATTCTGGCAATACCGGTGATGCTTTCAGAGATGTATTTCAGCGCCATGGCACCATACCAGATTGCCATAGCAATAATCACCTTTTACACAGCGTTCCTCCTGACCGGATCTTCTCCGGGCAAACGCGCCACCGGCCTTTTTCTCATGAATTCTCTCAAAGGCAATCAGGCAGGAATACTCCAGGTCATTTTTCGGGAACTTCCCTGCCGAATGCTTTCGCTGATGCTTCTCGGACTCGGTTTTTTCTGGGGCCTCTTTGACGAAAACGGCCAGACATGGCATGACATCCTGGCAAAATCAGTTGTCGTCAAAAAAATCGATCAGGATTGAATTTTCGCAAATTCGACAGCAATCTGCGTGCACACGCTGGCGTTATTCTTAACCAGTTCAATATTGGTTTTGAGGCTTTCTCCAGCAGTGATTTCGTTTAATTTTCCCAGTAGAAAAGGGGTCACTGCCTGGCCAGTTATCCCTTTTTTCGCAGCTTCTTCAAGAGCCCTGCCAATACAACTCTCAATTTTTTCCCGGTCAAGAGCGGCATTTTCGGGAACCGGGTTACCGATCAGAATTCCACCCCTGTATCCCATCGCCTGAGCCTGGTAAAAAATCGCAGCAGCTTCGCCGGCATTTTCGACCCTTTGCGGCACTCTCACTCCACTCGAACGATAGTAAAAAGCCGGCATTTCCTCTGTACGATAACCAAGCACCGGCACCCCAAGAGTTTCAAGATATTCCATGGTGAGAGGAATATCGAGAATTGCCTTTGCACCGGCACAGACCACCATTACCGGCGTATGCACGAACTCCGGAAGATCGGCCGAAATATCGAAAGTTTCGCTGGCGCCACGATGTACTCCCCCAATACCCCCGGTCGCAAAAAAACGAATTCCAGCCAGATGAGCACAGATCATGGTCGCTGAAACGGTTGTGGCAGCACTTTGTTTGAGGGCAACAACGCCCGGAAGATCTCGCCGGGAAGCCTTTCTGATGTCTTTTGAAGTACCGAGAAATTCAAGATCCTGACTATCCAGGCCCACTTTTATCACTCCGCTGATTATGGCAATGGTAGCTGGAACACCGCCATTTTCCCGCACAGTCTTTTCAAGAAGCTTTGCCGTTTCGACATTTTGCGGATACGGCATGCCGTGCGAAATAATTGTGGACTCCAGTGCAACAACTGCCTGGTTTCGTGCAAGAGCGTCTCTGACCTCTTTTTTTATGACCATTTCTCTGAACTGCATTTCCGGCTCCATTTATTGAGATTTTTTCAGGTAAGGGCAGCTTAACCGCTGACAAAGATCACTGCTGCTGCACCTGCCACCAACAATCATCACGGCCCAGTGTGGCGGTTCATAATCATCTACCTGCCCAACAAATTCTTCAATCTTTTTTTCATCCTCTGCCGACAGAACGACATCGTCAGTTGAAAAATAAGAGGAATTACACCAGTAGATATAGGTTACTTCCGGCAGGTCATCTGTGTGCAGACTTGTTGACTGAGAGTCTCCGCAGGCATCGCAAACAATAACCAGATCGGTACCCAAAGACAAAAGCTTTCTGCCAGGACAACTGCACTTCTGACATTCTCCGGCAAAAACCCTGAATCTGGTATATTGTACACGATCAGGCATGGGGTCGTCAGACTCCCCGAAACCCATCAGAATAACCTTTCTGCCATCAACAGTCAGCATTTCCAGCAATCCGTCTTTTCTAAGGTTTTTTAATTATAAACTGTCCAGCCAGCAAAAACAACAGCGCATAACATATCAGATAAGTGATAATTGAATAATTAATTCATCTTCAAACATGACTTACCAGTCATCTGAACATAACGACAAGCACAGCCTCCGAAAAGGCCTGCAGCGGAGATAACCTCCGCCGGAGCACATCGATTGAAACCAGCCCACGCTTATTATCATTTTTTCATATATTTTTTTACCCCATCCTTAATTTTTAAGCCTGGCAGCTCGCCAGACCATTACCTGTAGTCTTTCCATCGTTGCCGCGACAAAGTCTGCCGGCTCATTCAATTTTTTGGGCGATCAGGATCAAAGCAATCTTTATTTTGAAGTGGACACATGATGTGTGGAGCAAAAAAAAATCCCACCCGTTACCGAGCGAGTTTGCTCAACACCGAGAACATTTCCAAAAGAGGTGCCATATAAACAGACCAAGAAACAGGATTTTGATTCAGCGCAAGACAGGTCCGATTTTAAAATTGCCATGCCGATTTCAAAATTCATACCTGGCAGTAACTAAATAAAATTCAATACTCCAATGACAAAGGCCAGAATAAAAAAATTACTGCCCCGTTTTTTTGCATCTTTTATTTTTGACCTTGTCGTATGCGAAAACGACAAACAAATCTCAAGCCCGAGAATCAGACACTTTTTCTCATTGTCAATTTTTCCGTTCAACAACAACAACAACAACAACAACAACAACAACAACAACAACAGAATCCTCCAATTCTCCCATTAGCAGTTTTAAATTTTAATTTATAAACTTTCACAATTATTTACAGCAAAAACCGCCCGCCTGCCACAAATTTAAATAAAAAATTATTTTTTATTTAAAAACATAGCACAATACCCTCTCAAAATAAGCAATTTGCAATTGATAAATAAATATTTATCTATAAAATACGACTACTAATCTCTCATTTCCACAAACAATTTTCTCATATTTTTTCCGAAAACAATACATTTTTGCGAATAATTGTGAAAAAAAAGAGAGCCCCCGCAGATGTTTCTGCGGGGGCTCTCTTGTCGCGCTCTATTGCGACGGTCTCAATCTATTCCGCCCTGATCAGGCCATGCTTAAGCATAGAGTTGATTCTGGCACTGAAACTACTTCCAGAACCGCTGTAATAAGGCTTAAAAGAAGTGTCGCCAGTAGTTTCAACCTTTTCCGAAGCTTCAGAAGAAGCTTCTTCGGCAATCACTTCGGATGATTCAACAGCATTCTGACTGGATGATTCCATAGGCTCAGAGTGCTTTTCATCAACCAGTTCGGCATCTACTGCCTTCTCATTAGAAGAAAGCGAATTCTCTGCCACTTCCGGCCGCCTGTCAAGCTTTTCGCAAAGCTCTCTAAGCATCGAACCCATGGCTTTCATACTCGGAGAAAGTTCCACAGTCTTTGTTGCGACTGCTTTTTTCTCACCAGAACCAGTGTTCTGGAGACGCATCTGGCGAATTCTTGCCATTCTTGCCAGGGCAAGCATAAAGGGCTTTTCTGCTGAGGGATCAGCTTCAGAGACAGCTGCATCTGAAGGCTGTTTTTCCTCTTCAGAAGCGGCTGCATCAGCAACGCTTGCGGATTCGACCCTGATCTTCTCTTCAGGGGAGAGAGAGATGGACTTATCGTTTTCGGACCTGTCGATTACCGCTTTACCATCATTAAAACTAAGCTTCAGCGGCTGTGAAAACCAATTCCATTCGGCCGGAATTTCTGTCGGCACAGCTTCAACATTCTTTTTGGCTTTTCTGGCCTTTTTGACAGCTTTTGGCTGCTTTTCTTCTTTTTTCTCTATATGAGCAACTGGTTCAGCTTTTTTGCTCACATCAACCTTTTTTTCTTCTTTTTTCTCGGTTTTTTCAACCGGAATAACAACCGCTTTTACCGGTTCAACAGCCGGAGCAGGAATCACTTTTTTTTCTGGAGCCTTTTCGACCGGAGTCTCGGTAACAATTTTCACTTCGGCGGCATTTATATCAGCAGGGGTGGAATCTGCTGCAGCCACTTCTGGCTCAGCCTTGATTTCTGCAGGCTGAACGTCGGGCTTTACCGGCTGCGTTCTGACAACCTTTTTAACCGGCGGAGGCGCCACTATTTTTGGCATTGCCGGGGGCATAACAGGAGCCTCCAACGCCTGAACAGCTCCTCTCATGGTGTATTTGTCAGACCAGAGCTGAACTGCCAGAAAGCTGGCTGATAAAATAAACAACACACCCAGGGCCAGTAAAAATGGCAGCCCTTTTTGTCGTTTCAATAATCTCATGGGTAACCTTCCAGAAGGATTAATTACCATAAAGACACAACCCAGCCGCCTCCGGGATCTGTATCAAGACCTCAGAAACAGCTGAGCAACGCTCGCCGAAAGCTGAAAAAAAGCCGACAGGCTTACTTTTTCATGCGTTCAAGATATTCACCAGTTCTGGTGTCTACCCTGATAAATTCTCCAGCTTCAATGAACATTGGTACATTCACAACGTGGCCGCCTGCACAGACGACAGGTTTGTTTGTACCGCTGGCTGAGTTGCCTCTGACGTTAGGTGGAGCCTCAATTACTTCAAGATCTACCGAGGGCGGGAGTTCAGCACCAATTGCTTTGCCTTCATAGAGCTTTACGTAAATTTCCATCTGTTCTTTGAGAAATTTGGTCTGGTCACCAAGCAGATCCATTTCCATTTCCATCTGCTCATAGGTCTGAGTATCCATGAAATGAAGGAAATGATCTGATGAATAGAGGTATTGCATCAACTTGGTTTCAACGGTTGCTTCATCAACCTTTTCAGTCGTCTGGTAACGCTGCATGAAAGTCGCGCCGGTCTTCAGGCTTTTCAATTTGGCCTGAGCCATTGCGCGCCAGTTACCCGGACGAACGAAATCTATTTCGACGACCTGGCAAAGTTCGCCGTTATAGAGTATTACCATACCTTTTCTCAAGTCATTAGCAGTGATAGCCATATATGTCTCCCTGGCTGGATTTTTATCGGCAGATTATAGCATATTTTTCACCAATACCTGCAGAGAAAATTTCTGGACACTGCGCAAAAAACACCTCCAATCAAAATAATACTATATATATCATTTTTAAAAATAATCAAGCCTAAACAAGAAATCTCGCCTATTCACTAATTGATTATCAACAAATCTAAGCAGAAAGTTTTTTTAAAAATTTTCCATGATCATTTTTTAGATAAAAACCTGAGTGCCTCAAAAAAAACCTCTCGCTAAATATCAAGCAAATGATATATAAAAATCGAAAGGCCAACAAGAATGCTTTGTCTATTTTATGATAATAAATTCCAGAATTTTCCCTTTCGCATTTCGCTAATCGCCGTCCTTTTTGATGAGCTCCATCAAATTTCTCTGCTCGGGCTGACAGATATTCAGACAATACTAAGATTTGTCTTAAATATTATTCAGATTGCTTCCGATACTTCTAAAGACAAAGCAAAAGGTCAAATCCCGCAAGCTTCAAATAAAAGCAGAGTTCGCGCAAAAACAACAGGAGGCAGGTCTTGGTCAGTTATATTTTTCAGGGCATTCTTCAGGGCTTGACTGAATTTTTACCGGTTTCCAGTTCCGGGCACCTGACTTTATTCCAGTATTTTTCAGGCATGAAAGACCTCGAAGCAAATATGCTGACTGATGTGGCACTGCATGCCGGCACCCTTCTGGCGGTAATTTTCTTTTTTCGCGCCGACCTCCTCCCCTACTTCACCCCAACTGGCTGGAAAGACCAGGCAAGAAGAAGAATCGCATTTCTCATAATTGCGGGCAGCGTTCCGACCGCCCTGATCGGACTGACCTTCAAAGACAGTTTTGAAACCCTTTTTAGCATGCCCAAAGCGGTATGCATTGCTCTTTTCATCACCGGACTGCTGCTGCTTGCATCTGAAAAACTCAAAAAGAATTCAAACTGCTGCGAACTCAGCAACTTTTCCTACATTAAAGCAATCGTCACAGGAATCGCGCAGGGCCTGGCCATAACTCCCGGCATTTCACGTTCCGGTTCCACAATTGCTACCGGACTACTGCTGGGCCTGAAAGGCGAAGATGCCGCCCGGTTTTCTTTTCTTCTCATGATCCCGGCTGTTGGTGGTGCCACCCTTCTCGAAACCAAAGATCTGTTTGAAGCTGGTTTGCCGGCAGCAATCAACCCGACCGGACTGATCGCCGGAACGTTTGCGGCAGCAGTCACCGGCTTTCTGGCACTCAAATTTCTTGTTTACATAATTCGCGAACAAAAGCTGTCTTATTTCGCCTACTACCTCTTCCTGGTATCAATTGCCAGCCTGACTTACATTCAATTTGCGGGGAACTGAAACATGAGCAACAAAAAAATCCTGCTCCCGGAAAGCAACATCAAAGAAAGAAGCCGGGGTCGCAGCAGACCAGCCCCAGAAGAAGCAGCCCAGGAACGACGGACTGCAACACCAAGGCAGCGCGCCAGTTCGCGGCCGACGCGCGGCAATACCAGAACCATGCCCATGGTTACCGACATCCGACAGCGAAATGAAGCTGTCGGTCTTGTGCTTGTAGGCGTCAGTGCCTTTTCTCTGTCGCTGATTCACTACATCAGCTCATCAAAAATCCCCGGAATCATAAATGCGACCATGATCTATCTTGGCGTGGGCGTATATATTCTTCCGGTTCTGGTGGGCCTTATGGGAATCCAGAGGTTCCTCGAAAGGCCTTTTCAGAACCTCGGATGGCGTCTGGCTGGCTGTTTCGGCGTAATGACCTTTGGTCTCGGCCTGCTTGGCATGGAAGGCGGCAAGGTCGGGGTTCATACCTTTGAACTGTTTGCCGGCGTTTTTGGCCCGGTTCCGAGTAAAATCCTCTTTGTATCACTTGTTCTCTCATCGCTGATTTTTGCCCTCGACATTCTTTACAAAGATGTTCTCGCCGCAACTCTCGTAATCGCCAGTCTGCTCACCCGCCTGGCTTTTTTCACATGGGAAGTTACACTTTCTCTACTTTCGATGCTCATTGGTGCAGTTAAAACCACCGGCAACCTTGTTGCCGCAGTAATCGGCCGGATCAAAAAAACCTGGGAAGAACAGGAAATCGATCCCGAGGGACACCTTGGGAAACTCCTTTCTTTCAGACCCAGAGTGCCTGGCGTGAGTGACGAACTCTGTGAAGAAACGGCAACCGCCGGTTCTTCATCAGCATCATTCAGTAGAGATGAAGAAGAAGCCACTATCATTCCGGAACCCAAGTGCTGGCAGGAAGAAATCAGGGGCGGCGAAAAGCACTCCCCCACCCCGCCCGCATCAGAAAAAACTGCTCAGAGCAGTCTTTCTGGCGTATCTGTGCAGGTAGCAACCTTTGCCAGTGAATGTATTTATTCGCCGGCACCGGCGGTAGATGCCGGCGCTGCTCATGTAAAACCAGTAAAAGAAGAAGCCGTTAAAGAAGAAGAGCTTCAGGTTCTTGTCCGTTTTGAAGACGAAGAATATGAAGATGAGGAAGAAGATGATGACGATGTAGACTGCGAAGACTGTGAAGAGCTCGAAGCCGTTAATGTCGATGGGGCACCCGTAGCGGTAAACCCGAAGAGTGGCGTACAAACAGTTTCTCGTGAAACAAATCTAAAAGAAGAACCTGTCTATCTCGATGACAACCCGATTGACCATGAACTTAAAAAAGAGGTGCACGAAAAGCGCACCGAAAAGATCAACCGGCATGCTGATGCACAGCTTCCACCACTTGAAATTCTCAAAGTGCCACCGGTCCGTGACGTTTCTGAAACAAAATCAAGCCTGCAGGAACGCTCGGCATTTCTGTTGAAAACCCTTGAAGATTTTGGCATAAAAGCCACCGTAACCGACATTGTTGAAGGTCCGGCAATTTCAAGATTCGAATTGAAGCCGGCACCGGGCGTTAAAGTCTCAAGAATCACGGCACTCGCAGAAGATATCTCGCTTGCCATGGGCGGCCTGCAGTTGCGTATTGAGGCGCCGATTCCTGGCAAACCGGCTCTGGGCGTCGAAATTCCAAACCCCAAACCCACACCTGTCTATTTTTATGATCTGATCAAAAACGACAAGTTTAAAACCAATCCAATTCCGCTGAACCTGGCCCTTGGGGTAACCATAAGCGGGCAACCGGTTTTCGCAGATCTTGCCGACATGCCGCACCTTCTTATTGCAGGTTCGACAGGCTCTGGCAAATCTGTCTGCGTCAACACCATCATCGCCAGCATCCTGTTTCAGGCCCGTGCCGACCAGGTTAAATTCGTGATGATCGACCCGAAGATGGTCGAACTCTCAAGCTATAACGGGATTCCACACCTCATCGCCCCCGTCGTGACTGAACCGGAAAGAGCGTCTGCCGCACTTGCCTGGGCAGTAGAAGAAATGGGTCGCCGCTACGAAATTCTTGCCAGATGCGGCTGCAAAAAAATTACCACCTACAACGAAGAGCTTGAAAGACTGAAAAACGATGTGGACGCAGATCTTGAACAGATGCCGTTTATCGTCATTATCATCGACGAACTTGCCGACCTGATGATGACCGCATCGGCCGAAGTAGAAGGCTCTATCTGCCGCCTCGCACAGATGGCCCGCGCCGTCGGCATGCACCTGATCATCGCCACCCAGCGCCCGTCGGTGAATGTTCTTACCGGTCTGATCAAAGCAAATCTTCCGACAAGAATTGCTTTTTCGGTGGCATCTGCTGTAGACTCCAGAACAATTCTCGACGCCAAGGGCGCTGAAAGTCTTCTCGGAAAAGGCGACATGCTGTTCATTCCGAAAGGCCGCAACAAGCCGCTCAGACTACAGGGCGCCTTCGTGTCAGACCGTGAATTGATGGATCTGGTTGAATTTGTCAAAACCCAGGGCCAGCCCGAATACATGGACATTGCACCGATCCGCTCAGAGAGCGACGATGATGATGACGATGATGACGAAACAGAAGGCGGCGATTCCGATTCTTCTCTGATTGAACAGATTTACCGCTATCTTGAGACTCAGGAAAAAACTTCGACAAGTATGCTGCAAAGAAAGTTTAGAATCGGTTATAATAGGGCGGCCAGAATTATGGATCAACTGGAAGAAAAAGGGCTGGTCAGCCCAATGGATGGATCAAATAAACGTAGAGTTCTCATCGGAAGGAGTAGCACTCAGGTATGACCAAGGAAATATGCCCTTTTCTGGGTAAACTGAGAGAAGACAGCCGGACGGGAGGCACCTGCATCCAGGAACAGTGCATGTTCTGGCATGCCCAGGACTCAAGATGCATTTTTCTCGAAATCGGCACCGCCTCGCGCGAATACCTCGAGTCGCTGAAAAAACTCGCCGAGCAGAACGAACTGCTCGCTCTGCGCGACCGCGCCAGCCTTTTCACAAATGATGAAAAGACCGAACGGGTCAATCTTTATATCGGCCAGGCCGGCATTCTCAAAAACAAGGGCAACTTCACCAAAGCCCTGCTCGATTACAAAAAGGCTTTGATCCTTTCCCCCGAAAACCCGGCCATCCATAAGGCTCTTGGTGATATTTATTCGGTTCAGGGAATTCTTGACGAATCGATTTCGTCATACCGCCAGGCGCTCAAAAAGCTCCCGGAAGATGGCGAAACCTGGATCAGGCTGATTCTGCAATATCGTGCCCTGTGCGCCAACCTGCCCGACCGCGAAATGCGCCATACCGAGATAATCGAAAAGATTCGCGAGGAGCTTCGCAGCATCGAAAGTGAATCGATGGCCAACTGCATTATGGGCAATGCCTACCTGATTCTGCATGCCCAGGATGTTGAAAAATTCAAGACCCAGCGCGCCGAAGCACGCCTGATGATGGAAAGAGCCATCGAAATCAACCCGGCAAATCTCTGGGCCAATCTTGGCCTCAAAGATCTGTGCATTTATGACGCCGATTATGAAGGCGCCGTAGCAGTTCTCATCAAGGCCATGAAGCACGTCAAAGCTGACCCGCGCCTGACTTTTGAACTTGGCGAATGTTACCTGATCGCCCAGGCCGAGCATGCCATGCCAGCCGAAGATGCTTTAACCCAGGCCCAGGAAAGCTACCGCAAGGTTCTCGAAACGAACCCGGGTTATGCTCCTGCCTATTTCAGACTTGGCTACATTTATGAACAGAAGGCCAGTTACGATCAGGCCATCGACTTTTATCAGCAGGGTTTGAACATCAACCCAACCAATATTTTTGCCCATTTCCGCCTTGGCAAGATTCACCTGCTCATGGGTATGCTCGAGCTTGCCGTCACCAGGTTCAAAGAAATCGTCGACCTGTCGCGCAACCGCACCCACGACATCTACCAGGAAGGTTACCTGTTTAACAAGCTTCGCTTTTTCAAAGAAGCGAATGCTCTCGGAGCCTGGATCGAGCTTGGCAAAATCTATGTCAAACGTCGCCAGTATGACGAAGCCTTCGAAGCTTTCCAGAAAGCCCTCGAAATCGACCGCTCAAGCCCGCTGGCAATAATGAATCAGATCGATCTCTACAAAATCCGCAGTGCCGACAGCAAAGATACTGACACGCTTTACAGCAGATACATCGAGCAGTATAAGAACGCCGCCATGGTCGACTTTCAGAACCCGGTTGCCCACTTTGCCCTCGCCTATGCCTGCCAGATTCTGCCATCGATTCTGCCCGAAAAACAGGAAGAACGCCTCGAAGAAGCTCTCAACAGCTACCAGATGGCGATCAACCTCACACCCGACTTCAAATGGGCTTACTGGGGCCTCAAAGACTCTTATCTCACCGTTGTCGAAGGTGCAACCCCGCTTTTCGAACAGGCTCTCGACGCCTGCAAACTGGTCACCGAGCTCGACCCCGAAGATCCTCGTGCCTACTATGAAACGGGCGACGTCTACCGTCGCATGGGCCAACTGCAGCAGGCCTTCGAATACTTTGAAAAGGCCGCAGAAAAAGACAAAACCTACATTCCTGCCTATCTCAACATGGCAGAAATCCGCAGCGAAGAAAAGCGCCCCGAAGAAGCGGTCAGACTCTACCAGAAAGTTATCCGCATCAACCCGAACTTCGCCCAGGGTTATTATGAACTCGGACGCGTCTACAAAGATATCAACGAGAACGAAAAGGCACTTGCCAACCTGCGCAAGGCAATCGAACTCGACATCGACTATACCGAAGCCCACTTCGCCATTGGCCAGATCTGTTTCGCA